>JAABUL010002783.1_pt1 | contig 27970 bp, 27 predicted proteins | sample 5559151 | NCBI WGS metagenome assembly JAABUL01 (sample SAMN10711876, study PRJNA513368) | rock metagenome | isolation source: Antarctica rocks | place: Antarctica: Victoria Land, Pudding Butte sud
TGTTCCTGGAAACGATGCATTTGATCTTGCTAGTTGTGCATCCTACAATGAATATAGAGGTAAAGGTACGAGATGCTTCATGTTATACTATGAGTAGGAATTGACGATCAAAGATCACAAGCTTCGACCTACGGAAGGGCACACGATTGAGTTCAACCATCTATAGTTGAGTGGTTCCGTCCACATGCGGGTGCTATCTGGTGGATTACTATCTCCACCCCTGATCAGCCTTATGTGGCAGAACGGTTAAAGACCTTCCGCAACCATTTCCTCCTATGTATTCGCTCATCCGCGTAACTTTTGTTGGAAATAGGGGAGATGGTAATCTCCGCCTTCATAGGGCTGGTAGGGCTGGGGCCCGTCAGTAGAGTTTTCACCTTCCACCTCCTAGATAGCCTCCTAACAACAACAACCAATATATCAATATGCCCCCATATGACCTCGTATTCCAACAACTTTATAGTGGTCTCTTCACGAATCTACCCTCCAAAAAGTCTACTCAAATCAAACTACGTTCTGAAATTGTAGAGTACGATAACAGTATTGGTCCACACATCAATGAAGTCTTTCCTGAGCTGCAGCCTGCAGGAACCGGGACCCTTGAGCCTCAACAGTCCCAATGAAGCCTAGTTTCGGAGATAACCAAGATCGACGGCGTTACGCTAGTCTCAATCTCAAACCAACGTCGTGCGTTCAGCCTTGCCAGGCTTCCCATATGCCCATCAGGTAGCTCCATGATTCTCTCAACATACCATCTACGAGCTTATCACCGGTCAAACCGATATTGAATTGCTTTCCAGAGTTGCCCCTGCTTACAGCCGTCTTCTCATGTCAAGAAGTCATCAGCCAACATAGCTACCAAGACGGGAACGTCACTGCGGCGCCTCGCCCAGATTACGGCTTCCCTTGGTGCTCGCACCTCGACCTGCCCAGAGAAAAAGTTAACAACGGGATCAAGAACATCATCCACGATGGCGACCCTTGGGCCCCACGAGAAGAGGCACAAGGTGACAGTGGTAGGATCAGGCAACTGGTGAGCGCATGCAGCCAGGGTCTCGGCTCGGCCAAGCTGGCATTCGCGCTGACACCCATGAAGGGGCTCTGCAATTGCCAAGATGGTCGCCGAGAACACCAAAGACCATCCTGAGCTTTTCGATCCCGAGGTACACATGTGGGTATTCGAGGAGGAGACCAAAGTTCCCGAGACTTCTAAGCACTACAACCCTGCCTCTGAATTCTGCAAAGAGCCTCAAAAACTTACCAAACTTATCAATCACTTTCACGAAAATGTCAAATACCTTCCAGGCATCACTTTACCCCACAATCTATACGCTAACCCTTCAATACGAGACTCGGTCAAAGATTCGACAATACTCATTTTTAACCTCCCCCACCAATTTATCGGCGGGCTATGTGATCAACTGAAAGGTCACATCGTGCCCTACGCTCGGGGAGTATCATGTATCAAGGGAGTGAATGTTTCCAACGACAACGTTAGACTTTTCTCGGAATCTATAGGGGAAAAGCTTGGGATATACTGTGGTGCTCTCTCGGGCGCAAATATTGCCAACGAAGTCGCAGCAGAGAAGTTCTCCGAGACAACAGTTGCGTACGACCCTCCGCCCATGGATTCTCGTAATCCAACCCCGAAAGGCCCCACCCCTCAATCGTCCCAGCTGGATCTTACGAGAATTGAGGATCATAAAGATTCAACAGGCAAGAAGTCAAAGGTGAAGCTAGTTGCACAGCCTTCGGATTACCCTCCATTAGACCACAACACGCTCAAGTTGCTTTTCCACCGTCCCTACTTTCACGTTCGTGTCGTTTCCGATGTTGCTGGCGTGTCATTAAGCGGTGGTTTAAAGAATATTGTAGCTCTCGCTGCTGGTTTCGTATCAGGCATGGGCTGGGGAGACAATGCCAAAGCAGCCGTCATGCGGGTTGGACTGCTGGAAATGGTCAAATTTGGGAAGATGTTCTTTGAAAACTCGGTACACTCAAGGACCTTTACCGAAGAGAGCGCTGGTGTTGCCGATTTGATTACTTCTTGTTCTGGTGGGAGGAATTACCGGTGTGCAAAAATGAGCGTGGAGAAGAATATCAGTATCGACGAGGTGGAGAAGCAGGAATTGAACGGGCAGATGCTACAGGGAACCTCGACGGCACATGAGGTGTATGGATTTTTGAAAGCGAGGGGAAAGGAAGATGAATTTCCTCTGCTGACAGCGGTGTACCGTAAGTACCTGCCCTTCCGGTTGTCGTTCTTGCTTACCAGACCCGGTGCTAATAATCTCTAGGCATACTTCAAGGCGAGGTAAAAGTCGAGGACCTTCCCGATCTCATTGAGCAGTCCTAGGATCCTGTTCGTATAACTCGCCGTTGCTCGTAGCTAAGGGGCTCGCTCCTATGACTTCATCCTCACCCTTAAAATCGAACAGGTCTCGCATCCTCAATTACATAGTTGAACTAGAATTACAATGCAGGCTTTCCTTACCGTTCACAGCCTCCCAGTCTTTATCAAGTGAGCTTCGACTCCTGTAGAAAGAAACGATGGCATGGGAATCTCCTATCCAACCCGGTTAATGAAACATTCATTCACATCTCAGTGGGCAGTTCTCATATTCTTCCGCAGAAACTCCCCGTGCCAGAAACAAACCAGAGGCTGTTCTCAGATTCGTTCTTCTCTCCCCTCCCAACTCATAAAATCCGCCAAAGTCTCGATTCACACCGATCTGAATGTCCTCTTGTCGACCACTATCAGACTTTGAAAAAAGTTACGTCGAACCGCTTCTTCACGACTGTCAAGACTGAACTCTGATCGTTGTGAACCAAACCTTACTCCAGAGGCCTAGAACTCTCACTTCTCGTCGCTGCGATCTCTACGCTTCTCTATATGCTATTGAGATTCTTCTGTACTTGCTCGTAACAGCGTCAGAGTCACGGCTCTTTCACCTCAAAATCTCCTCTATTTACTTTTATTCAAAATCAGCAGGTCACCTCGGACCCTTCCTTCATAATTTCTTCAAGCCGAAGTGATCGGATCACCCAGGGCTGACTTCAGGGGCCGAGACTGCAGGAAATGCACTCTTCGGTCCTGCAAAACGTTCACTTTTTTAATTTTGTTGAGGCTTCTCCCGCTTCGTACATAGCCAAAAATACAGTCGATTAAAGCGTTCGTATATCAAGAACTCAACGGTTGCTTCCAATTCTACGCTTCAAGACACTCTCTCACTCCAGACTCGCCATTTCATCTTCCCGTCACCTCTAACGCAGTTCTCCTTTGGATTTGATCTCTAGCGCAGTACAGCGGGAAGCCTCTGGCTTTAATCTCTGTTTGGTCGATTAGCTCTAATGCAGCAATCCTTCACAGATCAGAAACCCCGACATCTCTTTCGTTTAAGCAAGCTAAGACATCACCTCACTAAAAGCGCGCCATCTCCATTTAGCGCCACAAGACACAACTCCCCATCTGTCCTCCTCTACGTCAAGCGACTTACTCAGTCGTCGAGCTGTAGCGCAGCACGTTTCTAGAAATTAAGGAACCCGCAGTCCCATTTGGTTGTAAGATCCTACAACTCTGGACGCACCTCACTCTCAAACTTTCCTCTCATCTTCGAGCCACCAAGATAAAAACCTCGCCCAATCTCCCCTTGCATAGCAACTTGCGTACTGGAGCAATAAGTCTAAGGTGTCGTATGCGCTTGGCCTTTATATTGTAGCACAGCGTATTGAGATGTCGGCACCAATCAGAGGCTCTCCGCCCAGACCCCCGAGGCAAGAAATCAAGCAGGAGAAGAAGCCTGCTAAAGAGGTTAAAAAGCCTGCCAAAGAGTAAGCCCAATTTTGAAGTAATCCGGTTTGTTATTGGCTAATGAAAGCCACAGGTCCCCATACAATGACATTGTCTACGTCAAAGTTGGAGATGATGCAATAACATTCGGGATCCACCGAGGCCTTCTATGTAGACAGTCTTCGTACTTTAAAGCTGCTTTGAGCGGTAATCTCAAGGAGGCCAAAGAGGGCGTCGTCGTCCTCGAGGGTGAAGACGCGGGCATCTTTGAGAGGTTCAACCTCTGGCTGTATACGGGAAGGTTCCTCAAGGAAGACGAAACTGTCAAAGACGTAGGGTGGGAGACATCCATCCAGATCTATATATTCGCCGAGACACACGGCGCTCACCGGCTGCAAAATACGACCATAGATCATATGATAAGAATGAACGCAGTCCTCAAGGTGCTCCCTGGCGGTCCGGACATCCGCCGTGCCTGGTCAGGCACATCCGGGGCGTCCCCAATCAAGAGGTTCCTGGTGGACCTGTACACGAGGAAGGCAGATCTGCCGACCATATTTGGGAGCGGGGAAAAATACAAGGGGTTTCAAATGGAGTTTATGGTAGGGATTGCGCTTGCGTTTCACAAGATGAAGCGGGACCGGAGTATGTATGAACTTTTCGAGTGGTCGAAGGAACGGTGCAGGTGGCACGTCCATGAGGTGGCGGATCCGATTTGCGTGTGAAGAATGGGTTGCAACTCGAGGCAATTTCGAGGATGGTAATTTATTAGGTAGGGAGCCTCTGGGATCACTGACAGGCGTCGGAGTTGTTTTGCCTGCTGGTTAGTTTCGGGGCTTCCTGCTGAGCTGGTCCATTTCCTTACGTAACGAATATAATAGCACGCGATATCCGCACACAGATGACTTTGAGCTTGCACGTCAGAGCCACAACTCAAATCTCGAAAGCCTGGGATACTCTCGTCTCACCGCAACCATGTGAGCCGTAGTTTTGGTATGCTTGTATTGTCTCCAGCTCCTCCTTCTAGACACCCTCTGCAGCTATTTTCAATTGTCGTTATAGCCAGTAACCGTCCCTTCGCAGGTTTCAGAATAGCATTGCCAAACCTCCTGTCATCTTCACCTTTTCCCCAACAATATCTATCTCAGCCTCCTTGCCTCTCTTTCGGACTCGAGCAGTACCAGAATATCATCTTCCCTCACTATAATTCCCAAAATCGGTTAGTATCTCTTCTATTGTGAACCTCAAACCTTTACCACTCCACTTATATCTTCCCATCTGTACCATTTTTGGATATTGAAGACATACCAGGCCCCTTGACGTTGCGAATAATGCTCCGCGTAGTGTCGTCCATGAACTCGACACGGACTTGAGTTACACCTCCGCGCGAACCTGATCGTTCGTGTTTCATTAGCATATCATGAAGAGAGCAAAAGGCTTCAAGGAGGAACCTGTGATGACATGGAAATGGAAAGAGGCAAGATGTACCTGTACGGCCGAGCACACGAGTGACCTTCACCAACTTGACCGGAACCTTTGACGAGTCCATTTTCTTAGGATGTGGACGGCTTCCTTAGCTTTATGTGTAGATTGTATGGCCCTTTACCTGTGGCTTGAACGTAGGCAGCTGAATTGGGTGCGGGAATTTTGCCGTGGACGAAGAGAGCTGTGCTTGTTGTTGACGATGTTGAATGCGATTGTGCGTCCGATTTAGAGATTCTCGCTTAATTTTGAACACTAAGATAAGATATTGGCTAGCGGGGGGGTAGGGCTGCGTGCCTGCAGAGACGGAAACAGTTGGATACTTTTTTCTTTAGGTAATATTCGACCAAGACGACGCCATTGAGTGATTTCTATGGTGCCCAATCCCTTCTCTCAATATTCACACGGTATTCAAACTGCGCAAACTCATTGAACGAGATGTCGAAAGGCGTTTTCACTTGAATCATATCTCCCAAGTCACAATTAGGGCTCCAGCATACAGGCCATTGTTAGTCATACAAATCTAACTGTTTGATATTCAAAAGGTCGTCTTTATCTACTCAGGGCCCGTTCTTTGCGGATTCGTCACTGGGGATGGATCTCGTGAATCAGTAAGTCCAGCATTTCGAGCATTTCCGACTTTACAGCTCAATCTCCTGCTATGAGAAGAGCTTCCAGTTAATGGATCAGAAAGCCTAGAAGGTCGGCTTTTATTTGCCGTTCCTAAGAGTGGGCTTTCCCCTTCCGATTCATCACATAGAAGCTTACCCTCTATATCCAGAGGGCCGCCTACAACAAGCCACTCTCGACCTCCTTGCTGGGTCCGATATCCAGTTCCGCCGCGAAACCCGCCTCGATATTGCCCTCGTCAAAAACCATCATATAGCCCTTGTGTTCCTGCCAGCGGCCGATATTCCAACCTTCGTTGGCGAAGGCCGCGTCGATCTCGGAATAACCGGCGGTGATCAAGTGGCTGAGCATGAGTCAATATCCCCTGCTACAGCCACGACAGGCGTAGAGCAAGTGCTAGATCTAGAGTTCGGAAAATGCGCGTTGAAAGTGCAGGTACCGGAGAAAGGGGAAATCAGAGATTCGAGGGATTTGGTGGGGAAAAACGTGGTGACGAGCTTTGTAGGGCTGACAGAAAAGTACTTTGCGCGATTGGAGGGACAAGAGCTGAGGAATGGGGACGTGCCGATCAGAAATATTTTGAAGACGAAAATCAAGTATGTTGGAGGGAGTGTGGAAGCTGCTTGTGCGTTGGGTGTGGCGGATGGGATTGTGGATCTTGTTGGTCAGAGCCTCATGTACATCCAAAAACGGATTTCTGAGTTGACAGATGCACAGAATCTGGAGAGACCATGAAAGCCGCCGGCCTTAAAGCTATCGATACCGTTGTGGAAAGCACAGCTGTCCTGATCAAGTCGAAACACCCATCAAACCAAAAGCTTGTAAACATGATCGCCTCGAGAATAAAAGGGGTCATCAGTAAGCCCACCTCCCTCTATGCAACCTCATTCACCCTGCTGACAACGTGCAAGCTGCCCAGCGATTTGTCCTCTGTCAGTACAACGTCGAACGCAAGCTGCTGGAGGAAGCTACTAAAATCACCCCGGGCAAACGAGCGCCTACCATTACAGCCCTGGAAGATGAAGCATGGGTTGCAGTAAGCTCGATGGTCGAGAAGAAGCAGATAGCTACTGTGATGGACGAACTAACAGCGGCCGGGGCAATAGATATCCTCACCTTAGATATTGCTAATGCGAGATAACAGCCTAGATCATTTGAAACATTCTTGGTCTTAAAATAAAGATAACCTTATATCGTTGTGCCAACTACAAAGGATATGTGTCATCACTATTCCAATACTTAACCGAGTATAAGTCTAGCGCACAACAAGATTCTTGGTCGATGAGGTATGACCTAAAACCACTCCGATGCTAGACTATACGTCTGTGCGATATAAAATTTTCCTAACATAGCAGAGAGCCCACTCGCACACTCGATACTTGATGAGTTGGTCTGTCTAAGATATCTTTTGTGGCAAGCCTCATCGACTGGGCATCAATGTTTGACCGAGCCCCCAATCTATTGTCCACCAGTTGGATGCGCTTCCGCAATTCGAACTCTAACTACTTGGAATGTAATTCACAGGTCGAAGTACTAGCATCATCGAGTTGTACATATGATGAGCCTCGACCTTCACTTGTGAACATTATTCAGCATTATTCGCCATGTTAGCTGGGTGGAATCGTACAGCCGACTGGAAGTGCACACGCGGTCAGTAACGAAGCCGGTGGAGGCAATTAAGCTTCCGGGCCTTGATTCTACAGGAATTTTGCAGTCTCGGTTCATTGTCTTCTTTCAGGGGCCGGATCAATCTCGCCATTCAGTGGTCCGTTTGTCTTAAGAGCACACGTCCAAAAGCGCCGTTTTGTTTGCTCTATACCTTCCGGTTCCATTTTTTCTTAATTCCTAATCTTCTTGCCAGCTGATAATTTGCTACTGTAGCTGCTGCCGCAGAGATTAATTACAATACTGCTGGCAATCCTGATATTCATTGATACATTCATTCGTGTTATATTTCTGCTTTCCATTAGACTGTGAACATGCTCTCGAAGGGCAAAAGAGCAGAGCAACATTACAAAGTAATACGGCGGGGGTGAGGTTATACCACCATGTTGCTGGCCAATCCTCGACTTTTGGAAGGCTATCCGACAGCCGTCTATGCACTGGCGTTTTATGAGGTCAGTAATGATCAAGACCCTAGTATCAAATTCCCCAGGCATAAAGCGCCCACCAGGATTTCTGGCGAAGACAGTTGTATTTACCAGGTCATAGGGCTATATATAACACCAAGATCTTCATTCCGATAATAGGCGCGAGGTATGGTAAGCTATATATATGCGAAGATGTCGATACAGTTATAGTTTCTAATGTCTTTGGCCTTGCCGCCCTGGAAGCTCCTAGCTCGACAAGCACTGCCATTCGAACGTATATTCATCTGGAATCTGCACTATGCAGAAGCAGCCATGGGCCGATGTATCTAAGCCCTGAAATAGATTGAGGTTTTCGTTCGTTAGAAACGCCAAGAATCTACTTCCTTCCAATGTGCTGGATCGTGGAAAACCTAGTATGTTCTCAAGGGTGGAGTAGGTGGAGGTCGAAACATGAACGAACACTAGTACTATCAACATGCGGCTCTTGGTATCAGCAACGAGGCTAAGATAGACGGGCATGACCAATTCTTTTAGTCCTTCATTGCAGAAAATTTGCTCTCGAGTCGCTAGATGAATTGGTATCTGGGGAGTTGATTTCATGGGGTGTATAAGGAATTCGGTTACGGCGGCCGTGGCGTGACTTGGCTTCACAGGGCACCGAATGGAAATAATCGAGGCAACAACCATGTGCAGAGACTTCTTTAACACAAGCTATCTGAAGAAAACGCAAGATCCCGAGGACTTGTCTACTTTCCAGGAACCATCGTCTGATCGACAAAGGCATTTTTCTTCCGAACACAACATATCCGTCTTTCTTCATCACGTACTTTTCGTGACAACCAGCAAATTCAGCCTCGTGACATCTATACCTTCTAATTCTTTGTTAAAGGCGTTACTTCCAGTCTGCTCCATCTGCAGTATCGAATTGGCCTCGGTAATCACTTCACGATCCATAGAGATGGCCAGTCCAATCTCGATTCAGGGTAAAAAGAACTTCCATGATACTGCAGTAAGTCGAGAAAATTTGAACATGCCGTTTTCGATTAAGTTACTGACAATTTCTTATAGCTTATGGGAAACTTGTTCAAATGGGGCAGCAAGCCCGAACCATTCAACAAGATATACCCTGCCGTTAGCACCTTTTAGAATTGAATAGCTCATGAAAAAGAAGCTCGGGGGCAACTGGATGCTGCACGGAAAGTTGCCACTTCTGATAGAGAGATATCCAGGGAGATCGAAACTAGAAGATACGTCTATCACAGCAGGAAGGTATACTGCGGATAGTTTCTCCAGATTGATTAGGACTTGGACCAGCTGTTTCAGAACAGCAAACTTCTGGCTGAGTTTGACGATCTTCTCTCTTCTAGAGATGCCGCCACTGCGAAACCCTCGAAAGAAGCTCTGCAGTATAGGACAGCACACGCTCTTGCCGATATAGACAAGCCAAGGTGTCCTAAGCTAAAGAATGCGACAGCAACGGCTTACGAGGACCTGTAGGAGTTGGGGCCTGATTTCTGGTCTGAGATAGAGAACAAGTTCCGCAGCCTCAGGCAGACTGAATTGGTGAAAGTTGAACTACAGTATAATAAATCTGCTGTAAGTCAAGAACATTTGTGTCGTATTGGCTTGGACCAGATTACAGACAACAATTTGTAGCTGATCGTACATTGGATTGCATGGGGAAGTAAGCCTGGAAAGCTTGCGAATAAACTCTGATGGAATTTACTCTGGGCATAGGTATGTAGAGACCAGCAATAGGGCAAGTATCCCGGGAGGTACGACTAGTCAGGCATGGCCAGGTGAAAAATACCGCGAGACCTGGGGGGCTTGACAGCCACTACCACTCGAAGCTATAATATTTATGAAAGATTCCTTTTTAATGAGAACAGCTCATAATATAGTGAAGAAAAGTTGTGCATCAAGGAGCCATGACGCTGTACTATGCAAAGTTATGAGACTTCTACACCGAGTTGCTTGTGTCTACAAAGGCATTCCAAACCAGCAATCACCCAGGAACAACTCGATATAGAGCGGGCAAGGGCAGATATATCTGGTAGCCCTCGGTAAGCCTGACGACCATAGGGTTACCCCTCAAGGTTTGGGCAAGACTAACAAATCTCGCATCAAGTATTGAATTCCTATACTGTGGTAAGGCAGACTGCTGCGATCAGCACCTGTTCCGACCTTCTCAGTTACCCGTTGAACGAATTAATCTAAAATTAGTGCCTGATTGGTCCATATACTAGGATTTGGGGTTTATCAAAGCAGAGACTCCTTCATGATCTTCGTGACACCACTCAATCACCGCAAACGTAAAAATTAGGGGATTGGGGTCAGAACTATCAAAGAATACTCATGCGCAAAGGACTCTCGAGAATGCGATACTCATTGGAAGAATATGAAACACATTAAGCGTTTTTCAACTTCCATAATTATACCGCCTGATTAACAAAGAAGTTCTCGACAGACTGAACGATTGTGCGCTTTCTTTATGCATACCGCTTTCGGAAAACCTTCATCTGGATTTCAAATAACGATATGTGTTCTAATTCTTTGACGTAGACGCTACTTTTCTCCGTTCGGAATCTTCGGAAAGACCCAAATTCTACTATAAACTACAGGGGCTTTCTAAAGAGCGTGCGCAAAGTTGACTAATTCTGCGAACGTTAGAGATGGCCGACCCAAAATCAGACCAGGGCGATTTCGAGTCCAATGATGCCGAAGAGCCTGAAGCAGAAAAGCCAGCCGCAGGTGGAATCACAAAAATGGATGCGGTATGTTGAGAAAGCCGAAAATGAGTTGATTTCCCTGGCATCAATTGCTGATAGCAGCTTGTAGTTGCGTTCCAAGCTGCTGGTGTGGGATAGCAAGCCCCAGCCTTTTAGAGCGGACTGCCCAATATTCAATAACCCGCAGCAGGAATGGTTAGCTCATGAACGAGAGGCTCGAAAACAGCTGGACGCTGCACGACAAGAAGCCGCGTCTGAAATGGATGAATCAGGTGAGATCGAGACACGAAAGTACGTCTATCGCGGTAGGAATGTATACTGCGAGAAGTTTCATCAAATCGATTGGAAATTGAACAAGCCGACTAAAAACAGCAATCTCTTGGCAGCCCTTAACGATTCACTATCTTCCTGGTCTGCTGAGAACCCCAGTCCTTCAGACAAAGCTGTGCAGTACACAACGGCCATGGCTCTTTTCGAGAAAAAAGGTAAAAAAACAACCAAGAAAGGAGGCAAGACAGGAGGCTCAAAGATTGACAAGCCGTTGGAGACCGCCGAAATGGCTTACCAAGAGCTATATGCCTCAGGTCGGGACTCCTGGTCAAAGGTCGAGCAGGAGTTCGATACCCTAAACAATAGTAAAGAACCAAAATCGGAGGGGGACAAAGCTGGTACCTCAAGACAGTGGTAGACAATTGGAAAATGTGGAGGGTCACAGATAAGATATTAATCAACCACAGAAACAGGTATGCAAGTACCAAAGATGGGATTCTCAGAACTCCGCCTGAAAATGAACTATACCTTGCTCTAGACAAGCATGATAGCATATTTATCTTTCTTGATCCAGAGGGCCTTTACCAGGCCTTTGGCGAAGATATTGTGGCAAGGATGTTGGCCGACACCAAGCTCTTCTATTCTCCTTCTTTGAAAATCCCAAACCCAAAAGAAAACAAACGACATTTGTCGCAAAGACTGCACATGGAGTCGAATCCACACCTCAAGGAAAAAGAATGCGGCTCTGAGCACTACGGGCATTGGCACGCGAGAGGACACTCGTCCGACGAACCCATAGTTGAAACCGCAGACTCTCTTGTCAAAGGAGCAGCTCTCAAGCAGTTATTGCTCCAGTATTTGCACTACACTGTTGGGAGTATGACGAGAGTCCTCGACTTTTGGTTTGGTGTGTGGGACCCGGAACTGCGAGAGGAATATCGTAGGGTCTACCGGGACTCCCCGAGGTTTGCTCGCCTGCCACCAACGAATGACGATCACGAATAGGCCAACAGATGAGCACGTTGACAAGTTCGATTGGGAAAAGGGTCTAACAGGACTGTGCCAACTTGGGAACTTCCAGGGCGCTGCGATGTGCTTTAATCAAATCGGCCTCAAACTCAACGGGTATAAGTCGGGGGCCGTACTACTGATTCGAGGTGGTGAAATCTCACACTACATTGCTCCATGGAAGGGGGAGTGCCGATATGCATTCGATCACACCACCCATAAAACGGTACGAGAGACTGTCGACCGGGAGAGGGATAGGGGTTCCAAATCTCCTGCTAACAGCTCCACTAATAATAATAAAAGGAAGCTGGACGCAACAGAGGACAGCCCGTCTGAGAAGGACGAACCAGGGTCCCCGGCGAAGAAGAGGAAGGCTAGAGGCCTTAAGGCAGAGAACTCGAAAAGCGGCAAAGTGGTAGACGACGAAGCTGCAGGCCAAGAAGAACCAGAAGCCCCTGCGAGAACGACCAAGGCCAAGAACTCTCGGGCCAAGAAGGAAACAGGCAATAAAGTGGCAGAGAAACAAGCAGAGGCTCAAGTTGCTGGCCTGGAAGATTCAGACCCCCCTGCGAGAAATACTAGGTCGAAAGGACTACAAGCTGGAAAGTTCAGCAAGGGGCTCGACAAGTGAATAGTCTCCCCTCAGTGGGTAAGCGGACAACCTGGTCTCAGCGGGTAAACGAAGAGATTTGAGGATGTTAGTTTCGCCCAGCTCGGTCAACGAAACGGATACCCATATTTTCTATCATGAGAACCTAGACCAGAACGACTTTCGTACAACTTTTCACATACTCAACCCCCACTCCTCAGTCCTCATAGCCCTGATTAGCCCTGAAGTCCTCTTATGTACAACCAATCCGCTTGTTTACCTAAAATTGTTTGACTATCTTTTAGCTGAGATCCAGCGACGGAAGGGGCACCAGTGGATGCAGGAACAACTCCGTGAGCAAATGGAAACAAGAAATAATTAATCTTGACCTGCGAAGTGAACCCTTTTTTTGAACGAACGACAGGAACCTCGAAGGACCTGGGTAAGACATGAAGTGGACAAACAAACCCAATAATCAACAGATGCGTCACGTTTTCGCACAAAATCCGTGTTGTCCGACTTTTTGATGGTGCCGCGATCCTGTTTCATCGACTTGGGAACTGATCTTTGTTCTTTACGTAAAGGCCATCTTCTTTGTATCTCTGCAATGCTCGCAAAAACCAATTCCTAACATATCTTGCAATTTTGGTCTTTGTTGCCGATCCTGTACAATTAAATCCCTGTCTCAGAATGCTGCATGCTATCAAGGAACCAAAACGCCTTTCGATTTTTCTTGTACCGCAAACGGAAGAGCCGGTCTGAAACGTCTTTCCAAACCTGCAACTCCCATGCTGAAACTTCGGCCGCAAAAATGCTCTTCCGTTTTAGCGAAGACGTCAAAAACCACGGCTAACCCTTCGCGCTATCTATCTTCGCCAAGAATAAAGGAACCGGTTTGACCTTTTTTGCCCAGAACCAACCATGTGAACCCTCATCCTTTGCCCAAAACGGCGGGAACTCCTACGAAGCGTCCTTCTCTGTGGATGAAAAATGCTGTACTGCCCACGACGGGCACGGGGGTCACAATTCCACCAAATGTTGGCCAGACGGAGTGACTGGGGTTGTGCTCCGCTGCTAGGAGCCGGCTATACAAGGAGGAAAGAGGAAAACCGTGTGATGAAGATGCTTCTGTCTTTCCATATAGCCTTCTTGCAAAGTCTCTAGGCTCTAGGTTCCGGTCCAGCGTAACCGGAAAGAGATCAAGGAGGGCTTCGAGTATTTGAAGAAACCTTATCAGTGTCATTGTAACGACTACAATAGCTTTGAGACGCTCTCGATATGCGGATACGATGATGTGTGAGTCTGGAGGCCGCCGTGGGAGGGAGCTGAAAATAAGGGATTTCGGGACGCCTAGTGGAAGACTCTTTGCGTTCACTTTTGGGATTTTGAAGGTTCGAAACTATGGTTCCGGAAATCAAGGTGGTGGAGGAGATGGCGGGGGTGAACATGTTAATTGATAGAATGGATAAGCGAAAGTATCCTCTGATTGGGGTTGAAACAGATAGATAGATAGAAGAACAGACGTTATCTACTGTGCATGTGCTTAGTATTATGGTCTGGACATTGGGTCTTCCAGACGGCCCTTCGGAGGCATGGGATCTTGAATGATTCGAAGTAGGAGATGGTGCTGTGTTTGCCGTAGAAAATCTGCCTTTCAAGATGACCGCGGATTGGCTAGCTCGACTATCACATTTATTGGCTCTTCCATACAAACCAGATGGTCATAGATTGCTGCCTGTGTAGGTGAACCGACCAAGGTCCCTTATTCGAAGGATTTCACTTCTGATTTACATGAACAGAACATTGCTCATCATCGAGTAACGTCACATGCAACATAAAGGATCTGGAGAAGTGAAACGACATAGGTCTCCGTCGGTCTGTGTGTCTGTAGTAACAGCATGATTGATAGATAAAAGATGTACCCGTTAGAGCTAAGCAAAATATAATCATGATATCTGTCCACCAAGCTCAATCAACACGCTATAGAGCCCTGTAGTGAAGCAAGCCTCGTTTCGGCTCTAGATTTGATGTCAACGAGGCTTCGAGTTGTTGCTTGGAACGAGATCGACCTTGCATTCAGTATCTTGGTGGTATCACAATCGCGCCAGGCGTTCTAAGGCTTAAAGAAAGACCCAAGCTGATGAGTGTCATGGTAAAGAAGAGCATCCATCGTATGCACAGCCACATTCTCGGTCAAGTCTTCGATGCCGGGAGTTATAAGACGCAGACGAGGAAAATGCTATTGCTTCTTATCGTGGAATCGTTGGACGTCAAAGGCGAGCTCTCTATGGTTTTGGGCAAGGAGAAAAAGACCTGGACAGTAAGGGCGCCGCGATTCCGAGCCAGAGATACTTGAGACGTGAGAGGAGAATTTCGATGCGTTCAATATAGGAATCTTCAATGGTTGAATTGATTGTTGGATCATCTCCAGTCTAATTTCACGGTGGCGTAGATTAGGCAATTTCCAGCAAAGGAAACCAGCGCCGGAGACTACTTTAATGCCAACGTCTCCAGATTTTCGTACTTTTAACAGCTGGAAGTATAGCGGTCGATGAACTTATTAGTACTGGTCTAAGGATCGCTCCGTTTTGCGGTATAAATCATGAGTCGCGTAATTGCTTCGCTTTCCGCTCGATAGTAAAGATCTCGTAGATCATGGAATGGTAGTCTTGTCAATTCCTCGGCCGTCGAGAAACTCGAATAACGTACCTACGGTCATATCTCGACCGGTGATCGGAATGTAAGATATTGAGGCATAGAGCATGCCTGGAAAGAGTACCAGACCGACTGTTTCAAGGAGCTTCTTTGCGGGGGCAGCATTATCGAGATTGACTACATCGGCCAATTTACTTGTAGTTGTATTAGGAAACTATCCATCCAGGTTGCTCTTTCGAAAGGTCCCAATTCGGATTGAAGAAACAGTACGAACTACATTTCAAGCCAAACGCGAAAATTGCATCGAATCACTCTCCTCAATTTTCTCTTGTTCTGGCGATCGTCTTAGTCGTGTGGGGCTTTTTTGCGGCGTCAGTGGGAAGCTTCTAGCATATACACCACGCATAGACTACCACGAATGAATGTGGATAATTCTTGCCGATCGAGGTTATGTGGCTATCATATATTCAAGAAATGGTAAGTTCTTGATATTTCCCAATCGATGAAAAATTTGCTGACAGCTCTTGAGATACTGGAAGGGGACTGAAATCCAGAACAATCTGCCGTCCGTATTTGTACCGAATGACGCCTGAGCCTAGAACAGGATCTGTTATGACGGTAATGGCAGAACGCTTCAGTGCGTTCCTGCTTTCCTCAAGCAACACGATCCCATCACAAGGGTAAGGGTAGGTTTGAGCCCGGTCGAATTTGTGCTTAAGTGGTCTGAATGCTATGAAATGTTGAGCTTTGGGATCTATGATGAACGAAGCTGCATTTCCTAGAATTCTTCGAGTTTTCAATTCGTAAATGAAGAAAGTCCCTCGAAGGCCTAATTGAGTCACAGTAGCACTTCCGTATTCTTGGTTCATTGGAACATTCCCTGAGGTGGAAATGAGCGACTGCGGAGCCCATGTAAACCCTGGTACGTCCAATCGAGGGCATACAAGTAGAATAACAACTCTCGGTACTTCGCGGAGTTGTCGCCAGAATTGAACCATTCGGTCTTGACCCTCGTAACCGATCAAGTTTGCGGCGCTGAGATCAAGTAAAGGGGCAATTGCAAGAGTCTCATCGTCTGGCCTACTACTGTTCCGAGATGCGAGCAGTCGCTGGACCTCACCTATCTTTAAACCTTCTGTACCATCCCCATGAACAAACCTAAGTAGTGTACAAAACCCCACGCACTCGATTGGAAATCTCGCCGTCTGCCTAAGTCTGCTCCTCAATATATTGAGATCAATTACGCCATCTTGGAAAGCTACAAATGCTCTCTGAGAGAACAGAATTTCTGGTAGGGTCCATAGGCGCTGCATCCAATTGCACGTAAGGAGGCGGACAGCTAGCTCTGCCGTAGAGAACTTACCAAGTGGCCGAGATCGTAGACCAGCGTCGAGTATAATGATGGCAGTCGATCGCTTGTAAACTTCCGCCATCATGTCAATGGCAAGGTTTCTGATTGTCGGCTCGTGAGGAATACATAAAGCGTCAACCCAGATGAGAGAGCTTGGTCCTACTTGAAAAAGTACATTTTGAAGGTTGCGGAGCTGGCAAAGAGGTAACCCTATCTCCGATTCGCTACTTAATCCATCAACCCAAACATGAGAGAAAGCTATAAAATTTTGCTGTCGGTCCCACTCCACGACTGGACAGTCGGACATCAGTGGCGAGAGCGAGCCCAGGTCGATGAGAGGAATCTTATTATTTGATATGATGCCATTCATCTGACTATAAGACGGTCTGATAATTTGGCAATGGCATTCGTCAGCTATATGTCTTGGTCCCGCTCCGGTACCCAAATAATTGACACCAAGACACTTTGCATCATCCGCACACCTATTGTGGCGTTCAACATTTCCATCGGTTGCGTCCAGGAGGCTTGCATACTCTGTAAATGCCAGCCCATAAGTCATGAATAGACCATGAAGGGAGGGACACCACCCTTTCTGTATAAGTCTTGTTCTGAGGGCTGCACCATTCACTTCAGTGTGGTGCCAATTCAAGCCCGATCGTATTTGTATTAAACGGGAAGCCACGGAGGTTTTATTATAGTAGATTGAATCTGCGATCAAGACTACTAACCGCATGATGGAATGATATTCAGCTGTATCGAAGGCTGTCGGAAAGATTCCCTGGGTGCAGTGCTTTTCCAAGGCCGCATACCAAGAGTGTAACTCATATAGCCGTATTGTTGAGTACCGCCAGTATGATAGCATACTTTCAGAACTTTCTTGCTGCAGCAAACCATGCCACTTATCAAAGAACTGTCTCAGCTGAGTCGTGTCGACTACACGGCCGGACGCCGTGTCAACCACATACTGGGAAGAAGAAAATCGTCGCTTGTAAATTCCCTCCAAGAAGCCAAATACAAGCCAGCTTTGCAACATAGCAAGACAAGAGGCATCGTCGAATGCCAATGCGTCACCATGTTTGAGGGCTATAATCTGATCTTTCGACCAGCCACGCCGTAGGGGATACTCTGCAAAGTCAACAAGCGCATGTTCTTGAACATCATGATCAAATCCAAGCCAAGGAACTTCAGGAATGCTATGTTTGTGTAACAAAACTTCTTCCTCTGCCATGAGATGCTCCATTCCGAATTACGAATATAGGCAGACGAGGTCAGATGGTGGCACGCCTAAGATACGTTCGGTCCGAACGAGATGTTCTATTTTTAGATCTACCCTGGGTACCTATTGAACTTTCTCACTGATTCTTGTTAGATACTGGGTTACAGTACTTGATGAATCCTATGCTGATCCCGTAGACCTGAATTCTGTTACAGATTCGAGACTTGATTGCCTGTAATATCAAAACACATAAGAGTCGATCATGATAGAAGACAGGCATTATATATTCGCGATGGCTAAGATCTACGTATGTTTATTCTCAGACATTGGATGCAGAAACAGCGTGCAACAAAGACATAATTGGTCCAACGGATCGAAACGCTAACACAGATATCTCCGTACTGATGGCCGGAGCATTTAGAGTGTAAAGAAGACCGCGGTAGCTATACAGAGTTTCTACTCCTGACGAGCTCGAGGGTAAAATTTGCCCGTCCATGTGCCCATGTAACTGTACGCGCCCTAGTAGGCATTGCTAGCGAAGCTGGTGAAGTACGTATTCATACTTGGCTCATTATTGCGATGGTCAGTAGCGTATTCGCAATCGCTTGAATAACAACACTCTGCGAAGTAGCCTGGTTGACAAGAAGGTCTTGCCGTAGTGCTGGCCGAAGTATTTGAAGAATGAGGCCCCTGTCCCCGAAGTCGGGCAGTTGGTGTTTAGCATAAAGCACGAAAAAGCCTTTCCTTGGAAGCTGTTGAGAGAAGCTGAGATGCCACGCAAATTGTCGGTTGTAGTGATGGCACTAGTTATCGCATTGCAAGCAGTCCCAGCGGTATTGGCTGCGTTTGATGCCACGACTCAGGCGTCAGCCGCTATTGATGTAGCAGATACCGTCGGTCTAGGTAAACTGAACATAGCCACGATGATTTAGAGCTCGACGATGTGATCCACGTTCCAAGTAGAGCCTTGGCCAGTATATTTGACGGTAATATACTATCAGTTGGCAGCGTTCCTAACTCGGTGGTGAAGGTAGCCGCGGCATCACTTGAGCCAGGGTCTACTCCATACCACGTTGCTTTACTAGCAGGCAGGTTCGAAATTTACAAGCTGCGAGCGTTGATTGCTTCATACGAATTAGCAGTACCTTCTCAGTAAATCGGTTCCATTATGCTTACCGGAACGAATTGAACCTGCACCATCGTCCGGATTCCCACCATCATCTGCGTTTGTCTACTCCTATCCAAAGGGTAATTTGGGGCCACGGTCGGTGTTGAACTCTCAACCGGCAATGCAGCTGCAAGTATAGATCGAGGTAGGCTTAAAAGAGATGCCGCTGTAAGCATCGATCTTCTGATTACATACATGCTGAACAATTGAAACTTATAGTAGACTCAGTCAAGGATACAAACACGCACTGATAGGATTGAGCCAGCAATATAGGGATTTGATATTAGGGTCACTGATGGGAACGAATTCTGTGAAGATGATTTTTGAAGACATACATACTCGAATAGCTGCCAATGCAATCCTGTCATCCCGTCTCGTATTTCACTCTTTGATTGAAACCAATTTTCATCAATTCTATAGTGTTTCTTAAAGTCTCACACATTAAGGATTAGAAAAGCCTGAAAGGCTCATCAATAGAATATAATACTGGAAAAGTAACCTGTGTGTCTGGTAAAAGCTCATAGCAGTGTTCTTTAAATACGATATCGGTACACTCAGTCTTTAATTAAAGCACGGAACCCGAACGAACGGGATGCCTTGAAACTGCGAGCTGTGATCCCTTAGACATACCTTCCCGTTTACTACCAAAGAATTCCGGTCAACACAATATAGCCAACTCCCGTTCGGCACGTATTTGCAATTTTTACGTTGCGGAGCCGATTTCCCATCCAGGATAGCACAGTACAGAGTCTGTCGAAGCTGAAGCTACCTCATACCATAGCTAAGTCGACGACGTCACGGAGGGATACAGGCGACTGAAAGACCTTCATCTTTGATCTGAACCCAGTATATGACCAGGCAAAGAAATGGTAAACATAACAGTCTCAGATGAGGAATCATGATCCGTACAATCACGAAAGAAAACAATGTACCTGATGGATCGGCAGGCATGTGTGGAACGTATGGACTTGGAGGCAATGAATTGGATGCCTTGTAAGTCAATGACAGAACCTTGATGGCTGATACGGTCAGAGGTATGGGATAGGTCTAGGAAAATCTATAAGTTAGAATTTGTCTTGATGTGGCGTGACTTCAAGGCTGTGCAAGGTCAGAGCAATCGTTCAAGAGACTCGACACCAAACAAGAAGCAGAGGAGACGCGCAGAGGGTAGTACGCGATCTGGAGTCCTTCACCTCGTAACCATCGACGATCTGATACGACTTAATTGTCGCTTCATTGATTGAGTGTGGTCAGTGGGAAAATTGCGAAAGAATTGAAGGTCTGGACCTCAGACGTGTAAACGCAATTAAGCCCCTTCGGGGTAGCTACGCTAGACCCCTGCGGGTAAGCGGCTGCGGCTAAGCCCATCTGGGTTAGCTACCATACTTAACCCGAAGGGACTTAGCCCTAGCACGTCTGAGATACCCTCAGTAATACTGAGGCAAATCACGCTCCTCGCCACCGTCCTTGATCCTACCTGTAATCAGACTCGTGCTGACTTCTACAAATCAGAACTGTACTCCGAAACAATGCCTACCAGAACTGTTGCTCTATGTCTTTGATCCGACTATTCGTCATCATCAACGTTTGATCGTTTGATCTATCGAAGTTTTGAGGTTTTCAACCACCGAATAGGCTCGCACACCGCCACCCCAAATCCTCTGCGGACGAAATTGTACCCGAACATTGTGCCCACCTTCAAACATAGCATTTACCGCACAGCTATCGGTGTGCTCATAGGGGGTTCCCGACCTTCTTCGACTAATACTATTTTTCAATGGCATCAGAAGCCGTCCACCTCGTTGCTCCGCACCTCTTCTATAGCGATGAACATCTCACTGCAGGATTTACCCGAGCTCCAATCACTCCATACCATGCTGTCGTCGACATACGTGACACTACCCCATTTAGGGCAAGAGCAACTTCATCGTTCATTGGTATAATGCTTAAAATCCGTCGGTTGTCTATTGTACTATCTGCTGTGAGCAATGCCCGTCGCTGCGCCTTGGTCTTTGATGGTGCCACCCGCATATCCCTTATTCCTCTCCATGGCCTTGTTGAAAAGTGGAAGCCTGTCACACACGAGACCGTCGAGTACCACGCGACTTTCCCTGGCTTCATTTCTTCCAAAAAAGGCCCAAAGCTATCTGACGCCGATCTGGACGCCACGCGAGAGATCATCACAGCTGTGTCTGGTCTGACCGAGCCACTAAGTTTAACCTTCCTGGGTCCTGAGTCAGATCAGAACTTGTTCGCTCGAATAATCCGTGGGGAACTTCCGAGTTGGAAAGTGTGGGAAGATGTTTCGAATGTGGCGTTCCTGACGCCGTTTGCCAATACTCCAGGATATACAGTACTGGTCCCCAGGAAACATCTTAGTAGCGATATTTTCTTGCTGGGTAATCAAGATTACTCAAATATGCTCTGCGCGGCCCATACTTGCATGAAGATACTTACCCAGACTTTTAATGTCTCGCAATGTGGTTTTATATTCGAGGGGTTTGAGATTGATTACGCCCACATCAAGTTGATACCAATTCATAAAAGCCCAACGGATGATGATAGCTCTAGTCAAATCTCCAATCACGCCGATTTTCAAATGCTATATAGCGGTTATGTGACTTCTCAGCCAGGACCACTCCTGGGAGATCTTCGCTTCATCTTAGACGCCACTAATGCAATGCACGAAGCGCTCAAACATGATGGACCCATCTGATAAGGAGTTAGAAGGCTCCCACGACCTGGGCGCGGGATTTCCTACCAAACGTGCTAGCTAGAGTAGCTGAAGTGAGCTACAACGCCTACAGCTTTCGATCAGGCCTACAACAATGTTAGCTAAAAATAGCTGTACCCTATTCCCGTGTTTAGCACGATGAGAGGCTTTTTTTGTCGATATCACTATTACTACAGTTGTCTTGAAAGAGCTTTACCCCCAAGAGATTGTCGAACACGTATACAGGGACACACGCTGAGTGAAATCAGATCGCCACCGTCCATTGTATGCAAGTTATCAAGCTATAGGAATCAAGAAGAATAATCAGTCACACGACCCTTTGTAGTAGGAGATTTAGATTTTGGGTAGCTTTGCGGATATATTGCTTACTACCTACTGTATTACCTTCATTGCCGCCCGTTTCATACCCCCACTACCACGTTCTACTGCCATACATGGGATAACGGAATCCATACCTACGCCCACGTTTCCACGGCCATGGAGGTCAACGTTAGGCTCAATGCAGCTTGATCAGAGCATTGTCCAGAACCCGAATCATCTATATCCTTCATGAACTTTGGCAGGTTGGAAAAATTTGCCGGCCAAGGTGTATGTTATCTATCATACTCTAGGCCTGGTATATAACTCGACATCTAATCTACCAGTACTCCCATCTATAAGGTCGTACCCTATGCAATGTACAATTTACATGCGGCGTAATATCGTCGCTTCTCCAATGTCACCTTATCTAGGCGCACTGTGGTTTCTAATTTTGGACTCATCTAAGCATTGGCGAACTGCTTGGAGCAGTGCATATATGAATATCGCCATCCTGCAGATGTGACTCCCTTCTACGATCAACATTTGACGGGGCGTGCACATCACTAAACCCGGCCATGCATTTTGTTCCTACAATCAGCATATTCCTCCTCGCTTTTCCAGCTTTGGTATTTATCCTGAAACTACCACTGATCACAACAGCCTCACCTGTGGGACTTCCGCTGCCTCTAAATCATTCTGTCTCGTCGCTCAATACGTCAGCCAATAATGTACCACCAATTTACTGTCAAGGACCGAAACGTGGTGCCAACCTCCAACTCGCCAGTTGTCTAAACGCACTTTTCTATCTACCCAGCGTTAGTGGGACAGAGACAATCAGCTTTGGAAACCGTGGAAGCGGCACATGGGATATCAACGTTCCTGATAGGTACCTCAGCTGTATGTCACTAAAGTCTGATGCAATACATGAAGTTCATAAATATCCTTTATCCGACTGACCATTTTCAGCGGACGGGCTGTGTGCCATAGATCTCTCTCTGAAACCGTCTGCACCATACGCCCACACATATGGCGTTCAACTTTACACCGCAGCTTACGTTCTCGTCAACACTTGCGCAGCAGGTTCTCCATCGCAAGGGGGCTTCGCCACTGATATTGGTAAGCCTTGTCATGGGATACAAAGCCAGATTTAGTTACTAGGAGCTGACTTTGAAGGGGGGGACAACAATCTTGTTGTGTCGTTGACCACCTATGAACCTAGGGTACAATGTGTCGATTCGATATCTGGATATCCGCATCTCGGCGACTGCAACACACTCTTAAACAAGATGGACGTCTCAACTAGAGCGATAGTTTTTGGAGACCCGATTAATCCCACTGTGACCGTGAGGACTCCGTATACGATTACCGAACGTAAGACACCGGCCACAGGACCATCTGTGGTATTCCTGTCTATGACTGACCTTAAGCCTACAGCCCAATGTACCGCACGTATCAAAAACAGCAATTCGGTCATAGTAATGACATCTTGGTTTGATATATATTCCGCCTTGGCGGCCGTAAACGCGATGTGCGTCAGGGGGCGGCAAAGTGGCTTTGCAATGGTAATTGGTGAGCCTTCTATGTTACTTACGACTAGACTGGAAATTGCTTGATGACTAATTTGATCTTCAGGAATCCATGGGATGCTTCAGGTCGAGCTGGACGCTGGCGAATCCGGATACACTGAATGAGTGAGGGGGAAGCCCTCATGCCGGGTTCCAGAGAAGTAGAACAATATCTTAACACGTGGGCTCTGACATCCTGTTGGGCGGTTTTTTTTCCATTGTGTACCCCGGCAAATGGTAGAAGTCCTTACCGCGTTGATGTTGATTGATGTCATAGTCAATTCCAACTAGCTTAAAGGAGCGGAAATATCGTGTCGATATTGGCGCCCGAAACGGAGACCTAACAGAGCGATGTCGCCTAGGAGTAAGACATGGAAGAGATACGTATGAGTACCAATCATATTTCTGAACCATGAAAAGTGAGTATATAGCAATGTGGCTTAGATAATCGCCGTGGACGGATTATGGAGAACATTCTCTTCAGAGCAAACGTGTGTGCCTCAACAGCTATTCCTTATCATAGTATCACTTTTCTTTTCTTTAGCGTCAGAACTCGTCGACTTACGCTTCTGCTTGTTTCAAATCATCCGACTTTGGCGCAACGCTCCAGTGGGACTACTGACTTGGATTGAAAAATAAGCCGCGCCCAACAACTACTCGCACGTTATTCCTCCGCTGGCTTTATATTATTATCACGTTTCTTTCCAGACAACCGGTCGCTGCACCTGCCTTGGTCAGTTGCTACGATATGCGCTTTAATTTTATAGTCGGATCTTCCATCTTTGTTGGCATTACATCGTCGCTCGCGATTGATTCATACCAGGAATTTTATGGCCGAGCTGCTACACCTACCGTTCCCTCAAATTCATCCTGGTCCACGATCTCAAAAAACAACAGTAATTTGCTGGCCCCCCGTCCTACAGCGGCGTGTGATGGCGACCGGTTCGGCCGCAATGTGGATGTCATAAGTTGCGACATTGCTCTTGACATCATTCCACCCACCGAACATGAAACCTTGTTTGGGAAGCGAGGTATGGGGAGATTTGAGGTTAGCCTTCCTTACAGATTTATGAGCCGTAAGTGAGAAGCGATGTACCCCTCTTGGGCTACCGATCAAGAAGCAATCTTCTCCGTTGACGGCAAACAGCGGAAGCAACCTGCTACATTGAACCTATCCTTCGTCGAGGTGTTACTCAAGCCACTCTGACTTGGCTAGACGTCCGTAAGGCGGTAGTATTTCTTATGGAACGATGCGCAGGAGGAAACCCATCTACAGGCGGACTCATTACTGGGATAGGTAACCCACGATTCACTTCCATGAACTACTCTGTTACCCAACTCATCTCCTCCAGGGTCTGGAGGAGACATGGGCGTGATTTTAGGCGGTTATAAGCCAAACATTCGCTGTGATGCCCCGGCATTGACACCTCACTGGCTATCGTGCACCCTACTTTTGAAGGAAATGCTTGCCACTAAGCAGCCTCTTCTTTTCGGGCCCACAGGGACTCCAGATGTTTCTGTAGAACTTCCATACACTATAACGTCAAGTACGATTGAGCACCATCCCAGAAGCAACGTCGTTTGCTCAGCTGACAAGTTCTGTCTTCAGGAACCGGAGATTGCACTGCCGTCATCAGCGGCGCTAGACCCGACACAGCCATGTGGTATGAGCTCGTAAGTCTGACAGTGCTTCCTTGTCTCTTATTCATAAAGAATGCAATTGCTGATTTGGAAACAGTGGGCTGCTGCAATGGCAGTCTATACAATGTGCGTGAGGACAGAACATGCAGGAATCGCAGAAGATCTCGGTAAGTGCTCCTTAGGAATCGCTGGAAGTGAGGTAGAACATATTCCTCATCTTTATATTGTTTTGCAGGCCGACATGGTAATCTGGCCATTGAACTCCTCAAGGGCCCGCCGAATATTAGTGCAGGATCAAACGCAACGGAAACGGTAAATCCGGCTGCGAATCTTTTGAATGGCCCAGGGCCGGTGGAAAATGGAACGAGCACTAGCTAGTCATTGAGCTTGGATTTATACATATATCCCTTTTGAAACTATGGTTTTCCAATGTGTGCATTCCCAGAGCCAAAGTTCGCTACTCCTGCCTTTGACTGCTATTCCCTCATGGAGCTTGATCCACGAGACAGCAACGCAAGATAGAATGGAAGGGGATCGCGAAGATCGCAAAATCCATAGCACCAGTTGTCTGCGCGTGTCAAAACCTCAAAACAGCGAATGCCGAATGTTGAGAAAATTCTTCTCTGTTACATTCTCGGTATCGCATGTGAAGGTCTAATATTTATGTCTTTAATCTCTCCTAAACCCGCATGCCTATTTGCGACCCGACCCACGAGCCGACCCGCCCAATCCCTTTCAAAATACCACATCCACAAAAGCATTCCCTGGTTCCCCACACTAACTTCCCTCCCAAGACCCTTATCAAAACCTTAATATGGAACTCCAGAGGCCAGACTAGGCGCTCCCTTCATTCTTCCACCTCCTGGGCCATACCGACTGTCATTGCCACCGCCGTGACCACGACCGCTGCCACCACCCATACTGCGATGTCGACTTCCATTTCCGCCCGGAAGTCCATCAAAAGGGTCTCTGCCACCATCCATGCCGCGACTCCTCCGCCCGTCTCGGCCTCTATCCCTAGGAAACCCTGCATGCCCCGGACCACCGTGTCTATTTCTCGCACCCCCACGACCATTCCTTTGAGGCAGGAATCCCGCAGCTCGTTCTCTCTCGAGCAGTCCGGGATTGTTTTTGTAGTACGGGGACCCTTCAGGGTCGTCCGGATCAAGGAAGTTGCGGTCTTCTTTCTCTCCGCGTCTTGGTTTCCGATACCCAGGACCTGGGAGTATGGGGCCCTCGGGCAAATCGTCGCGGCGAGGGTCACGTCGTTCGCCGCCGTTTCCGCGGCCTCGCCCTTGGTTCGGCCAGTATTGCGGGCGGGGGAGGTCGTAGGGATCGTTGTAGGGGTTGTAGCCACCGTGGTCCTCGTAGTCCTTGTAATACTTACGATCTTCACGCCACGGGTTAAGTCCTGCCTCGTATCGTCGGTTGTGCTCGCGGAAGCCAACCAGGTTGGTGAGGAATTTACCGCCGAACACCATGTTGTACAATTTGTGCTAGTGGATTTCTTTTCGGTATCTTGGCGGCTGTATGAGTTGCTTCTTCAAGTCCGAATGGGATTGGATCTGAGAGTCTTGAGTGAGCCGTTGATGGATCTGATGAAGTTTTCGGCTTGCCTGACGGTGACGGAAATTGTCAATTTTAGAAAGGTATAGATAACGATTTGGTATTGAGTACCGAGAGATGTATAGCTTCTGTTGAGTTGATGATAGCTATCACCTAGCTAGTTCTACGTCGATGGAAAGGAAGAGCGAGGAGGATCAATGGCGCTTTTTATAAATACAAGATGCAGGTGAAGCTTCGCCAGAGAGTCATAGCCAGCTCCAATCTGACAAGGGAGTCAGCTACATAGAGGCAGTCGAACTTAAGGTACGATCATTGAAGAAATTTGCAGTGAATAACCAATGAATAACGAAGTATCACATCAGGAATCTCGGAATGCTAAAAGCATCGGTCGCCATTAGAACCTGAGGGAGACCGCAGTACTGAGATAAGAGTGCAGAGACTTCTACTGGTCAAGCAGAGGCTTCCCAGCCCACCTGCCTTGCATTTCGTTTTTGATCTTCCCATTGACTATATCATAGCTAACCTTGAAGTTCCTTGAAGCGATGTCTCGAACCATGTCCGACATCCTTGTTCGTTTACCATTAGCCAAGGCACAGGCCTTGGTCCAAGACCAACGTTATTCTTCCCTCATGTGCTTTGGCCTACGTGCCCGACATCTAGATCTTTGCTCCGTGGCACTTAGGTCACTGGCAGCGGGTCCACGTGATGAGCGCGGGGGGGGGGCCTCATAGTATTGGCATTGACTGTGAAGCAGATTGTTGATAGGATCTGCGCCATGCTCCGCCTTGCATGGGTAGGGGAAGGTTATCCTTGATTTGATGTCTCTAGATTTGTCCTTGAATGACTCGATAACTAATCTTACGAGTGTCTGAACATCGTAGTGGACTGTACGTGCACACGAGCAGGTGGACCCAAGTACCTGTGTGGCTTTGATGAGCTGGTCGCCTCATTGCGCAGGCTTGCTTACGGTGTGGGCTCACTGGTCTCTTTCAGAGATTGAACATAAAGAAATCCGAAAAAGGAGTGTAGGAAATATACGGCTGTAAGACTTCGAAACATGCCTGAATTTGATGTATGATGGGTATTTGAAAATGTCATTGGTCTACGTCAAGCATTTAAGCATTCTTTTCCGGGCTCCCGCTATGCAGTCCGTTCGATTGGGGACTTGGAGGAAGATTGTTACGCA
>JAABUL010002784.1_pt1 | contig 27960 bp, 10 predicted proteins | sample 5559151 | NCBI WGS metagenome assembly JAABUL01 (sample SAMN10711876, study PRJNA513368) | rock metagenome | isolation source: Antarctica rocks | place: Antarctica: Victoria Land, Pudding Butte sud
GCGAATAACAATAACTACTATTAAGTGTATAAGTGCTAATAATAGATTACTACTTTCGCTTATAATTTAATTAGCTTCAACTTATCGAAGCAATTAAATTACACATTTAATCTCTAAATAATATTATATATTTTTAGAAAATAAATACAACAACTTTAAAATTAGTTTGAAGTAACTTACGCGTGTATTTGATTCTCAAATCAAAGAATTAGCGAATTAGAAATTATAAATATTAATTTGCGATAATTTTAAAATATATAAGACACTTAAAATCTTAAAGTTTTGCTTTATAAATAACATTCTTTTATATTATCTTTTCTCTTATATCTCTTACAAGTTTCAACTTTGTAATATAAAAGTCTTTGCGCTTTTAAAGACAATCTATGGCGACAATATTGAACAACTATATTATAAAAATTTAAATATAATTAACAAAAAGTATTTTATCTCTCTATATAAGTCTACAAGAGAAAGAGCGTTAACAAAGAGAAATATTATAATTAAATAAATCGCAACTAATTTGTTTTCGTTCAACTTAAAAAGAGTGCTTTAACATATATTGAAAGTCTTAATTAAATTTATAGTTTTAAAAGTTAATAAGACAATATCTTGTTCGCAAGAACAAGTATTGCAAATCTTTATAATCTTTGTAACGTTAATAATAATAAAGACTCTTACGTTGTTGCATAATATAATTAAACAAAAACTTAATAAGTTAAGCAAAGATTGCATACAAAGACACGTATAGAAGTTTGCATATATTGCTCAAATTTTATTTGTTAAACAAACTTTTCTTTAAAATTAAAATCGATTTTTGTCTAAGATCAACAACGAAGTCAAAGTTTTTCAATCAATCAAATTAGTAATTCTAGAAAAGACAAAAATAATAAGCTACAAGAATTTTGAAGAGACACGAGCGAAGCGTGTTGCGAAGAAGAAAGCTATTGCGAGCAAGAAAAAGTGCGATTCGAAGCGCAAGAGTTCTACGTTAGAGTTAAAGTTAGAGTTAGAGTTAGAGTTAGAGACACAAACAAGTTTGTTAAAGATAGTAATAAATTTATCGATACTAAAGAACAAAGTAACTGTTACGCTAATACTTTCTACAAAGATATCAAAATAAGTTGTGTTTTGAAGAGATCTATAGATGTCTTCAAGCAATACAAGTAATTACTTGATAACAAGAATTGCAGCTATAGACAATTTCTATGTTCAATAAATCTTGAAAGAGATTCGATAAATTAGAGTAACAATAAGTAAAAATCTATAATAAGTTAAACACGATCTATAAGAAAGTCGTGTTCGAAAATCTATATATTGAATAAAATTCTTTTTGCTCTTCTTGCTCTCTCGCAAAGCAAAGAGAGTAAGTCTCTATATTTTTGTTGCTCTCTCAAAAAGCAAAGAGAGCAATGCTTCTAGTGCTTTCTCGCAAAGCTATAAAAATATATATAGCTATTTGTTTTCAATATTATATACTATGCGTAGACTATATATTAGTGTAGACTTGTAATACTATTTTTTTCTCTTTAGATTTTTGTCTCGAAAGCAAACTTTAATATATTTTGTATCAAGTTCAAAATTTCTTTCTATTAACGTTGTTTTATTCAAATTGTAGAACTTGATATCTTTTGTATTGCAATACGTTTTTGTTATTAATATATTTGCTTAAGCAAGCAATATTGTATTGCAAAGAGTTTCGATAAATATATAAAATATTTTCGCAATAACTATTTGTGCAATCTAACGTTTCTAAATATTGTTCGATAGTGTTGTCTTAAGAAGCAATATCAAAAACTAAAAGAAAAGCTTTGTAAAACAAATACAAAGTAATAACAACTACTTTGTCAACTCGATTATCTAAAAGAAAAACAACAAACAATAATAGATAGCGAACTAAAAAATCTAAAGAAAATAATTTTATCAAACTTTTTTGTCGATTTTTCTTTTCTAAATTCTCTAATTGATATAACTTTGAAACAAATTATCTTTCCCAATATTATAAAAGAATAATTGTTTATTTTTTTAATTTTCTTTAACGAAATTGCTACAAATAGTGTTGGCAATGCTTTAAATTCTTAATAGATTTTTAAATGTTTTTAGAGATAGAATATCTTTTTTATTTGACAAAATATTTCTAATTCTTTTGTTGTAGAATTTTTTCGATTTTAAATTATTCTTTTTTCTATTAATAAAAATAAAAGATATTTTGTAAAAATATATTTGAATCTACTAATTTCAACAATAATATATAAAATATTAAAAATATTCTAGCGTTCTTAAGTAAGTCGAGTTTGTAGTTGATTAATTTTTTAGTTTTTTTGACAAAAAACAATTCGATTTTGATATAATTTAATTTTTTGCTTGATTTTCTTGTTTTGAGATTTTTTGTTAGAAGATATATTTTATTTCTCTTTTTTAGCTAAAATATTGTTTTTTGTTTTTTGTTTTAATATTTGATCGATCTTTTTTGCATCTCTAAGATATTGTTGTGTATTTTTTTTAATATTGCTACTTTTTCGATAGCTAATTATACTAATAGATGCGTACGCTTTTTTTCGAAGAGATTTAACTTTCTACTATAATTAACAAAAAATAGAGTTATTTTAGTAATATTCGAAATCTTTATATTGAGTGCTAGTTGTACTATAGATAAAAATAATATTCAATTGCTATAAATATTGTTAATATAGTATCTTAGATATTGCTCAAAATTTTGATTTGTTTTTTCTATTTAGCTATTTGTAATCAAATAGTAAACAATAGATATTCGAAATCTTGTATCTAATATTGAAAAAAGTGTTTTTCAATAGTTAGATATAAAGAGTTTGTCTTTGTTACTAATTAGTCTCTTGAATATACTATAATATTGTATAAATCGATTTAATATAATATATTTTAATTATTTTGCGATAAACTTCTCTTTGCATGCGATAATATATAAGTACTTGATAAGTTTATTAATTATTACTAATATCGAATTATATTTATCTTTAATTGCTAGATTTATCGACTTTGACAACTTAATAATAAAGTTTATTGTAATTTTATTCTATAGCGATTTAGATAGTTTCTAATATTGAATTTCGCTATAGCTTGTATGCGTACTATATTTGTTCTACTAACAACTAAAATATTTTTTAATATATATTTCGATAGCTTGTCTTATTTGTAGAAACTAACAATACTAATATAAAAATTAAAGAATTTTTGTTATTTTTAGATACTTTTGCAATAATTTGTTATAATATTTTTTTATATATTTGTCGATCTTGTTAATAGATATTTGAAGTTTTTCTTTCTTTATTAAAAACTCTTTTGTATTATTTCGAAGTATTTGTAATATAATATTTAGTTTGTACTTGTTTGCTAATAGTAATTTGTTTTTATTAATTTTAAGTATATTGTAATTGAACAATTTCTTTATTTCTATATAATTATTTTTTCTACTAAGTGCGTCTACTTTGCTATTATTTTTGTTTAAAATATACTATATTTTAAATTTGTATTGTTCTAGTCTTTTTAATTATTGTATTTGTCTTCTATTTAGTTGTTTTATAATAGTAAAGTGTACAAGATTCTTGTAATTTATAAAAATTGTAAATTTTGATAATTTTTTTGTATATACTCTTTATAACTTCAAGAAAACTACTATAGCAAATAGTTTTTTATTGTAAACATTATAGTTCTATTCGATTAACAAAAGTTTTCTCGAGAAATATATTATTAAATACTATATATTTTTATATCTCTAACTAAAGTATATATTGATAGCTAGATTTAATACATCGATTTCAATTTTGCTTAATAATTGCAAATTGTATATTTTTAATATTGATTTTTTCAAGTATTCTAGTTTAAGATTCTAGAATAATTTCTTTTTTGCGAATTTTTATAATTATAACGTATTTTTCTTTGTAAGATTTGTTAGTAATATTGTGTTTACTAAATAGTTTTTAATAAACTTTTTGTTGTAGTTTATAAAATCTAGAAAAAATTATATTTTTTTAATATTTGTTAATAATTTCTATTTTTTAATTGCTTGTAGCTTCTTGAAATTTATACGTATTTTGTATTGTTTAACAACAAATTTAAGAAAATTAATTTTCTTTTAATAGAATTTGTATTTTTTTGATTTAAAATATAAGTTCTTTATATCTAGACATTTCAATACTTTGAAAATATAACTAATATATTTTTTCAAAATTTTTGAGTAAATTATAATGTTGTTCAAGTATGCTATAACAAATTGATTCAAATATTGTTGTAATATATTATTAATTATTTTCTAATATATTGTTAAGACGTTCGTAAGTTCGAACAATATTATTGTATATTTGTATAATCTATATTGTATACAAAAAACTATCTTTTACTCTTTTTCTATTTTTATTCTAATTTGATTGTATATTTTTTGTAAATTCAATTTAGTAAAGTACTTTGCTTCAAATAGTCAATTCTAAAGCTTGTTAATATTAAATAGTAAATATTGATTCTTAATTGTAATATTATTTAGCTTTCGATAATTAATATATAGATAAAAAGTTCTATTCTTTTTTAATACAAAGAGAATCGAATATTCTATTTATAATTCAAATTTTTTAATAAATTTTTTCTTTTTGTTTTCTATTAGATATTCGCGAAATACTTCGAGCTTTTTTTTGAATAAAATATATATAGATTCAAACGTAAATTGTTTGTCTAATTCAAATTTAATTTCGTAATTTTATAGTTAATATTTAGAGAAAGTCTTTGTTGTTTTTTTTTTAAAAATAGATATTTTCAATTGTTGTATATTTGTAATATGTACTTTAGCAATTTTTTTGCTATATTAAATAGTTTAAGACTTTCAAAAAATTTGTAATTTTCTTTATTTACTTTAATTTTGTAATTTAACTAATCTTTGTTAGTATTTGTCGAATCGAACTTTGTTAAATTGTTTTTTTGCAAAAATACAAGCTTGCTATTTGCAATCGATTTTCGACTTGTTTTTTTATCTATTATTAAATATTATCGATACGTAGATTAAATATAAATTATATAATTATATTGCGCAAATCTAAATACTTGTATATTTTAGTTAACTTTTAAATTGTATTGTTTTAATCAAGATATTTCTAAAACAATATTATAAATAACTATTTTTACTATATTAAAGATTAGTTTTTTGTAATATTGCTAAATAGCTATCGATAATAATTTTGTTTCTTTGTTTATTTTTCTATTTCTATTAGATAATAGATTTCTATTTACAACTACTAGATTATATATATTAGACTTCTTTTAAATAAAATATTCTTCTTTTTTAACAAAAGTTTTAACTATAAAATTATTTGTCGCATCAAAATCGACTATTGCAATAAATCGACAACTATTAATTTTAATTGATATAATAAAATATCGTACGTATACTATTAAGTTTAGTTGCTACTATTAAACTAATATATTGCATTCTATTAATATACTTTTTATCAAAAAATTTAAACTTTTCTTTGTTCTAATATTGCAATTTCTACTTCGAATATTTGTTTGCATTAAGTTTTCTTTCTATACTAATTTAATAACTTTAATTTTCTAAAAAATCAATTAATTTCTTCTTTGTTTTCTAGATAAGTTTAGTATAAGTTGTTATAGTATTTTGTTTAACTAAGTATTGTATATCTTTTTGTTTTTTCTATTTTTTCTTGGAATAGACTTATACTACTTAGTTGTTGTTCGATTTTGTCGAAAATTTCTCTTTCGATAGTAATATTGTTTTCTAGCGCTTTCTCGCATTTATTTACAATTTGATTTATCTCTTTATTTTTTAATAAACTAACTAAAATATCAAGATAATCTATAATATTATCTAGATATTTGTAAAAGTTTTGTTAGCTATATTTGTTGTTTAAGTTTGTTGCTAAATAAAAATATAATGTTCTTAATTGTTGTGCTTTTATAGTTTTATTAAGTTTTTTGTTAACTTTCTACGTAGATACAAATATCTTGTTTAATAATATTTTATCTAGAACTTTTTGTAACTAATTTAGATTTTTTATCAAATAGTAGTTGTTGTTTAATTTAATTTTGAAAATATTTATTTTTGTATCGATTTGCTTTCTAATATTGTTTTAACTATTAAATATCTCTTTTAATATAATATTAATTTGTCGATAATCTATTAAGTTTTATAATTAACAATCTCTTGCAAAGTAATTCGATTTGTTATATAAATAGTATATTTTTTGAAATTTGTTATTTTGCTTTTCTCTAAAGTTCTTTTTTTTATATTGCTAAGTAAAATTTAGTTTTATAGATACAAATTTACAATAATTGAAGTTACTATATTTCTAATTAAAACAAGATTTTTTTTGCTAATATTTGATTGCTAATTTAAAGAAGATTTTTGCTTTTTTTCGAAATTGATTGTATCTTTTTTTATAGCTCTTTTATATAGTTTGTTGTCGAAATCGATAACTATTTCGATAAAATCGAATATATTGTTAAGAATTCTTTTATTATATATAATTTTGTTTTTTAGATTGTTTTTAAAATCTTGTCGAAACATTGTTATAAGTACAATATTGTTTTATTCGATTAGATTGATATATTTTTAAAATTTAGCTATATAGTTTGTTGCAAAAATTTGTTAAGTTAAATATTAAACTACTTTTTTTGCAATTTGTTTCTTGTTAAATATTTCAAAGATTCTTCGAAACTCTTTTTTAAAATTGTCGAAGTTCGTAAATATTGTACAAGAATTTTTGTTATAGTTTTTTAGATACTTTTGTAAGTTTGACTTGAATTAATACTAAATTCTCTTTTTAAGAAATATTAATAGAAAAATTGTCTTTTAATTTGCTAAAACAAAATAAAAAATAAAATAGATATCTATTTGTATAAATTAGTTCTTTAGATTGATACAATTTCTATAATAGATATCAAGTTTATTGATTCTAATTTTGTTGTTTTCTATAATTAATAATTGGCGTAATATTAATAAACTAGTGCTTGAAATAAAAACACGTTAATCTAATACAAATATTTTTTTAAATGTTCAAAATGTTACGCTAGTATTTTCTACAAAGATATTAGAATAGATTGTGTTTTAAAGAGATTTGTAGATATTTTCAAACAATACAAGCAATTATTTGATAACAAAAGTTGCAACTATAGACAATTTCTATATTTAATAAATCTTGAAAGAGATTCGATAAACTAGAGTAACAATAAATAAAAATCTATAATAAGTTGAACACAATTTATAAAAGAGTTGTATTCGAAAATCTATATACTAAATAAAATTCTTTTTGCTCTTTTTACTTTTTCGCAAAACAAAAGAAGCAAGTCTCTATACTTTTGTTGCTCTTTTAAAAAACAAAGAGAGCAATGCTTCTAGTGCTCTCTCGCAAAGCTATAAGAGCATATATAGCTATTCGTTCCTGATACTATATACTGTGCGTAGACTATATACTGGCGTAGACTTGTAACAGTAACGCAAATAAGCAAAATTAAGTTAGTAAAGACTTTAGAAACGTTATAAAGAGTTTTAGTAAAACAAATATATTAAAATAGTGTTTTTGCTTTAAAATAATCTTGCGCTAAAAGTTGCATAGATTAAAGTTACTAACTTTAATTGTTAATATTAAAAATTTAAAATTATTTCGAATTGCTTTTTTATAATTCTATAACAAAATTTAAAATAAAAGTTATAGTTATTTTAATTTATTTTAAGACTTCTATAAATCTATAAATATTTTACAATTTAATTATTTTATCTTAAGATTTTGATACGATATACTTCTTGTTAAACGTAAAGATTACAATTGTTTTTTATTAATTTAAAATTAGTAATAATATACTTACTCTTTATCGATCTTTTCTATCGCTAAAGCTCTACTTTATTAAACTATAAATAATTGATTTAAGAATTAATTTCTATGTTATTCTAAGTAAGATTGATAATCTTTCTCTTGTTATTGATTATATAAGTGTTATCTTTCTGTTTTTGCATTATTAGCTTAGTTTTGTTAAAGATATCTCGCTTGAATTGTCTCTTATCTTATATAATTCAATAATTTTAGTTGCTTTTATAACTTGCTTAATCTTTGTTCTTACTTGCTTATATTTATTATTATTTTTATTATTAAATTTGCAGATATTAATATAATTTGCTAGCATAAACAAAATTTCGTTAACTTCGAAATAGAATGCATCTTTCTTCTTGACAATTTATTAATTATTTTTATTAATATTTAGTGTAAGAGTTGCAATTTAAGATTTAATATATACAATTTTATAAATCTTCTTTCTCTTATAAAAGAAGACAATTGCAATCTTAATTGAAGTCTTATTTTACTTATATATAACTTCTAAGAAATTAATTCAAAGATCTTTAAAATTCTCTTTATCTATTTCAAGATTCTTTAAGATACTTCAATTGATTCTTTATAAAAAATCAACAACTTGTTTAATAACTTTATCTTACTTAACAATTTTAGAATCGTAAAATAATATTTTAAAAAATATTATTTCTTTAATTTTTTGCGCAATTGAGTTGATGCTATCTTCTTTTGCAACTCAATTATTATTATAAACTATTTGAGCAAAAATAAGATTATCTAGACTATAATTTATTACAATAATCGAACAATTAGTCTAAGAAAACTATTAATCTTTATAGTAGTCTCGAGTTTATATATTATATCTTATAGTATTTGTCTATTTGTGTAAATTGTCAAAAAGATTGCAAAGTTGTTGTGTATTATTTTCAAGTTTGTCTTAAGTAATCTTTTTAATATTTCTATATATAATTTTAGAATTATAGTTAAAGCTTAGTATGCAACTTTTTGAAATATCTTTCAATAGTAGTTTTTGCAATCAAGTTACTTTATTTTTGATTTAAATCAACTTTTTGTTTTTTTAAAGATTATAAACGAAAATAATGTTGTTAAAGTTAGCTTAAGAGAATAGTATAAGTATAAACTTGTATATTTACTTTATTTTTATCTTGTCTTTATTATGTTACTTGATCAAATTATATTATGTTATTGATTGATTTTCTAAAATGCTAAGACAATTAGATTTGTTTAAGACAAGAAGTTATAAATATGTCTATACTTTGCAAACAATAATATAGATATCAAAATCTAGTAGTAAGAATTGTAAATTGTATATTTTACAAGTTTATCTTCTTTCGATCGAGCTTTGTATAAAAAGACAATTGCTTCGACGCTTCTATAATTTTATTTAGCAAAGTAAAGTAATTCGATTGAATCTTGACGAGATAGCTTCTCTTTATTATAATTAAGAGAAGAATTAGTAATTTTTACAAGTAGCGATCTTTGCAAAGCAAGTAGTCTACAATAAATATAGTAAAAACTATTAACTTCTAATAAAAGGCTAGATAATTAGTATAATTAGTACTACTATCTTAGTAAGCATGCTCGAGAATCTAGTTCTATTATGTCTTCGAGAATTATATTGATTGTCGCGTCGTATTATCAATAGAACAATTAGAAATATTCTTATCTTTGTTATTTTCGATTTCTTTCTAGCGTAATCTCAACTTTATTAAGCATAAAAGCATTCTTAATTAGCTCGAGAAAACGTAAGCTTCGCTTGTATCTCGAACGACGCTTGTCAATCTAAACAAGATAAAGTAAGTAGAGATTAGCAAAAATAGATGCAATCGATTTACGATATTAATTAGTAGATAGAAAGTTGTAGCTTGCTATTGAATACAACTATCGAACTAGTATACGATTGTTTGAAACTTAAATATTCTAAATTTACGCTAGCAATATAGCACAATTCGAGCAAAGTGTTACGATTCTAGCTCGTTACAGCTAATATATACTCTATAGAGCAGTCTGTAGCATATAGCACAATTATCTATATGTTCGACAACTTGACAAACAAGTATTGCTCGATACGCTAATAAGCGAGTTCGATATATTTAACAACAAACAAAACAAACAAAGCTCAATATGTTCGACAACAAATATAACAAACAAGAAAAATCTTTTTTAATATATAGATTTTCTAGACACAATTTTCTTATAGATTGTGTTCAACTTATTATAGATTTTTACTTATTGTTACTTTGATTTATCGAATCTCTTTCAAGATTTATTAAATATAAAAATTGTCTATAGTTGCAACTTTTGTTATCAAGTAATTGCTTATATTGTTTAAAAATATCTACAATTTTTTTTAAAACACAACTTATTCTAATATCTTTGTAGAAAGTATTAGCGTAATACTTTAAATATTTAAAAAAAAATTTGTATTAGATTAACGCGTTTCTATCTCGAGCACTAGTTTATTAGTATTATATCAACTATCGATTATAAAAGACAACAAAATCAAAATCAATAAACTCGATATCTATTATAAAGATTGTATCGATCTAAAGAACTAATTTATGCAAATAAATATCTATTTTATTTTCTATTTTGTTTTAGCAAATCAAAAGACAATTTTTGCATTAATATTTTTTAGAGAAAGAGTTTAGTATTGATTCAAGTCAAATTTACAAAAATATTTGAAAAATTATAACAAAAATTCTCGTGCAATATTTATCGACTTCAATAATTTCAAAAAAAAAATTCGAAAAATCTTTAAAATATTTAACAAAAAACAAATTGCAAAAAAAGTAGTTTAGTATCTAACTTAACAAATTTCTACAATAGATTACGTAGCTAGATTTCAAAAATATATCAATTTAATCAAATAAAACAATATTGTATTTATAACAATATTTCGACAAGATTTCAAAAACAATCTAAAAAACAAAATTATACGTAATAGAAAAACTCTTAGCAATATATTTGATTTTATCGAAATAGTTATCGATTTTGACAACAAACTATATAAAAGAATTATAGAAAAAAGATACAATTAATTTTGAAAAAGAACAAAAATCTTCTTTAAATTAATAATTGAATATTAGCAAAAAAAAATTTGTTCTAACTAGAAATATAGTAATTTCGATTATTGTAAATTTGTATCTATAAAACTAAATTCTATTTAGCAATATAAAGAGAAAAATTCTAGAAAAAAACAAGATAACAAATTTCAAAAAACGTGCTATTTATATAGCAAATTGAATTACTTCGCAAAAGATTGTTAATTATAGAACTTAATAAATTGTCGACAAATTAATATTATATTAAAAAAGATATTTAATAGTTAGAACAATATTAGAAAGCAAATCGATATAGAAACAAATATTTTCAAAATTGAATCGAACAACAACTACTATTTGATAGAAAATTTAAATTAGTTATAGAAAATTCTAGATAAAATATTATTAGATAAGATATCTATATCTATATAGAAAATTAACAAAAAACTTAATAAAACTATAGAAATACAACAATTAAGAACGTTATATTTTTATCTAGCAACAAACTTAGATAACAAATACAATTGATAGAATTTTTACAAATATCTAAACAATATTACAGATTATTTTGACGTTTTAGCTAGCTTATTAAAAAACAAAAAAATAAATTAAACTATAGATAAATGCAAGAAAGCATTAGAAAGCAACATTACTATCGAAAAAAAAAATTTAACAAAATCGAACAATAACTAAGCAATATAAGTCTATCTTAAGAGAAGATAAAGAAAGCAAAGAGACACGCAATATTTAGTTAAACAAAATATTATAACAACTTATACTAAACTTATCTAGAAGACAAAAAAAAATCAATTAATTTTCTAGAAAATTAAAATTATTAAATTAGTATAAAAAGAAAATTTAGCGCAAACAAACGTTCGAAGCAGAAGTTGCAACATTAGAATAGAAAAAAGTTCAAATTTTTTAATAAAAAGTATATTAGTAAAATGCAATATATTAGTCCAATAGTAGCAACTAAACTTAATAGTATACGCACGATATTTTATTATATTAGTTAAAATTAATAGTTGTCAATTTATTGCAATAATCGATTCTAATACGATAGATAATTTTATAGCTAGAACTTTTGTTAAAAGAGAAAAATATTCTATTTAAAAGAAGTCTAACGCATACAATCTAGTAGTTGTAGATAGAAATCTATTGTTCAATAGAAATAAAAAAGTAAATAAAGAAACAAAACTACTATCGATAGCTATTTAACAATATTACAAGAAACTAATCTTTAATATAGTAAAAATAGTTATTTATAATATTGTTCTAGAAATATTTTGATTAAAGCAACACAATCTAGAAATTAACTAAAATATACAAGTATTTAGATTTGCGCAATATAATTATGTAATTTATATTTAATCTATATATCGACAATATTCGATAATAGATAAAAGAACAAGTCGAAAATCGATTGCAAATAGCAAGCTTATATTTTTGCAAAAAAACAATCTAATAGAGTTCGACTCGATAGATATTGATAGAAATTAATCGAATTATAAAATTAAAATAAATAAATAAAATTACAAATTTTCTAAAAGTTTTGAACTATCTAATATAGCGAAGAAATTGCTAAAACATATATTATAAATATATAACAATTGAGAGTATCTATTTTAAGAAAAGAAAACAACAAAGATTCTTTCTAAATATTAATTGTAAAATTACAAAATTAAACTTAAATTAGACAAACAATCTATATTTGAATCTATATATATTTTATTCAAAAAAAAGCTCGAAGTACTTCGCGAATATTTAACAAAAAACAAAAAGAAAAAATTTATTAAAAAATCTCAATTATAGATAGAATATTCGATTCTTTTTATATTAAAAAAGAATAGAATTTTCTATCTATATATCGATTATTGAAAGCTAAATAATATTATAGTTAAGAATCGATATTTATTATTTAATATTAGCAAACTTCAAAATCGACTATTTAGAGCGAAATACTTTATCAAACTAGATTTACAAAAAATGTACAATCAAATTAGAATAAAAACAAAAAAAGAGTAAAAGACAATTTTCTACACACAATATAAATTATACAAATATATAATAATATTGTTCGAACTTACAAACGCTTCGACAATATATCAAAAAATAATTAATAATATACTATAACAATATTTGAATCGATTTGTTATAGTATATTTGAAAAATATTATAATTTACTCAAAAATCTTAAAAAAGTATATTAGTTATGTTTTCAAAATATTGAAATATCTAAATATAAAAAACTTACATTTTAAATCAAAGAAATACAAATTCTATCGAAAAAAAATTAATTTTCTCGAATTTGTTGTTAAATAACACAAAATATATATAGATTTCAAGAAGTTACAAACAATTAAAAAATAAAAATTATTAACAAATATTAAAAAAATACAATTTTTTCTAAATTTTATAAACTACAACAAAAAGTTTATTAAAAACTATTTAGCAAACACGATACTATTAACAAATTTTACAAAAAAAAATATACTATAAATATAAGAATTTGTAAAAAAGAAATTATTTTAGAATCTTAAACTAAAATATTTGAAAAAATTAATATTAAAAATATACAATTTGCAATTGTTAAATAGAATTGAAATCGACGTATTAAATCTAGCTATTAATATATATTTTAGTTAGAGACATAAAAATATATAGTATTTAATAATATATTTTTCGAAAAAAAAATTGTTAATCGAACAAAACTATAATATTTACAATAAAAAACTATTTGCTATAGTAGTTTTCTTGAAATTATAAAAAGTATACACGAAAAAATTATTAGAACTTACAATTCTTATAGATTACAAGAATCTTGTACATTTTACTACTATAAAACAATTAAACAAAAAACAAATACAATAATTAGAGAGACTAAAACAATACAAGTTTAAAATATAGTATATTTTAGACAAAAATAATAGCAAAGCAAATATACTTAATAGAAGAAATAATTATATAAAAACGAAAAAATTGTTTAACTACAATATACTTAAAATTAATAAAAACAAATTACTATTAGCAAACAAACACAAACTAAATACTATATTACGAATACTTCGAGATAATACGAAAGAGTTTTTAATAAAAAAAGAAAAACTTTAGATATTTATTGACAAAATCGACAAATATATAAAAAAATATTATAATAAACTACTGCAAAAGTATTTAAAAGTAACAAAAATTCTTTAGTTTTTATATTAGTATTGTTAGTTTTTATAGATAAGACAAGTTGTCGAGATATATATTAAAAAATATTTTAGCTATTAGTAGAACAAATATAATACGCACGAAAGCTATAGCGAAATTCAATATTAGAAACTATTTGAATTGCTATAAGATAAAATTACAATAGACTTTATTATTAAGTTGTTCAAGTTGACAAATTTAGCAACTAAAGATAAATATAATTCGATATTAATAATAGTTAATAAGTTTATCAAGTACTTATATATTATTGCATGCAAAGAGAAGTTTATCGCAAAACAATTGAAATATATTATATTGAACCAACTTATACAATATTACAATATATTCAAGAGACTAATTAGTAACAAAGACAAGCTCTTTATATCTAATTATTAAAAAATGTTTCTTTCAATATTAGATACAAGATTTCAAATATCTATTGTCTACTATCTAATTATAAATAATTAAACAAAGAGAACAAATTAGAGTCTTAAACAATATCTAAAACACTATATTAACAATATTTATAGCAATTGAATATTATTTCTATCTATAGTATAGCTAGCACTCAATGCAAAGATTTCGAATATTACTAAAGTAACTTTATTTTTTGTCAACTATAGCAAAAAATTAAATCTTTTTAAGAAAGAGTGCACGCATCTATTAGCACAATTAGCTATCGAGAAAGTAGCGACACTAAAAAAGATACACAACAATATCTCGAAAATGCAACAAAAATTGATCAAGTATTAAAACAAAAAACAAAAAATAGCATCTTAGCTAAAAGAGAGAAATAAAATATATTTTCTAACAAAAAATCTTAGAACAAGAAAATCAAGCAAGAAATTAAATTATATCAAAATTGAACTATTTTTTGTCAAAAAAACTAAGAGATTAGTCAACTACAAACTCGATTTATTCAAAAATATCAAAATATTTTTAGTATTTTATATATTATTGTTGGAATCAATCGATCCAAGTACATCTATATAGAAAATATTTTATTATAAATTATAGAAAGAAAATCGATTTAAGATTGAGAGAATTCTAGAATAGCAAAATTAGCAATATCTTGTAAAATAAAAAAAGTATTCTACAATAGAAAACACGTAAGAATCAACTAGCAATCTCGACAATTGCAATACTTTTATTTAGAAATTTTATTAACGTTCGAAAAATTATTTAGTATAGCAAGAGAAAATCAAATAGCAAAAGATATTTCAATTAGAGTATTTGCAACAAAACAGTTCGACAATTCTATAGCATTCGATTTCTCTATATTAGACAACAAATATTGTGTCTTTTGTTTTGTTTTTGTATCGACTTTCTTTAGTATCTTCTTATTGCAAAGCAATCGCATAATTACAATTGTTAATACAATCTTATTTTTTGTTACTTTAAAGAATAGATCTTCTCTAATACAATTTAAAGAAATTTACAATATATTTATACACGATTTGTTCGCGCGAACATATTTCGAACATTTTAGATAAAATAACGAATCTTCTATAGCAATACAAAACTTGCTAATATAGCAACAATGTTTACAAGCAAAATTAACAAATGTTTCGTAACAATCTATTTCGAAAACAAGACAAATACGATTTTAATAAAAAGATATAGTATATAAATATTTGTTTTTCGAGACAAAAAGATTTGAAAAAAAGAGATAGTGTTACAATTCTAACTTGTTACAATTAATATATACTCTACAAAGTAGTCTATAGCATATAGTACAATTATTTGCATATTCGACAACTTAACAAACAAGCATTGCTCAATACGCTAGTAGACAAGCTCGATATGCTCGACAGCAAACAAAGCGAGCAAAGCTCAATATGTTCAACAACAAATATAATAAGCAAGAAGAATTTTCTTTAGTATATAGATTTTCTAGACACGATTCTTTTATAGATTGTGTTCAACTTATTATAGATTTTTATTTATTGTTACTCTAGTTTATCGAATCTCTTTCAAGATTTATTGAACATAGAAATTGTCTATAGTTGCAATTCTTGTTACCAAGTGATTGCTTGCATTGCTTGAAGACGTCTACAAATCTCTCCAAAGCACAATCTATTCTAATATCTTCGTAGAAAGTACTAGCGTAACACAAAGCTACTAAGATATCGTCGATCGAATAAAGATCTTTGATTAATAAAATCTTAAAACCAACATCTTTAAGCTAGTCTATAACTAGTTGCGAGACAAGAAGCATAAACGATAATTGCTTATTTTCGACAATATTGATAATGCTTGTTTTCTAATCGAGAGCAAAGAATTCTAGCTAGAAGTGCAAAAGAGCAACTTAAATTGTAGAAACTCGCAATCGCTAATCTTGTATTTGTTGTGAAATAAGAACAAACAAATACTACTTACAATGCAAAGTTAAAGCGCAACTTTAAAGTTAATCGAAGAGAGAAATATAATCGCAATGCAATTAATAACAAAGTCGTAGATATTAATATTGTTCGAGAAGAAATTAAGAGCGATAAGCGAAGACAATTATATAATCGAGTTAGCAATAGCACTAGAGTTTATATCGCTAACTATCGCTCAAGCAACAATATATATCTCTCAAAAGACATTGCGATGTTTTGTACAACTAGACTAATCGTTCGGGTCGGTTTTTCCCCAAAATCTATAATTCGACCCGAAAGTTATACCTAATTAGGTCAAGTTTTAACCTAATATAGTTAGTATTTTTATAATTTATGCAATTTGGTTCCAACTGTTGGAATCGAACGATCAGTCTATGTACAACAATATCTCGAAAACTATCGAAAAAGCGATTGCAAGAAAACGAGTCTTTTAAAACATAAAAAAGATTAGCTTCGAAAAGATCGAGAGATTAAGAACTTTATTACTATTATATAACAAATATTCTTTAAATATATCTATTAAACTCGATTATCGACAATTGACTTGCTATCGCTAATAAGCTTCTTTAATTAATAGAGTATCTTTAAAGCTTTAATTTGAAAGTAAGTTAAAAGTAAAAATAATCACGAAAGTTAAAAAGAGTGCGATAAATATAATAGTAGCAAAGAAGAAGAAGAAGATAATAAAGATAATATATTGAAATATAGTAATAATAATAAGTTTAAAGATAACGTGCAGACGTTAAAAGACTACTTATTTCTCTTTGTTAATACAAATTAAATCTTTGAAATGCATACACTAGTGCAACTAACCACGCGAAAATAATTGAAGATTAATAAAAAGCTTAAGCAATAAAAGCAATATTATATCAAGAATCTTTTTGTCGAATTTTCGATTAAAGAGCACGAGAATTAAATATATTATCAAGCACTTTTTTCTTATGCGAAATTAACAATTATACAACGATCAAAGATAAAGAGTTTATTAAAAGAATAAACTTTATTGCTTTATTATGCAACATAATACGCATAAAGAAAAAAAAATATAATTGAAGTTATCGATCTATTTAAAATAATAATAAAAGTAAGAAAGAGTATACTTGATTAAAAGTATAAGAAGACTTTGAAAAAGATAAGTATAATTAATCTAGCATATAATTTAGAAGAATGTTGAAAGAAGATCAAAAAGTTAAACATGCAAGTAATAAAGATAAGAAAAAAAGTACTAAGCGAGAAGCATTTCAATACGTTGATCAATATAGTTAATCTAATCTCGACATACTAAAATCAAGAACGCTAAAAGAAGATTAAAGAGCTAAACGTGCAAGTAATAAAGATAAGAAAAAAAGTGCTAAGCGAGAAGCATTTCAATACGCTAATTAGTATAGTCAATCTAATTTCGATATATAGAAATCAAGAACGCTAAAAGAAGATTAAAGAGCTAAACGTGCAAGTAATAAAGATAATAAAGAGAATACTAAGCAAGAAGTATTTCTCTACACTAATTAGTATAAGCAATCTAACTTTTATCTAAAAAGAGCAAGATCAAAATGTAAAGACTATTAATTTAATAAATAAATATATATATTTGCAAACTCGAATCTTAGATACTAATTATTTTTATATATTGTGTTCTATTACAATATTTATAAAATAATAAATATAGAAACTTAGAACTAGTTGCTTTGCAACAAATAATTCAACAACTATCAAAGAAGAGCGAGATTAACTAAATAAAGCATTATATTATACTATATTCTTAAAGTTAAGAAAGAGAAGTCTTTTTGCTTCGTTTAAACAAATGCTTTGTTTATAATAAATTAACTTACTATTAGCATTGAAACTAGCTTAGTTTATTCAAGTAAATGCATGCACACGTCAAGATTTTTAACATATAATCGCATATAAATGTTTCTAGAAGAGCGTTACATAATAAGTTAGCTAGATATATTATTAAGTAAAATACAAGTAGCTAGCTATTTGATACACTATTGCGTAAGTGCACTAAACTTAAATATCTAGATACGTTATAAACTTATCTAAACAAATAAATTCAAAGTGTATGTTTTCAAGAACTAAGTATCTTTAAAGCTAAAATAATCTTCTTTTATTATAGAACTATCAATTCAATACTTCGAAATTTAAACTTCTAAGAATAATTGTAATATAGCAGAAATATAAAGTTAATGCAGTTCTATGTTAGAAATTAGCATAAAGCGAGTCAATATAAATATTATTTAACTAGAAGATAAATGCTAAGAAAGAAAGATAACTACAGAAAAGAAGCTAACTATATATGTGTATTTCTTAGTCTATGCTAGATTTAAAAGAAACTAGTCGAGATAATAAAACGCGAATAAATCTAATAAGACTAAAAGACTAAGTCTAACAAGATTAAGATTATAACATTCTACATACTTGACAAGAAACGAGCAATTACGTAATAAAGATTGCTGTATTTTTTTAACTATAGACTATTATCTAAAGAAAAATATCTTAAGAAAATAATTATTTTAATTATAATTTAATAGAAATGCGAGAAAGAGATTTAAGATATCTAAACAATAAATTTATTTTAACATAAAAGACTTTTCGTTACTCAGAAAGAAACGTTAGCACTCTATCAACTTCTCTCAGTTAATAAAGTGCTCTTTTAGTGTCTACTTTCTTATATTTTATTAAGATTATTTATCTCTACAAGACGTTGTTCACGTTATTAACAACATTGTTGAAAATTTTCTTATAAATTATTGTTATTGTCGAGCGCTAGACTTATGCTTCTTCAATTAACGCTCGAATAATATTTTAGACTATATAATAGTTTTATATCTTGCAGACTCAGATTCGAGACTATTATTCTTAAACAATTGCATCAAATACGTTCTCTTGCTTTGTTTCTCTTTGTTTACTTTTTATACATTATTACATATGTTTTCTTTATTATACTTATTATTATTTATATTATTATTATTGTCTTTATTATCTTGTTTATTCTTATCTTCTTTTATATCTTTATCATTATTTTTATTCTTGTTTTTATTCTTGTTTTTACTCTCTTTTGAATCTTCACTTCTAATCTTATTTTAGTTATTATTCTTGTACACATATATATACTCTTTGTTGTTATTGTTATTTTTTAAAGTAGTTATATTTTCGCTCTTGATATTTACAAGTTAATAAACATGTGTTAGCAATATCTTCTCAATAACGTTGCAATAAATTAATAATGCTCGATTTTCAATTACTTTTACTATTATTTTTAATTAATCAACTTAATTCAAAAGAAAGTTTAACACTTTTTAAAATTCTATTAATAAAATATTTTAAGACGAAGTCGACGAAGAATAATATAAATTAACAAATAAAAAAATGTAAAAGAAAGTTCTTGCTCTTCGCTTAACTTCAAATTTCGTTGTGTAAATCAAATTATTTTATGTCTCAAACATAAAAGATAATTAATTCTCTATCTCTAAAATCGTAGAATAAGAAGTAAGTAAGTAAAAAGAAAGAAAGAAAGAGTTTATAAAATTTTCGTTATTATACAAGTGTTGCTAAAACAAGTTAGATAAAATTTGAAAATATTAAATTAATATATTTATTATATCTAAATAATTTATAATGTATAATAAATAACTTGCTATATTAATTTTTAGAATAATCTACTAACTACTAAGATTAACTAAGCTTCAAAAATTCAATTGTGTTTTAATAGATATCTATACTCTTCAATAATAAGTAATTTCTCTTACAAATTTCTAAATACAATGTCTTGCTTCAAATTTGATTGCTTTTTATCTTAAATTTTGATCTACATTAAATGCAAACTTAATTTTCGTTATTAATATATATTGCACGTCGAAAGACATAACTTTGTTCTAATTAGTTGTAAATTGAACGCAATATATACTTAAGTTAGCAATTAAAAGATAAAAGATAAATCGATAATACATTGTAATTTTTAATAAATTCTAAGATTTACAACTTTATTATAATTATAAAGTTATCTTTGTTTACATATAAAGTAAAGATTATCAATAAAGATTACAAACAAAGAATATAAGCTTTAAATTAAAGAGAACTTAATAACTTGCAATAAATCTTATATCTCTTTTAATGCAAAGACATTATTAAATATTTTCAAAAATGCATTAATTTATAATGCAAAAGAACTTGATTATATTACGAGTTATAATTGATCTTTAACAATTAATTCAATTTCGATCAATATAGTTTAATGTTATTTAAGATAAGACAATCGAGTTTTGATCAACACTAGCGTAATTATTAAGTATAAAAGAAAGATTTGCTCTCTTTATTTCTTTCTACAAGTTAATTTGAACTTATTTTATATTAAACTTTGTTAATCTTGTAGCGAAATTTCGATTATATCAAAACGTAAAACGATCAAAAACAAGCTACAAAGCAAAAGACAAAATTTCTCAAAAAAATCTTCGCGAGTTGTAAAATTAAAGAAGTTTACTCGATTTGCATCTTTAAATGTCTTTCAAAGTATCAAAATTACGCAATTGTTAAACAACAATAAAGTAACAATAATATTTGTCTTAAGATTACATTTGCAAAAGATAAAGAAAGTCGTAATTATTAGCAACACTAAGATCTTCGTAAATACAAACAATAAGTTTCTTATTATTGCTTCGATCTTAACAAGTTTAATAATAATTTTAAAGTTTCTAATTTTCAAATTATACAAAAGTTGACGCAAACTTCTCTTAATATATTTGTTTACAACTTGTCGATTAATACTAATTGCTTTCACGCGATAATTTATAATATATCAAAACTTTTTGTTCGAACAAAACTTATTTCTTTTTATTACTTTTTGAATAAACTTGCTTACAACAATTGTCTTCTTCGATATTATATACAAAACATTAATTGTATCAAGCATTATTTTCTTAATCTTTAAAAAAAAACAATACAACTTTATAATTAAATTAATAAGACAATATATTAATATTGCAACTAAAATTAATTACTTATATCTAACTAATTCTATAAGTTAAAACTTTTAAACTATAATCAATGTCAAGAGATTGCATTAAAGCGAAAATAAATAAAAAAATAACAACTTAATATCGATAAACTTTGTTTAAACATTGTTCTCTATAAAGAAGAGAATCTCAAAAACAATATAATTGAAGAATTAATAAAGTAAAATCTATAAACGAGTTTAAAGATTGTATTTATTATAAGAACAACTTTAAAAGTGTTTAAAGCAAGAAGATTAATAGTAACAAAACTCTATTGCGTCGCAAAAACTTAAAGCGAATTAATCGTATAAATTAATAGAAATGCATTATTATTTAATTTGAAATTTTCTTTGAATCTTGCATTTTACAAGAATTGCGATAAAGTAATGTCTTTGCTTTTGTGTTAAATCTTTTTGTACAATACTTTTAACTAAAATATAATTATTTCGAATATTAAATGTTCAAAGATAGATTAAAAGTTAAATAAATTAAAATACACTATACTACGTAATAAACAATACTCTTTTTCTCTATCTTAAATAAAAGTATTATACAAAATCAACGATATATCGACATAGAAAAAATGTCGACTAAAAGAATAGCAAGTGTAGCAAAGAAATAATTGCAATCTTCTAACATCTTTTCTCTCTTAATCAAAGAATTATTATTAAGATTTATATAACATAATACAAATAAAAGCAACGACATAAACTTCTTTCGATTATTTTAATAATTAGAATAAAATCGACTTATAATTTAACATTAGACACGTATACAAAAGATATATAATATAATTTCAAATAAGATTTAAAGTTAATATTCTTATAAAGTAAACAAAACAAGTTAATTAAGCTTAACAATTCGCTTTAGAGCTTTTATAATAATAGCTTAAACTTCAAGATTTAATTTATGTATAATAATTGCGTAATTAACAAAGTAATTTAAATTCTAAATAATCTTTATACAATCTAATAGAAAATATAAAAAAGAGTTGATCTAATATTAAAAGTGCATTTAACAATAGTATTTTCGCAAACTATTGTTACGTGCAAGACTTTGCATTCGTTTACGCTTTAAATTGTTATAACAAAAAAGATATATTAAAGAAGTAAATAATTTTTTTGCTTTAAAAATCTTAAAAAATGCAATTAACTTTATCGACTTGCTACAACTAACAACTTTTGTAAATTTAGCTTCTTTAAGAGACTTAATAATATTAAGATTTATACTAGATTCAATAAAGTTAATGCTATATAAAAATTTATCAATTGTCGATAAACAACGTTGTGCGCAAGTAGACAACTTATTAATTTAATTTGCAATATCTTCTTTGTAATTGTTATATCTTTAATCTTTATCTTTATAAAGTAAACAAAGACGCATTATAATATTAATTATCTTAATAAAGAAGAACTTAGTTGTTAATTAAAACAAATTATAAGCAAGCTATCTATATTCTTTTAAAATATATAACGCTAAAATAAGTATCTTAAAAGTAAGTTTTTCTTTATTAAGTTGTGTTATTATGTAATTCAAATTTACGATATTGTAAAATTTACAAAAAATCTATGCAAATGTATTGCATTTTACGTATAACTTTAGAGCTTTTAACTTACTTTAAATTCTTGTATATTAAATATTATTAAATAACTTTAAATTATTCTTAATAGAATTAAAGTTGTTCTAAAGTTTTTGTGCAATAATATTCTTTTGTTTTTAAGCACAAATAATATTAGAGTATTAATAAATTTATATATACTAATTGTTCGAAAATTGTTTAAGAAGATTAGAATTACAATACAAACAAAGTTTTTTAATTTTTTTAATTAAATTTAATTTAAAAGCAATATTAAGAAAGATAATTTAAATATCAATAATTACATTCGATAAAATATAATATTTAAAAAATATATTTAATCAAATATAATTAAGAATTTAATTATATTGCTAATTACTTATCTTACAATCTAATACAACGTTAATAATAATTATATACAAGATGCTTTAGTTTTTAAACTAATTTGTTAGTTTCGTTCTTATCTTATGTTAAAGAGTATAAAATTAAAAAAGATAATTAAAGTTTGCTCTTTAATCTAATCTTTTAATTTAATACAAAATTAAGTTTGCAAATAAAGTTCTAAGAAAATCAATATATATATTCTTTATTAATTATATCGAATAACAAAATATAAAAATATTAAAAATATTATCTTTAAAGACAAAGTCAATAATAATGCAATTATTTAAGTTGAAGAAATTGTGCAAGATATACAAAGTTAGCTTAACAAAGACAAGTCTAAGATAAAAAGTATTATAAACAAAAACAATAATTACGAAATAAAAAATTAAATATATCGCAAAATATATATAATTCTTGTAAAGAATAATAGTTTTTCTTTTAATATATTTAGCAATAAATATAGATTTTATTGCGCAAAAGTATTTACAAGATATTTTGTTTGCATTTATTTTTATTTAATATAATAATAATTTTCAAAACTAATAACAATATTTCTTTTAACAATTGCAAAAGTCTTAACTTTATATTTTAATAAAGTAAAGCAATATTTGTTTTAACAATCTTCTTGTAACTACTTTCGAAAATAGCATTAAATCGAACGTTAATAAAGATTAAAAAAAAATTATAGCAAGCTATATATATTCTAGCTTAAAAGCAAAGATTTTAATATTAAACTTTCAATAATAGTAAAGCGCGCTATAAAGATTGTTGTAATTAACAACGTATTTTTGTTTTATACTTTTAATTAGATTACGCTTGTTGCAAAATTGTTTGTAAAAATATTATATACACAATAAGACTAAGTTTGTTTATTCGAAAACACTAATAACAACTTATATTAATAATCTTTTTGTTAATATTATTAATTATTATTTTGTAATATATATTGTAATATAATTAATGCAAAATCTTTTATACGCTTTTGTAAATATTTAGTCTTTAAATACGAAAATATATTTTGTAATATTAGATAAAATAGCTTTTAAAAAATATAATTAAATAGAACTTAAACAATTTTATATAATTCTTGTACATAAAGTTGCAATATCTAGTATAGAGAAAAAGCAAATAAAGTTAGTCTTAGCGATCGATATATAAAGATATAATTAAAATAGCAAATAATTCGAGATATATTGTTTTTATTTTTGTCGAGTTATTTTTTAAGTAATAATAGTAATATTTGCTAGATCTTGTTGTGTCTTTTTTAATTTTAGTTTGATTAACTTTTGTTTTAGTTTTAAAAGATTTATATTAAAAGTATTTAAATCGATATTAAAGTTTGCTTGTTTGTTGTCGCTTTTAATTATTAAGCAATTATTTGTCTTAAAATATATATTCTAAAATGCAAAGACGCTTATTGTAATAATAAAAGATCGAGACTAAAAATAAAACAAAAGTAAAAAAAATAAAAATGCAAAATAAGAGAAAAAGTCTAGAGTTGAAAAGATAAACAAAGAGTAAAGAAAAAGAAAGAAGAGAAAGTAGAAAAAATTAGAAGCTCTTCAATAGATTGAGTGTTATTATCGTTTTGCTTTGTAAAAGCTTGATTGAGATTTAATAAGCATAAAAATATTGATTATATTACAAGAAGAGCAAAATACGAAAACGTATTTACATTAATAAGATGAAAGCATTTAAGAGTTGCGATAATAGTTAGAAATCGAGGGAAGAATAGCAGAGAGCAAAGAGTGACGAGATTAAGGCTAGCTGGATGCGACACGCTTTACTGAAGGAAGTAATTCACCTGCACACAGACTACGCGGGCTGTGATGCACAAAAGTGCAATGGTAACACAGCTCTGAAATTTATTTCCTGACGGATTGTGTTGCTCCAATCCATTCACTGCTTTTGACTCACACAAGGTACGCTACCCGGACCTCTCCTTATCGATAAGCATTCATCATACTAGTGCCTTGAACTTCTCCACGTCGCTCGCATTTTATGAGAGCATATCCAAAGCCTCCCAGTTATGTGGCTTTCGAATTAAGACATGGGCTTTAAGCACGACCAAAATTACTTCTCAGAAACCTACAGATCATCTTCAATCAACGACGATCGCCCCGAACCACCTCCTTTGCCGCCAAGAGCATATCCCAACACCGAGGAGCCCCCCCGATACATAGGGCAAGCACCGATCTATCACTCGCAGCCATTGACTCATTCATGGTCGAATCAAGATCCACGCTCGAGCTCCACGCAGTCTCTCGTGTCAGAGCAGCATCCAGAAGATGGCAAAAGAACCTTACTCCTAATCTATATACATGGCTTCATGGGCAACGAAACCAGCTTTCAAAGCTTCCCAGCCCACGTGCATAACCTGGTGACGGTCAAGCTGGGCGATACACATCAAATACACAGCAAGATCTATCCGAGATACAGGTCCAGGAAAGCAATCGACTATGCGGGGGAGGAGTTCAGCAATTGGTCAGCGTCGACGATGCCTAGCTCTTGTCTAGCAGCACCGGGCTGATTCGTGATTCGTTAAGGCTACGACCACATGAATCCTCGAACACAGACGTGATACTTATTGGCCATAGCATGGGAGGTATAATATCTGCTGAAGTGGCTTTGCTGGGGTTATATCCAACTTCTGGAAGGAACAATACCAGTCACCACGTTCTGGGCACTATCGGCCTTGACACCCCTTTTCTTGGAATGCATCCAGGAGTCATCGTGAGCGGTATTGGCAGCCTCTTCCGTTCAACGCCAGCTGCCCCCGGAGCAGCAACAGAACCTACAGGCAGTGAAGATCCTGGTGAGATCTCTGTGCCCATGCCGACTAGTGACGACGTGACAACCGATTCTCCTTCACACACGTGTCTAGTGTCCGAGAACGAGCAGGCTATACCTCCATTCCTCTCAACGACCAATGATCCTAATTACAACGCCCCATTTCCCAACGACGTACGGATGGCTACGCGAAGTGCGTGGGCTAATGCCTTGCATTTTATCAACAAGCATTCTGATGATTTGACGAAGGCCACGAAGTCATCCCTCGCATCCTATTTTGAGTTTGGCGGATGCATGGCGGATTACAATGGATTGAAGACTCGCCACTCTCGACTTAGGGCTCTGGAGGATGTTCAAAGCCACCAAGCTGGCAGCCGACGGAGAATCAGGTTTGTCAATTACTACACGGCAAGCACCGGCCGTCTCAAGCAAAGTCAGCGACAGTCGAAGTCAGGGACGTCGTCTGACGTAGGAGAATTACATCCCAACAAATCCTCATCTGACACTCCGGGAAACCGGACAGTCGCAACGGAACTGATAGAGACGAGCATCTACAATAAAGGGACACTGTCGCATGCTTCCAATCTGCGAGGCTCCACAGAAGAGCACCTAGATGATGATGTGGTCGCAAGACTTTACGACAATCCTTGGGATTTATCACTTACTCGACCTCTAAGTCCTGAGCTGGAAGACCAACCCGGCTGTGACACCAGCACTGCTCTTTCTCGCGGAACAATCGTGCCCGTGTCGGAAAATGCGCGAGGGCAAGCCACCAATGAAGGCGAGGCTCACATTGTCGATGACGCGGGACCGCCAATCGAGGATGTCGCAGAAATCGACCATGCTCGAGAGGACGATGTTTCAGATATTGAGCTACGACAGCAGAGCGAGGTACGCGGCCTCCTAACAAGCAGCCTTACAGACACCTCCTGTCTGCCGCCAATCCCGCCTCAGCCAGAGCAGCCAGCACCCTTCGACCCGACTCCATACTCTGACAAAGACACCAGGAAACTTGCGGAGAAAGAGCATTCGCGGCAACTCAAAGCCTATCAACGCGCCGTCAAAGATCGCGATCAAGCCATCAAAGATCGCCGGATCCTAGTAAAGAAGCGAGAGAAGAATGCGAAGCTCGATCACGAAAAGCAATTGAAGAAGGAGGGAAAGGAGATTGCGAAGATGACGAGGGTGAACGAAAAGAAGACACCCGGACCAGCAAAGGACTCGAAGAGAGAACCTGAAACTGGAGATGCAAGCGACAACGAGAGTCCGAAGGTTCCGAAGCCCAAGCGAGACAAAAAATTTTGCATGCTACCTCCAAAGATCAATGGCGAAATAGATCCATGCTGGGTACGGGTTTACATGCGTGACGTTGATGAAGTGGGAGCGCACTGTGGGCTGTTCTTTGTGGGAGCACACTACGAATGGCTAATTAACGATGTCGGAGAGCGAATCAAGGCTTGGGTTGAGCAGAAGTGAGACTAGGAGGTACCCTTGTCCATTTCGATGTGTTTGTGACGTGTCTGAGATATCCTCTGGCGGATTTCTTGAGCAGATTTTGGCAAATTGATGAAGCTGTATTGTTTGAGCTTGAGAGGCAACGCTTCTACGTGTCCTCCGGCAACAACTGAATCGTGGCAACGACATGGAGTCTCTGACTATCGTATCCTATCAGCCAGCACCATCCCATACCCCACAGCCACCACTAAGCCAAACAAATTCATCAACGCCGAAGCCCCATGCATTCGTCCAAATGACGTG
>JAABUL010002787.1_pt1 | contig 27945 bp, 30 predicted proteins | sample 5559151 | NCBI WGS metagenome assembly JAABUL01 (sample SAMN10711876, study PRJNA513368) | rock metagenome | isolation source: Antarctica rocks | place: Antarctica: Victoria Land, Pudding Butte sud
ATCCTACGAGCCTCTTAGCCCACCCAGAGCAGCATTGCCAACTCAGCCGCCGGTAAAGGTCCCGATCATGTCTGATTACGGAGCAATCAAACATCACTGGGCATCAATGGTTAGAGGAGCCAGGGACAACATGATCGGGTGGCCCAACCTCAGTGCTGCCACGCATTCAGCGGCTCGGCGCACTCAGCAGAGCGATGAACCGCACGAGCCGCATAGCGAAGGAATTGATCCGAGTGACAATACGTCGCCTAGGAGTGAACATTTCCAAAAGTACCAGCCATATATCAGACCTACGAAGTCTACTGGGTGCATTGATATAACCATGGAAAAACCGGCAGAAAGCCAAGTAATCAAGCTAGAAGAGCCGCACGCTGCACCCACCTACACCACCGAACCTATTCGGCCGACTATCGAGCAATCGGCCGACAGTCAGAAAGGCATGCAAGATAAGCTCCGCACTACGCTTATAAAGACTACTCAGTGCAATGGGTCGGCTATAGTTGTACCGTACAACTGGCAAAAGATTGATCGAGATGAGCCGCAAAATGGAGTGACGAGAAACACTCGGAGCGTTGGTTCGACTAGTGAGACACTGGGCAGTAGTCAGCAAATCGAGCCATACGAGGCGCATACTACATCGAATACATCTTCTCAAGCCAATGGTCTAGGAGTTGGCGAACATGCCAGCAGCGAGACGGCTGAGCTGAATGAGTCACTCAGTCCAAATTTCCGAACCTCCCTGAAATCTGAAGACAAGATTCAACCACCGCCTAGGATAAACACGCCAACGTCGTCCGAACGCGAAATCTTGGGTCCTAATCCTGTCTCTGCAGGTCTAGCGGACCCTTCGGTGCTTTCGCGTTGCATCTCACCGAGGAAGCCTCAAGACAGTGATCCCAATAATAACTACAAGCACGAGCAGATATTGCATCAGCCCCACAAGAGTGTTGCGGATAAATTGGGCTTGCTGGTTGAGCGTGGTTGGGTCGGATGCGACGTGTTCGGAAGAGCGTACAACCAAAACGCTGATTCTGGGAGCTTGATGACGACTTCCCACATAGACGGCGACAGAGCGGACTCTCAATGTATTTCCTCGGATCAAGGACCAAGACTTTCCGAAGCACAAATATTTGATGTTCGTTCTCGGAAGTGGAGCACTAATGGCGGCAGTGAAAGTCACAGATTCGTTGAGCATGATACGTCCCACATGGGTAAGACAACGTCAATCAACCTTTCGGGGCTGGGCAGACCACTGCCGAGAAGTTTTGAGGGAAGCGAAATGCACCGCAGCCCTGAGGTTTTCCCATTGGAACGGAGAAGCTCGCATATCGCTTCAGGAAGTGTCAAAACCTCCGTCTCTTCACCCACAAGCAAGCGTAGGGTCTTCTCATTACAGCAATTATACCGCCTCAGGAGGAGCAATAGCGAAGGTATTGAGCTGCGCAGCTTCTCCCAAGGTAGCACCGCGAATAGCACGCACGACTCTGTCTCACCGAAGTTATCGTCCCAGGAAAAGGTGAGCTCGAAGTGGTACCCTAAGGATATCATGGCTGGACATGAGGAGGAACAAATATCATGTGCGTCTGCTTCTCTTGCCCCAAGGTCTCGCCGTTCAAGTATTTCAAGGAATGAGTATATTCGATCTAGCTCGCGATCGACATCATGGTTCAGGAAAAGCTGGCTCAAGACCTTGCTTGGTGACGGAAAGTCTATGCATGAAGAAGATCCTTTGAAGAACCACTCAAGTAGCGCTTCTGCCTCGGTATCCACAGGTAGCGCCAAGCGAGACCCTCCCTCGCGCTCGAGGCACCTGCGCTCAAGAGACACCGGTATCACTCATATGCTGGCCGAGCCCGTTCAGCGTGGTGAATCAGACGACGCCTCGGCTTCCACAACTGTCGACGTCGTGGCCAAGGAACACAAAGACCAGGATCCAAGGACAGTGACCACGTCCATTGACGACGACGATCTGCCATTAAAACGCCACGGCCAACAGACCGCTCTTCGCCTCCCAACTGTATCAGATCCAACTCCTGTTCCCCCCTTCCTCGCTGTTAGCCATGAATCGTTGATAGAGACGCTCAGGGAGCATTGCCACAAGCACGCCCAAAAGTCTTCAGGACAGTCTGAAAAGTCAATGACCTCACTCCCAAACCTTCTGCCGTCAAGACCGTCTTCAAAATCACCAGCGACGGCGTCGAAGAGTGCAAGTTTCATTTCCAAAAGTTCCGAGAACAGTCTCCATTCGCCACGGGGAAAATCATCCCGAATACCGCAGACCCCTCGTAAGCTTTCGCCCACGTCTTCAACTTCTATTTCGGTACGAATACATCGAAGCAGTAAAATTTCACCAGTACCCCTGGTTTATGCGAGTGGTGGTCCGAGAGCTGTATCTACAGCTGAACAGCTTCAAGAGCAAGCGCATGACGAGGAGGCTGCGCATGGGGGCCTAGGGAGGGGAAGGGCGCTAAAGAAAATCCAGGTCATCATATCGTTCGATGGAGCCGAGGACTTGATTATCGAAGCAGATGCTGGAGGGGACGCTGTGCAAGGGAGCTGGAAACCTTAGGAGGGTAGTATGAGCGGTTGGAGAGGATAAGCTCGATGTTGTCCAAGAAGGGGACATTGGTAGGACGGGAAGCAAGCATTCCAGACAGTGTAGCACCTTTTTATGCTAGGCATTCCGCAGTGCTTTGGATGATGCATGTTTGTGGTCTACTACGTTTTGTCGAGCAAGTTTCTTGCCTTCTACGAAAAGGCCAATCATGAAGAACAGTAACGTCATTATACCGTTGTGCAACCACATACTTCTTCGGAACATCGACCCGTGAGACGACCTAGTGCCAACTCTTAGCGTACCGCATATAATTCCCTAGATAAGTTGCCTTTCCTCATCTTGAAGATATCTTGCGCTTGAGAACGCATTGGCTTGCACCGCTCTACCTTCAAGCCGGCGTGCAGGAGTTGCGTTCACAAGAAACGGTTTGGTCTTGTGAGGAAGGCCAGGATCGACGCTATTGATTGTTGGACCACTATCTCGTCTGACCGGAGGCAACGCAAAGCATGCATCACTGGATATGTCTCGACTACCTGATCCTTCATCCATGGTACAAATCCTCTGGCTCTACTCTGAAGTTCGCTCCATTCTTCCTTATGTGCTTCAGCTTCTTGTCCCTACTCAATGGCTTTCTCATATCAAATGCGTCTTCGCCGGCCTTTCGTCCCGTGGGGTCGTCGCTGTAGTATTCGACTACTCGCCGGAAGACACTGTAGCTGTTTCGGTGTGATCATCAGCAATCATACCGGAAGACTGCTGGGGTGAAGAGGAGCAATTGCATACCCTAAGCCTTCATATAGTCCCACAGCGGTCTTGTTCCCTTCTCTCACGAAAAGATCTACAAACCAGGCATTCTCCTCCTCGCAACCTCTTTCCAGGGCTTTAGTCAGACTCTGTGCGAGACCCAGCCGCCGATATTGAGGTGCGACTGTCAAAGCAGTGACATGGCCGTGCCAGGGTAGGTAGTGCTCAGTAAACTGGCGCCATGGTGGGTCTTCTTCAACCTTGCCCATCACTTGCAAGTCTCCCGTCAGCAAGCTGGGAATCCCCATCGTCTGAATTATAAGGACTTACTGTAGCCTATGATCTTGCCGTCCTGGTCTTCGGCTACAGTGAATAGGGAAGGCCATTTCGTGAGGTAATGAAGGTAGAAGTCGATGGTGTAATTCTCTGTGAGAGGATCGAGGTTTGTGAGGTTCATTTTTAGTAGGTCTTGAGGGCGGAATGCGCGAAGAGAGGTCATCTTTCCAGCGAGGGTCCCGAATGACCTTTGATAAAGTGCCCTGGTTGGAAACGCTCGAGCACACTTGATGATAATCTTCTAGATCTCGGAATGTTGGATGTCGTTGGATCGTCATCCCGAGTCTGGAGAAAGCCCCACGTCCCCGCTGCGACGCCGGTTCTTGACGTGCGGGAAGGGCCGAGGCGTGAGACAGGGGTCAGGGATTAGGGGCCAGGGGTCAGGGCCTTGCGGACAACGGGGCCAGCAAGCGAAGACGGCGAGGAGGGCGCTGTCACGCTCACAAAGCTTCTTGTTCATCCATCCACAACATCCGATTTTCTCTACACAGAGCAACTAATCTGTACGAGACCAGTCCATGCCTACTACATCAAAGCATCCTAGTCTGTACTCTTGCTACAAGCGCTTCTAAAAAGCAACCCTTTGCAGGCCTTCCTCTCAATTCATGTACTGATGCAGTCCTCTCCACGAACGCCGACGCGGCCCCGGAAATCCTCAAATACGAGCATCAACCTCTCCTTTACGTCCCCTAGTCGACAGAGTAATGGGTATCACTCCAAACCCGGCTCTACTTGTCGCAGATCCTCCCAATACTCAATACCGTCACCTGTAACCCCACGACCACTTTCTTCCTACGAGCGGAGCGAATACGGATTTCCCAATGGGTCGAGCAACAATGTACAGCCTGAGAGTTCGAATGGGCTCGGCAATTTGGCAGATGAGTTGGCAGAAGCCTTCGATGAGGACGAGGAAGTAGGAGCGCGTGGAGAATTGCCCGAGGTCCAATACGATAGTGGACGAGTTGAGCATGGAGACTCAATGCAGGAGATTTTCACACCTACATCATCATTACCATACCCTTCAAGAGAGCGCTCTCTGAGTCCTCCGAAGCGACCAACCCGCTCCAGAAACCACCGCCGGCAGAACTCCCAGTATGATGGCTCTGACTACGGCGATGACAGTGATCTGCAAGGCGTGGATGGGATTTCTCCAACCCTAGACTCCCGTATGGCCGCGATTGAGCATCTAGCCCGCCGAGGTACAGAAGCCAACGGTAGTGAATTGGATGGCGTCGCAAAACGAGTGGTTGGATACCTCAAAGACCTCGGCTCACAGTCTAACATCGAGAACGGTACGTCTAGGCTGATTACGACCTACATAGCCCTGACATCGCATCTTTCGAATCAAACGCGGACAATCTCTACGTTGGCTTACCCGCTCATGTCGCCCCTGTCAGCACCTCCCAATCCTGAAGACATCGAGGAACTCTTACCCCTTCTCGAAACGCTAATGAACGACCTTCCCACACCAACATCTCAGCCTCTGACTTGCCTCCACAGTCTTCATGCCTCGACCGCGGAGCTTACATCCATTCTCACGCACCTTTCTGACACGCTTCACATGACACGGCAAACCACCTCCCTAGCTTCGAGGCGTCTACGCTCCGCGACAGAGATGGTACTTGAGATGCGTAGAGAAGCCGAGGCGAGGGAAGAGGCTGTTCGGTGGGCAGAGAAGGGCAATTGGGAGCAGAGGCTGGCAGGTCGGGAGTGTGCAAGGGTCTGTGGGGATGTAATTGAAGGTTTTGAGGAAGTGTGCAACAGCTGGAGGGCCCGGCTGCTTGGTGTGCTCGAGGTTGGTGCTGCATGAGGAATGAGAAGGTGTAAGTGGGGATTTTTTTGGTGGATTTGTACATTGGCATTTGCATTTGCATGGCAGTGGGTTTGGAATTGGAGCGATGATACCAATTACTTGGAGGCTTCGATGCATCTCAATAACTTTGCTATGTTCAGGTCGTGATTATCCCAATCCGAGTGAGCACGGATTTAAAGGATCAGTCTATTTTCGTCTTATGTGCACCAGACAGGAGATGTGCAAAGAGTTTTTCATGCACCATTTCCGTGAAACTATTGGGCTATTTGCTTATACACCGAGACACGAAACCAAGTATTAGGAGTGATGACAAGCTCGCACGCGTGTGCTTCGAAGCGAAATACCATCTAACAGATTCCATTTCATAATGTTACAATTTGACCATGCCCCCTTTCTTTTCTCCTTCTTTCGATCACTTATCCCTTATTCCTCATGTGCATGGGTACGTACTTACCAGGTGCAGGCCGCAACGGTTCAGCAGCCGGGCTCTCCGTTCTTGCCGTCCCTGAGGACGAGACTGGCCTCCCGCCATCTGCTGGGCTTGAATCCCTGTCGCCAGCAGGCCTGCGTAAACCGTCCAGATTTCTCCGAACTGGTGCCTCAGCTGGCGAGCCGTCACGTCCTAGGCTAGCACGTGGAGCACTAGGACGCCATTTGGCGGTCGGCTCGACACTAGAGCTGGCATCGCGTGGAGCAGTAGGCGTGGGTGCAGCGTCAGTGCGGCCTCGAGATGGAGGTGCAGTATTGGGGTCACGGCGGGCGGGTGCGACATAGCCTCCAGGCTTTTTTGCTGGCATTGAGACCTCCTTGGTGGCAATCTCTGTAGCTGGTGCAGCAGAGGGAGAGCCGCTGCCAGTCCCCTCGGCTTCTTTGGCTGCTTGGCGTTCGCGCCAGGTGGGCTTGTTGCCTGCAAGTGCGAGACGCGGAGGACCTGATGGACGTTCTGAAGACTCGGTGCGTTCAGATGCAGAAGGGCGAATAGGCGCTGTGCGGTCTGGTATGCGTGTAGCTCCACTTCGCATGGCTTTGATTTTAGCTTCAGCCGCTTCTTCTTTAGCACGCTGAACGGCTGCTTTCTCGTCGAGCTCCCTTTGGCTCTTAATCAGTATACTCATTCCTTATGGGGGGCAAGAATATTGGGATTCACCTTCGCTCCGCGTCTCTCTTTGCTCTAGCTTCTGCCTGCAATCGCTTTTTTTCCTCTTCAGCAGCTTTACGCTCCTCTTCTTCCCTAGCGATCCTCTCTTCTTCTTCTTGAGCACGTCTTTCAGCCTCTTCCTGTTCCCTTTGATCGCGAGCCTTTCGCTCACGAATTTCCCGCTTGCGTTTGTCAATCGCGTTCTGGTATTCTCGGTCTGCTGCCTTCCTTCGCTTCTCAAATTCGTCATGACGCCTATCCTTAAGATCCTCGTGAAATCTCTCGTATACAGGCAACAAACGGCTGAGACGGTGTTTGAGAGACACATCCTCCGTGTGTTTCCGCTCAGCCTCCCTCAACGTCTCAGCCTTGGACTTCTCGTAAGCAGCAAGATCTCGCTCACGTTGTGCCTCATAATCTCTTGGTAGAAGCTTAATCTCTTCTTTCCTGAACGCACGTTCCAGATGGTCAATGCGCTTCCCGGTGACCCTGAGATTCTTGAAGAGGTCATTTTTTTCCTTTTCAAGCTGGGAGATTCTCAAAAGCCTAAGCTGGTTGCTATCCAGATCTTTGACGTCTACGTCATCAATGTTGATGCCCTTTTTGACAAGGTCACTAAGCTCTTTCTCGTTGTTCTCACGACGAATACGGTCTTGCTCGTCCTTCATGCGCTTACGCTCACGCTCTTTGTGTTCCTCGGACAGCCGCAAAGCCTCAGCTTCCTGGCGCTGTTGAGCAATTATTCTCTTACGAGTTTCTTCCTCTTTCTGTTTTTTCTGAAGCGCGTCCGATGCAAGTTCCTTCTTCTTCTCGATGATGGCTCGTCGCGATAAGGTTTCTTGATGCTCCTGCTCGGCGCCAGCTTGTGCTCTAGCAAGTGCTGCGGATTTGGCTTGTTGGCGGACCTCGTTATATTCTGGATCAACGTGTTGACAGGTGACATAAAGCGTCTTGGCGAGGCGCGTCAGCTGAGAACGCACAATTTCTGCCGGGGTGCGCTGCAGTCGCTGAACCGAGCTTGCATCGCTTTCTGCAGAACCCGACCCACTACCGGGGTGTAGAGCTTTGGCAGCCGAGAAGACATCCGAGTCGAAGGTCAGTACGCCAGTGGCATGGTCTATACGGATTGCCAGATCTCCCTTTTTGCATCCATTCATGATGAACTTCTCAATAGAAGCAGCAGTCACCTGGAAAGGCTCTGGGAATTGAGCAAGCTTGTGGACATAGCTGAGTTCGACAGATTCATATACTTGCGACAATTGCTGGAACAATCTTGTCAGGATGACTTGTTGCAGAGGAAGGATATATTTCTCCATTTCGGGATCCTCACAAAGTTTTGTGAGAATAGGCGAGATCTTCTTACAGATCGAGAGCGGGTGGAAGTCGACCTCTAAGATCTGGTAAAGCTCTCGAATCTCTGGTCTGACACGTTTAAGGAGTCCTTTGCTCATGGCATCTTTGAATAAAACTTCTCTTGTAGGTGCATGGGACATACCAAGTAGATTAGTAAGGCGGTTGTTCTTATTCTTGCGAGCTTCATCTACATCGATGAGTGCACCTCGGGAGCGGGATGTGCTGATGACTGGAATGGAAAGTGCAGAGAGTAGTACAAATGAGGCGGCCCTACTCAGGTCGGTTTCGGCCACAGCTGGGTTATCTTTCTTCGCACTCTGGCCGGAAGCGACAGTATTGGCAGACTGGCGAAGGAGATTGTAAGATCTGCTCCAAGCTGCGGCATGGAAGAGATAGTTCTCGCTGACTAAAAATATTCGAGTGAGTTTCTCGTAGTAGTTGGACATCATGATGTTCTTCGCAGGGCGCTTGCTCAAGCTGAGTAGGGTATGGATGTCCTCCACGCTACGGAACGCCTCCTGCCAAAGCTCCAATTCTACGGCAACGTTGAGCTGCTGAAATCGGGTGTCGAGATGTCGCTGTAGGGTGTCCGGATCACTGAGATTGATTGCGTGCATCTGGGACTGATACTTGGCGGCATTCTGCACATGGTTCCGGAGCAATTCGCAGAGCCTTCGGAACTCCGTTTTGCGAGTAAAATGTTGACAGAATGTAAATGCTAGCATAGCCGTCGACTGATACATGACTTCCAATCGTGCGTTGTTCTTCAATATTTCCAGCACTGTCCGGTAAGTTTCCCACAAGAATTTGAGCCACGGTGTGACTATGGCTCTGTCGGTTCTATCTCTAGATTGTTCCCCTGACACTGTAGAAAGTAGTATGGACTCCGGGGTCTCGATGGCCTCCAAATCTTCGACATTATCCGAAGAAGCAGCAGGCTCGAGCGAGGATTGGACCTCATCGGCTTTTGCTTGGGCTTCGGTGACTTTTGCTTCCGCGAGCTCAATGAACTTCTTGAGGACGAGCTGTAAAACGACGTCCTATCAGCTCACATATTCGTCGAGATGCTTGTGTGAATTCGCGTACCTCAATGGTGCCAACGTTTGTGTTTTGTGCCGTGTTCTTATACTGGTAAAGTCCATCTTTTGCCAGTTTGCCCTTCTTCAGATCGACACAGAGCTCGACAAACTGTACCATGACCGGTTCAAGCGACGTGATAGGACTGTTCCTCGATCTCTTAGACGTGACATGTTCGTGTAATATATTAAGAGCAGCTGAAGACTGGTCCACTGCAATGAGTTCTTGCGCTCGCTGTGCGTACGACCCGTATTAGCCACGCCCTCGATATCAGATTGTACAGGCCAAGGGGTCAATCGCTTACCTTGAGAACATTTTCGGGCTTGGTAAGGGGTGGTGGAGGCATCTCGAGATATATCCTCGAACACTTGATAGATGTCAGTCTCCAAGAATTCTCAATAGATGGCCTTATGTGGTTTCGATGATGACTTTCGACCGTTTACAAGGAAGCGAAGCAGATCGGCTTTTGTGCGCTAGTCGGAACGCTAAATTAGACAGCCTCAGCGCAACACTATAACCTCACTAAGAACATCACACTTACCAGCGACGCAGCATCGATAGTCGGCTTATAATCTTCAGCATCTTGGGCTCCTCTCATCACGTCTGGTGATCTGTTCTACACACAGACGGCCGGGCAGACGCCTCAATCGTCAGGATGCCAGCGGCCTATGAGATCCGCGCTGGTGGGGATGTCAAGAACAAGAAGCAATCTATGGCAGATCTGAAGCTCCGCCGACTCAACGAACTCAATTCGCGACTTAGAGAAGATCTGGAGAGACCCCGGATCAAAGTATCGGAGGCTTCAATGTCGTGAGTGATGGCCAACTCAATGCGACAACTGCTCCCCTCTTTGGTGGCCGAGGCTAATCTTAATCTGCTCCATCCTAGATTAATCCAATACTGCACAAATACAAAAGATTTCATGGTGCCTTCTATGTGGGGTTCAGTAAGTCGCCAATTTACTTACAAGTCCATGATCAATGGCGCCCTGCGTTGATAGTGGCTTTATGCCCACATGGATGGCTAATTTCCCTCCCCAAAGGTTGACAAGCGCGAAGACCCATATGCACCACAGCAGTCGAACGGTTGCTGCACGGTCATGTAAAGGCAAGCACCTTCGGTCGGCCAGGCGTTCTATGGTTCTCTCAATATAATTCCTCATCCTCGATACCACTTCATCATTTACGTCTCACGACTTGGTCCACTGTCTTCACCCAATATCGACAATCTTTCGGGGCAACCTGTTATGGCCGATTGGCAGGGACAGACAAAAGCACGGATGGAATCAGTCACTTCGTACCGCTCAACATCGTTATTGTGTGGATATATCTTGTCTGCTGGTGGCATAGAGACGCCCTCTCCATTTCAGCTGGACCGTCAGATTCCGCATGAATTTGGCATGATTGACCTTCGGGCGCACTCTTCTTGCATTATGGGGGCTTTCGTATTGTGTAAAGCAAAAGGATTTCTTTATGTGTCTATGGGGGATGTCTTCGCGGTTCATAATACGTGCTAGTGGATGGAGCCTTGTGTTGGAAGGGGACCATTCGTGTACCAATCTACGCCGAAAGCTATCGCCGTTTCCAAGCTTTCTGTAGATATCAAACTTGGAAATATCATTGAAAACTCATAGCCGTGGTCTCGCAATCTTCATGCATGACGTGACTACGGTCGACAGGCTCTTCTCATTCTTCTTCCAACGCTTCAATGTACGTCAAAAGTGGACATCAATAAGTCCAATTTTGTACCTGCAGCAGAGTACTCGATCCATCCCCAGTTGATATGGCTTCTGTAACTGGACCAGGTCCAACAAAAGAGAGTCTAGCTCTGGTAGTACTGCCTCGCATTACAATCAGTAGGGCACCCGCTCTTGGGCATTGCTGGCCCCAATTGATAGTCAACGTTTAGCATTTTGCACCCAGTACGTGTTTTCCGGCCCACAACTGCCCGATCTACAACAAGGATTGAGTCTCGAGACGTGTTTTGGGATTACTTGCTCCTCAATTGTGTCTCCAGACTCGGAAACATCCCACAAGGACAGTCACTGACTGCGTAGGACGTCACCAGATGCAAGTGGATGCTTCGTGCAGCTTACGTACGTCAACACTGATCAGTTTGGCAGCTTTCCTTATATAATCCCTGTGAAAGCTTCTGTCTATCAAATATTCACATGCTCTGGCGTCAACCTCTTCGACCAAAAAATATATGGTCCTTGTCACCAAGATCGTCCCTCCTACCATACTGTTCTGGCCGTGTTGTTCGTGATTCTATCGAAAGCTTACTGAATTTCCTCAGTTTGCCCAAGAGCTTCTCTCGACATTCTCAAATTCCCTCGGCGAGATCTCCCTTGTGCCTTCGACTGGCGGCGTATTTACCGTCGAACTTGTTCATTTCGCATCTCAATCGAAGCAAGATCCAGGCTCGACTGGACAGGACGCAAAGATTCAGTCTTCAAGGCTATGGGACAGAAAGACTGACGGTGGATTCCCTGGTACGTGGTAACCTATCTGTGGCAATCTTCCTGTTATTGTACTTTGAAGGTTGCAATATTCAAATATTGAAGGACAAGCCAATATCATGAAGCCGTCTCCTGCGTAGCGCTCGTCTGCTTTTCTCCTCAATCATTCCCCACGTTTACAAAAAACTCTACGTCATCTCCCTTTACTAACGCCTGTTTGTCTCCCTTCCCAGAAGTGAAGCATCTGAAGCAACTCGTTCGCAACATCATCGACCCGACTCGAGATCTAGGGCATGTGGATCGTCATCATAAGACAGAGGACAAAAACCAAACGACAATAACCTCCGGAAATCCTTCAGTGGAAGGGCAGGCGGATGAAAAAACAAAGTCGCCTAATGACGGTAGCGAGACTACGATCCCTACAGATCCAGATGCTGCAATCGCTATCGGGTCTCCAGCAATGAAGGGTGAAGGAACTGACGAGGCCTGTGAAGACTGTGCTTAGATGATAAACGGTGTTTATTGATAGGAAATTCGACATGTCCAACACTGGGATAAGCTGAAGGAGTTGAAATTCTGCTTGAATTGTAGCCACCTTGAGCTTGAGATCTGCTTGCGTTGATCTTTGATACACTGTACACGAAATATAAGGCATCAACAGGCTGGCTATTCGAATCTGTAGGTACTGACGAAAACACCGCCATAACCAGGCTCCAAAGAACCCTCCCCTTTCTAGGCGCCGGAATTGCACGACGGGGAACAGTTCCCCCTTTGTCGCTTTTTGCATGCCTCCTGTACGAAATTCGTTTACAGTATCCTTGCCCATGAGAGAAGACCGATCATTCAAGGATTGTTGCATGTTTAAACAGGAAGCTAATGTCCTATCCAGGACCTCATCCAACATTCTTTCCTACTTCTATTTCTTTCTTAATCTCGCCAATCATCATCTCCTCCACAATCTTAGCCCCCTGCTTCTTAGCCTTTTGATCATCACCTTCGTCTGCCACCACGCCAGCGACTCGATCATCTAATGCGAGCTTCGTCTCTCCTAGCGCGTGAATCTTTTCCTCGATGGAATTCCTCGTCACTAGCCTCACTACTTCGACCTCCCTCTTTTGTCCGACCCGATGAGCCCGGTTCTCCGCTTGAATGTCCTCCTGGGGGTTAAACGACGAGTCGAAGATGACGATCTTATTGGCGGCTGCAAGATTAATACCCGCTCCACCCGCTTTTGTGGAAAGAAGGAAAACAGTGATTTCTGGATCGGCGGTGAATTGATCGATCATAGGTTGCCGCTCATTCATGTTGGTACTCCCATCAAGGCGAAAAAAACTCATCTCTTCGGTCTCCATGACCGCTTCCAGGATGTCCATGACCATGGTAAATTGGGAGAACACTAGGACCCGATCCCCTTTCTCTTTATACGCTCTCAAAAGTGAAGTCAATTTTGTGACTTTTCCCGAGTCCATCCACTCGTCATTCTGGAGCGAGAAAGGGGTCATTGTCCGCGGAAATTGTTCGCTATGAGGTTCTAGAGTCAGCATTGCCGGCCTTTTGGCGGTGCCTTGAAACCCGCGTATAGTACCAACGGGGATGGGGTTATTTGATAGGAGACGTACCATAAGCGATTCAGTTCCCAATCAGTCATCACTTCCATGTCTTCGTAAATCATGTCCATATTCGCTTCACGGTATTGGTCTTCTCTGATGATGGCTTTAGACATCTTTGCTAGTATTTCATCATTGTACAAGTGTCGAAAAAGTAGCGGGTGGATGGACGCTTTACGGAGCGCCATCATTATATTACTCGTCTCGTTTCCGGTCTTTTCGCCCGCTGCTCTGGCTGCAATAACACGGCGCCCTTTTGCGACTTCCTTCTCATACAGCTCGTTCTGCGAAGGAGACAAGTCACAGTACTCAACTCTTCTCGCTTTATTTGGAAGATGCTTCAAGACCTGGTGTTTCTTTCGCCGCAGAACGAAAGGCGTCATCATGGACTTAGCCCGTGATATGCGCTGTTCTGATAGTAGTGCCGCGTGTGAGTCATCGTTCGTTTTAGCTTTGTGACGGAAGATAGCCTCCAAATCCTCGCTGTTTTCTTTGAATACCGACGGTAGGATGAATGCCAACAGAGACACAAGTTCCTTGAGATTATTTTGCAGTGGAGTACCTATTGAGTAAGGCTCGGAATTAGTATCGGTCTTCTTGTCGAATGGGGGGATATTGAAGTATGCTTGCGGAGTCCGTTAAAAGGGAGCCCTCTCGAGATGTTATACCAAGCGAAAAAGAGAGACACGGCCACTCGAGTATAAGCTCATAGAAACGGCGATAGGATCATTGTAAAGACGTACCTGTCAGGAGCAAACGGAATTGCGATGGTATTCGCATGTAGGCATCATATCCCAGAGACTTGCTGTTTTTCAAGAGATGGCCCTCATCATAGACGCAAACGATGGGCCTCAGTTTTCTTAGGAACCTATTGTCATCTTTGGTTTTCGCCAAAGTATACGTCGTGATAACCACATTAACGCTCTCGCGGCTATCCAGGATTTGGTCCTGAATGCGGGGCCTCTCGCTCTGGCCTGCGTAGTAGGGCATCACATGGAGTTGTGGACAGAAGACGGAGAACTCACGAAGCCAATTTTCGAGGGTCGACCCAGGTACAATGATGAGATGTGGCCCTTTGATTCCCTTTTCCAACAAGTGTGCGAAGAAAGCTATGACTTGGCACGTCTTCCCCAGACCCATGTCATCAGCAAGGATGCAGGATAGTTTCCGCTCGAATAGAAGGGAGAGCCAGTTGATCCCGACTATTTGGTAGTCCTTAAGCTGAACCGTCGCTGGCATGATCGAGGGCTGTGGGAAAAGACCGCCCTTTCGGTCTGCTTTCCTAATGTCGCCATCCTCTGTTTCCGACATAGTCATGCTGCTTGGTGTACCGATGCCTGAATCACGCGGGGAGGCATCCCGCGAAAAGCTTACGAGCTCGAGCTCACTACCTGTTGGACCTCCAAAAACGTCTACGCCCCAACGCTTCATGTCTTCTTTGAGAGGTCGACTAATGTCTTCGCAGCGGTTGACCAGCTTATCGACAGCCTCATAACCAGTCAACATCTCTAAGCACGTGTCGACAATCTTCTCTCCGATTGGCTTCCGCCTTGCGAGCTTCTTTGTGCTGTTCTTTCCAGGAGCCTCGCTAGAGATCTGCCGGATCTCTTCTAATGTTAGGAATGGCTTCTGAGAAAGCAAGACACCTGCAGTCTCAGTAGTAATCGTAGCTATGTCTGCTAGATCGAGAGCTGAACATGTATTGAAGAAATTCAGGACTTTACCCTTCAGCTCGGTATCGTCATCCTCTGAGCCTACTCCAGAATCGGTTTCACCAGAGTCGAATGAAAGGCTTCTTGCGGGCGAGGAAATCCGGACTGGGGACTCATACTTAGGGGGAGCACTTGGGGCTGGAATCGGAGAAGACGGTTGCTTTCGCCCCTGAATCAGACGGCGACGAGTCTTTGGTGGAGCCGCAACAGGCGAGGAAGTTGCCACGAGCGAGGATGAAGGTTGTATGTTCCTACTAACAGACTGCGTTGCAGTCCATTTCTCTTGAATGTTCTGTTTGACCTTGACTTGTTGCTTTGCGGGTGCCTTCTTTGTAAATGACGCCGACTGGGCGGTCGATGGGTCTTCGCCATCAGAAATGGTAAGATCAACTTGATCGTGGTCTTGCTCTTCGGAAACGATAAGATCCATGGCATCATCGTAGTTGAATCTCTTCTTTTCTAAGGCGTCTCTGCAAGCCTTGACACTTTTCCCAGAAAGTACATTACGCATACGCTTGATCTTGCTCCTTAATTGAAAGTCCTCCACGTCGTCGATGTCAATATCAACTTCTGGTGCAGGTAATGCTTTTGCTGGGCCTGACTGCTGTACCTTTTTAGGCAGATGTCTGGCAGATCCTCCGTAAGCATTTGCCGTTACGTCTGCAGATCGCTTTGTGGCCGCTACATGTGAGCTTGTCTGATTGTCGTTGCGATTTCGGCTATCGAGCATATGTCCGGCTAGGGTCGAAAATCTTGCTTCGGCTACGCCAGCCTTGTTTAGAGGATTGTAGAATGAGTTTGCCGTAATTTCTTTAAAGCGATTCTCGCCCTTCTTTATGCCGTCCGAGCTTGATGTGCTTGGGAATGCCGTAACGAAAGTTGAGGGCTTGATGTCTGCTCTACGACCCATCTGAGTATCCTCATCTGAGGAACCGTTATATGTCGGGGAATCGTCATCGATGATGTCCAACACAGGAGTGGATTTAGAGGCGGCGGCTGGAGGAGCTTTTGCCACACCCAATGGAAGTCGAAATGCAGTACCTGCAGGTGCAATAATACTGGCAAGCTTGCCCTCTTGATGGCGATTCATCATCGACGAAGAGGCTACATGCGGTTCTCGTATTGGTGAAGAAGCAGGGACCTGGACTTGCGATTGGTTTGGCCAGTCGCCCTCAGGTGCTGGTGTAGCTTTGCCAATAATCTGTGTTGGTTGCGTTACATGAATAGGAAGGGACGACAGAATATCGACTGAAGTATGATGCTGTAATGCGGACTTCGGCACGGGTACTGTTGCGACTGTCTCATAGTGGTCAAAGATATCATCGCCGCTGTCGTCTTGCGAGTCATATGCCTGACTCCTCTGCGCAATACCCTTCCCCAACTTTCGCCTTTTGGCTGGGGTATCTTGAACCGAGTCCATGATACTCTGAAGTTCAGAGCACTCGCAAGGCTCTCTGAGGTCGCCAGGGAGGGTCTCTGACCGAATTAAGACTTCGTGGGTGATGTTGGTAAGGTTCAAGCGGCGGGCCCCTCATGGGATCATGATGCGACGGGGTAGCTGCACCTTAGAAAAGGAAGAGACATCCTCGATGAAAGTGGACGGCGTCTAAGCCGGGGAAGGTGAATTCGCAAGCCTGATGAATTTGGTCTTGTAATACAAAGACAATTGCCAAGGCCACTTTACGCGTCTAGAGAAGACGCGAATGGTTTGTGTGCGGATGTTCCGAGTTTAGGGGACTTCCCAAAAAGGTTCGCCCTGCCAAGGCCATAGAACACCTCTAACCGTCATCGTCACTTTTTCATTCCCCTCTACCTCCTTTCCCTGCCCCAACTTCTTTGCTGTCACCTCCTGCTATCCATGTCCTGACCGTCGCTCGAAATTTCCCCACAAATTGGGATATGTTGACGGCTGCAATGATCGCTTCGCCAGCGCAGTACCAGCGCGTGCAGCGCTACTGACTCAAATCGAAGAAAGTCTCACAGCGATTGCGATCCTTTGTATTCCTGTTTTTGCCCAAGCTTCCTGGACTTAGACACCATAGGGAGTTTTTACACGACAAATTTGTTTCTCTGGTCTATAGCTTAAGCATATGATATAATTGGGCTCATGTGTTTTCGCGATACAGCTCATCTCGAACGAATATAATTCCTCTTTAAACCATTCGGGAGCGCCTTCTCGCTCGACTACTATTCCGGACCCTCTTGATTTGGCTACCCTTTGTTGATCGCCGTTTCACTGATGCTCAGCTTTTTTACGGTGCTAATTGAGATCTTCAGCTTCTGGGCAGCATCCCACAGCGAAGCGGCTGAGCAGGAATTTGGCGGATGTGGCCCAGAAACAGCAGATGGAGCTAAGGAGCGTCGACATCACTTCAATCGACAGTCGTGTCTGCCTGGCTAGGCCGACGAGGATGTCGCAAAAGCTTTGTTCGGGTGATATGCATTCGAGACGAGAATCTCACCATTCGCTGTTGATCGTGGAGAAGCGGTGCCACCGATGCGTAGCCGCCGTTTTAGCTCGATTACGGAGGCAACAGGAGCTGACGAGGGCACGATGCGATGAACATAACTTGGGGACTTGACGAAGACTCAGCCGACTCGGCATATAGATCGAACATAAGGCTCCAGTAGTTAAGGGTAGCAGTAGCGCGTGCCGCAAGGTATGAGACGGCTGAGCGGGAAGCGAGCGTATTCGGTCTGCCACTCGAGCGGCGACGGCCAAAGATTGGAGAATGAGGTTGTCGGAAAAGAGGAGGCAGGTGCATATCAGTCTTGTCTGGCACCGTTCGGTGTGTTTTGGAATCCCAACTTCAACTGCTGACTGCTTTGTTTGTCTAGAGACCTGGTCATCTCTTGTTCTGAGTTACAAGATAATTCCCAAGGTAAGTCCTAACGGTACATTCATACTCTGCAAAAAGGGTTTCGTCAGCTGTTCTACAGATAACCCAATCTGATTGAGGACAGCAATATGCGCACCAGCAAAGCCTACGCTCCCACCAGGGCATCGAACCTGAAGTCCGAGATGAGAAATGCATAGCTCCATTTCTAGGGAACGGCAAAAGAAATACAAGACATGGCCGCTACGCCTCGAAAATTTGAAGAAAGAACCGGAAGCTGGGAAAATCTCCATAAGCTATAAAAATCGCTTTCCTGATCCTGCACGTAGGAGGGGCTGGGCTTTTAGCCTGGGTATGTTTCAATCAGATCCGGATGGGGAACAAGATCAGCCAATCTTGGCCACGGGAAGTAGAAGATCACGAGCCATTTCATGAATTCTTCTTTCCGAACTCGCAAAGTCTTCACGGATAAAACGTTGGATAGGTGGCTATATCTGAGGCCTTTGAGCAGCGCTAGCGGCTCGATCTCTCAAATACACAATTAGAACCGGGACAAAGAAGTACCTGCTCAGAAACAGCGCTAGACGCACAGCGTGTGCTTTGGCAGTCTCCCATGGGGCAGAAGTCGCCGTACATCCAGGAATAGGCGTTATGGTGTACAGCGACTTCTGTCACCCTCGAGGCAGTGGAGAACGGCATGATGCGTGCTGTACAGGCTGAAGATGGTGAGCTATCGATTGGCTATGTATATGAAGGTAACCTAATATTACTTCGTGTTGAAAACCCACTTTGATTAATCACCATTTCTCTTCATTTCCTCATTCAATTTTCGTTTCCGTCTTGCATAAACATGTGTACATACAATTAGAGAAGCCCGTGCCTAGCTGATGATAGGACATAGCTACGTATAAGATTGCACATTTTCATTGTAACCGGCCTCTTTATAGTCACAATCGAAATACTCACTGGCGACGCGAGCGACCTCCTGATAAGATATAGCCGCCCGACTTCCTTTTCGAGATGCTAGAGCGTAAGCCGTAGATACAGTGCTCTTGATATGAAAACATGATCAATCAGCATGACAACCTTGCATATGATCTGGTCAAACACTTGATTGGCGACCGTCGAGATCCTTTTCTGCAAGGAAGTCAAGTCTCTTGCCTGCTAGCATCCAAACCCAGCGGCTCATACTTCAACGGGAGGCGTATCCTGCTCGCGATGGCGTCGTTAATCTAGCAGACCCTGTCGGTCGCCGGGATCCCAATTATCACGGCGGCGTCTCCTTCCATGGCCTGACAGACGAGCGGGACGAGACATGGAGGGGCTTGATACTGACAACAAGCGCTGCTTTTGACCAAAGGAGGTCCTGAAAAAATATGTCTCTGGCATAAGCGCCTTCCCTGTCGGATACGGTGCGGAAGATACTGATCTCGGGCTCCAAGTGTCGAATGAAACGGTCGATCAGCACGCTAATAGATTGATCAATTCGAGGAAGCGCGAAAGACGACATCAAGTATCGGTAAGCAATCTACACAGTGTGAACCTACTAGAGTATTAACCACCTATCTAGAGAAGTCTGCCTATCGTCTTCGTTGTCCATAGCCTGGGTGTTCTCGTGGTAGAGAAGGCTTCATGTTTTCTTTCTCACAAGAGTTCCGACCCAAAAAATCAAACGCACAGCACCATCGGCCTTGAATGTGATTGGTCCCGCACATCTGATCTCGGAGCAAACTCAGCGGCCTGAGGGGATTTAGAGCTGAGATTGACGAGTCCGGCGAAGTAGACCATTCGTCCCATTGTTAGCATACTGAAGTCAGGCTCTGATGTGCTTTTTGAGGTTTGTCGAAGTTTTGGGGGTCTTCCACCTATCGTGTGCGTTTTAGAAGCTCTCGAGATTGCAGGCGTCGATCAGGTAGGTAGGCTCTTGAAATCAAAATCTCATCTTAGAGTCTGATTTGCTCCGGAAGATTGTTTCCGATCAATCTGCAATTTGACCAGGTCACTATGAAAACCAGATTCACGCCGATCACATGGTATGTCATCATCCGTGATAGAGTCAATTCTCTATTGATCATCTAGGGTATGACAAAATTGTCTTTGGCGACCAATGAAGATTTCAAGTGTTTCCTTCGAGAATTGCAAAGATGGTTCTCTGGGTATACAGAAAGCGCTAGGCCTACCTCAAGTATCATCACTCAACAAGCGTCAACGACCGATTCCAGAGCCGGCAGAATTATCCTCCAATCAGGGCTCAAACCACAGCTGCTAAATCGGAACGCACGAAGTATCCCTACGATGTCACTCCATACGCAAGCAATACCAACGTTGCCTCCACAGTCTTCAGTGGGGCCCGTATTCCAGAGTATTCAGCGCTGTCTGAGCCACTTCCAGTTGTGCCTCGCATTTAAGAGGAGCGAAGTTGCTCAAGATCCTTCAGAGCCTATTGTGGGGACACAAGACAGTCAAGCTCGTCCGCGGCCCATCGTCCGAAACTTTTCAATCCCAATTATAATGCGCCAAAACGTGTCGCGTTACTGAGCAGAAAATATCAGGGAATCCCCAATTCCTGAGAAGACTTCAAGGGCCAGCGTGAGAAAGTTGGTATAGGAGTGAGATAGGCCCCGCCAGATTATCATTCATGATTGGTCCATTAAAGACGTCTTGACCTCAAGAGGCGGATTTTTCTCTTGATAATTCTCTCAGCTTCCTGTTGCGTAGGAAAAGGGACAGTACGAAAGATAGAGCCGCTGTTGCTATCATCTGGACCCAAGCGCCCTTGATGGCGTCCGAGGAAGCTTGCAGAACCGCTTTTTTGAGTGACAGCGGAAGCTGGTTGGTCAAAGGTGCTCCAATACCAGCAATTGCTTCCTGCACCGTTGCTCTGGGAATGTTTGGCAAAAGCTTTTGGATGCTATCCGATGCTCGATTGATGAAAATACTGTTTGCAATTCCTACCGAGAAAGCACCACAGAGTGTATCAACGCACCCGAAAATAGTGCCCGCATCCGCAACGTGCTCTTTAGCCACTATCGCTGACATGACGGGACCGGCGTTCATTGCATACAGACCAGTCCCAATACCACCGAGGATCAGGTAACCGTGGATCTTGCCGTGCGAAGTGTTGATCTCGGTGGTGTAAAGACACACAGACATTATCAAGGACAGGCAACTGCCTGCATTGAACCAAAGCTTATAGTAGCCGAAGCTTGTGATCAGACGTCCGGAAATCAACATTGCGGAAACTGAGGTGAAGAGAAATGGAAGAAGGTCGACTGCTGATCGAATTGCCGATTCCCCTCGTACGAATTGAAAGTACAGCGGAATGTAGTAGATAGTAATGAACAGCATGCTAATGGAGCAGCCGGTTTGAATGATGAGAATCCACATTTCCCATGAGTGCAGGATGTGAAGGGGAAGAATGCGATCCTCTTTCGCCGTGAAGGTAGCGGTAGCTTGCTGGATGCTGAAAATAATCCAAAGAACGCCTGAGCAGCAGAATAGTCCGACAATGGCTCCACTGTTCCAGGAGTACAACGCTCCACCGAACGATACAGCCATGATCCCGGAGCAGAGTGCGCCAGCGAATACTACAGAACCAAGAATATCGATGCGGCGAGCACGAGCCCAGTGACTTGCAGGAGAAATTGACATCTTGCGAGAAGGCAGAATGATCAGAAATACGGGAAAAGTGACACCAACAAGAATGAGATTGAAGTAGAAGCTCCAACGCCAACCTGCGGCAGTAACGGCAAAGGCGCCTCCAATAGAAGGCCCGAGTCTAAGCATCTGTTTAGGAAGAGAGTGGTATGGAGCAGAAGCAGCGAACTAACACGGTACCAAGTCCCCACATGAAGCCAATATACCCAAAGTATCGACCTTGCTCGGCGGCGGATGTGAAAGCGGTGATGATGTTAATTATCGAAATATAGGAGCCGCTGCTCCCAATGCCGGTGATCGCCTTGCCAACAATGAAGGCATTCATAGAAGGTGCAGCGGCAGTGAGGGCGGAGCCGATGGCGAACAGCAATCTGGCTACAAGTAGAATCTTCTTACTATCGAAACATGCAAGCAGATGTCCCCTAGTCAAGACGATTTGCGACGGTATTTCGAATGCAAAAAGGACTGGGCTTACCATAACAGACACGAGCCGCCCATGCCCAAGGAGTAGGTGACATTGATCCAAGGAAATTTTGATATCTCCCCAAATGTATCAATAATGGTCGGCTGTAGGTCGGCAGTAATAGTGCTGTCGAGGGCTGCTTGCATTTCTGCTAGAAGCATCGAGGAGCAGAGAATAACCCAGCGAAGCGAACTCAAGGACGCGCTCCTTGGAGACGGCCGACCCGAATCGTCTCTCACGCCATCTTCGTAGACTTTCTCATCATGGGCTGATGACGATGTAGCCTCTTTGCTGGAGGCATGGTGGCCGATTCCAGCTTCCATGTTAATCCCAATTCAGGTTCGCATACAGTAAAGTATTTACTAAGCGCAGGGGAGAGGGTAGGCGTCAGCAAGCCTGTCGAGTGACTTGCCCAAAGATCAGGCTTGGCCTAGATGATGACGAAATGGTCCCTGAAGTAGGGACTGCCTGCAACTGGACGGGGTACTCGGAGCGGAACACCGTATAGTGCCCTCGATGCTATGGCGCTGGAAGCAAGGTATCTTGCTGTGAAGTGCTTGGATGGCTGCACGCACATGGTACCCTCACACGCCTCAGTCCCCTTGCCCCCACCAAGCAATCACTGAGCTTAAGGTACAGCAAACATGTCTGAACGACAGCGGCACAGCGGTCTCGGTCTTATCGTCTTTGGATTCTCACTCGGGTTCTTCAAGCATCAGCGTGCTTCCTTGGCTTCCTTAGCGTTGGGGTACCTTGGTGGACGTACTATTTATTGAGCTATGATAAGCAGACAGACTAGGAAGGTTGGGGAGGCACAAGGGTCGTACTGCAGTCTTGAATAGCACCACGTGCTTCTGCTTCTTTGCAGTATCAAAAGAGGCAACCAGGGAACCCCGCATCTACCTCAAAGTAAGCACGAGTGGCACTTACACAGTACTCTACTGTGTACTATGTAAGTACCTTAGTTTTAGCGACGGCCAAGGATCCAGCCATACCTTATTCTACCTAGCGCATAACATGGGCCGCAGCCTTGGGTGCTTGGCATGCTTGGTACCTTAATTTTCCAAGCAAGATAATCTTACTCTAGAAGTATCACTAAGGTCGGTACGTATCACAAGGAAGCAGCATCAACAGCTAGTGGCCCCTGGCTGTGTTGCGCCGGAACTAATGCAAACAGCACGACTGCGGCACGCCCGCCGATCTTCCAATCGCTGAAGCTCTGGCACACCCTCCTCCGACATCTGTTCCATTAGAAAGATGGCCTGGCAGAGAGCTGCTATGACCCTCGGAGGAATTGCCATTGGCTCCCCGTCGCTCTACGTACGGCCTTGGGTCGAATGCGGCCTCGTGGCGTGAAGGCGGTCTGGTTGGCTGGAGGCATCAACGACATCATCCACTCACCTAGTTTGGACTACGGCATGGAGTGCTGAAGCAATCGTCCAGAGCGCCTGGAAAAGCGTCCCTTTAGTCCTTTGCTTTGACCTCGCCTTACCGTTACGCTTTCTTTGTTTCGCAACGTCTGATCATCGCATATTCAGAAGAGCAGTATGAAGCTGGAGAGACCCGTGTGAGGAATATTGATCAATCACAATGCGGCCTACTGCCTAATAGTCCCAGCGACCACCGCGATGTCACCTGGATTCTGCTCACTTGAAAGAAGCTAAGATTCTCGCCATCACAGATCGGGTATCTGACATTTACATCTTTATCAAGAAGATTCTTGTTATTTGCTCATGAAAGTCTCCATTTACCGGTGAACTATATAATTTGGCGGGCAACAGACATCCGTGATGGTAGCTATTGTAGAGCTCGGCCGTCCGAAAAGGAAGAAGGAGCACAGCCGCACGAGAGTCCACGCCTCAATGTTGCTTTAGCCCATTGAGCTCCATCTCAGCTTCAGCGCCCTCCCACCCCTCTGCACAAGGCTATATCGCAAGACTAGCATCCGCGCTCCTTAAGAGGTCAGTTCCCTCCTTGAAGCGTACCCTTCTTCTCACACAACCATGCATTACAACGCTAAAGGAATAGCCTACGTGTCCCTTGAATGGGTCTTTACCTTTATTCAGATACTAGCTGTCACTCTCCGGCTTTATTCAAGAACCTTTCTCACCAGATCGGTCGGGTCCGACGATCTTTTCATGGTGATTGGTTTTGTACGTTTTATGTTGTGTACTGCACTGGTTAACGAACAGCTAACCATAAAACGAAGGGACTGAATTTCGCAGCAACAGTCTCTGATCTCGAGGCGTTCCTGAATGGCTGGTCACAGCATGAAAGCGGCCTCACTCCAGGCGAGTATTCGTCAGAAGCAAAGTGGTAGGATTCATGTTTATCTCACCAACTCTGCCAGCCTACTCTAAAAACTACATAGGGAGTATATTGGTTATATCCAAGCGTACATTGTCTACTTCTTTGTCCGCGCTTCAGTGATGCTATTCGTCTTGAGATTGCTTCCATCCTACAAGAAATGGCAGCAAAGAGTGGTCTTACTGGCATTCCTCGTCAACTTTCTTGTCACTGCCTATACGTGCGTTACGTTTGGTATTTCTTGTATTCCGTTCAAGGCCAATTGGGTTACTGTTCCGAACTCGAAATGCTTCTCCAAGGACGTTCTGGTCATTACGAATCAAATCAATGGGGGTAAGATCAATCTGTCTCTATCTGACTAGGATAGTGAGGCGCTGCTGACCTCGCATAGCTCTTGCGTGCGCATGCGACATCGCCACAGCCTTGATACCCCAATGCCTATTGTGGAACGTGCAGATGAAGGCGAAAACCAAACGGCAGCTGAACGTTCTCTTTGGTCTTGGTCTGATCACTGCAGCGCTGAGCATTGCTCGGGCGGCCACAATCACCAAGAAGACACTCAATGAGGACACTACCTGTAAATCCAGTCAGACCACCATCAATATTTTGATGATTGACAGCTGAACAGGGAGCATGATTCCAGCTTACTACATCAGTTCCTTCGAATGCAACCTCGCTATCATTTTGGCATGTGGGCCGGCCATCCGCCAATTTTGGGCGTATAGAAGTAGAACGCATACATCGCTGCCTACGAAGCGCCGACAGTATCCAAATGAAGCCTTTGAAAAGATGCGCTATCGCGTCAACTTGCGCGACGTCTTCTGGTATCGCAAAGCTCAAATGGTCGGCAACAAAGTCTTCGATGCCGCACCAATATTTAGAAGTAAGTCCCCACCACCCGATGGTTCGAGCGGCGATCCGCAAAGCTCTTCGCAGGTTCGCAATTCGATCCTTGACGTTTGGGAGAAGAGGATGAAGAAGGTATTGAATACCGGCCGGGACCATAAGGTAATACCTTTCTACGTGGAGGCACTTCTCCCGGTCCCGTCAATCCTCTTGACTGATACCACCTTAGGCCACCCGACATCCTTCGTCTGCGACCGCCGACTTTACTCCCTCCGAGGTTTCCGAGAAGCAGAAACCTCGTGAAGCACCTGGACCAGGTGACCTGGCTTCGAAGAAGCCTCACACCGGTCGCCAATGGGGCTTGTTCTCACCTAAATCTGAGAGCAGCACTGGCAGCTCCGATCGGGCGACTTTCCTGCTCTCCGATAGCGGAGCTGGTGCAAGTACCATCATGACGACACAGGATGAACCATTCTGGCCGCAACGCGAGAGCGAGCTTGCCGATGAGCTGTCCAGTCCGAGAAGGGAAGCCATACATGGATCACAAATAGTGTAGTATCGCCTTCTATGTCAATGATAAGTTCGTCTTTATTAGCGAACATGACATTCCCGGCTCGGGTGTACTTCTCGACTCGGAAAGGTGGTTTGTCTGAATTGCGATACTGGCTATACACAAAGCTTAGGTGGTTCGAAGAGAAGTAGACGGTGTGAACTCATCGGCACATCTTGACATAGCGAAGTACCTCCTCGTCAACGCCTGATGTAATGTACTGTACAGCCTTATCACTAGCCCTCGCGAAATCAATTGAAAGATGCAATGGAACGACTTCGCAGAGTCCCCTACTTAAAGATGTGCGCTTCCCGCGAAGCACAGGATCTGCCGATATCTGTAGGGTGGGGTAGGAAAATAGTGGCACTGATACCCCACGGTATACAAGCTCCAAATCCTTGCGAACCAATTGACATCCGGTAGCTCTCATCAGGTACTCAGTAAAGCTCCCGCTGGCGACGCACCCCGGCAATCTTTCATCCTTATCCGTGCACCAGTCCGAATGGGTCTCGTCTCAATCATGGGAGGAGAGGTCTGAATAGTCACTCTGTTGAACTTTCCTGGGGATTTGCACGATGATGGATTGAGAGAATAGCGGCAGGTTCAACGTGACCATGGACCCTACGCATGAAAGAGATAGGGACTCCAAAGCACTCTGTGATCAGCCTGGTCCGAACGCGTCCGCAGTACCAGCTACAGCCCGCGATTACTACAATGCTCCCTCAATCGACTGCTTCTATCACTCCCTCTGGGGCGGCGAACACATCCACATCGGAACGTACATCTCTCCCTCCGACACCATCACGCTCGCATCTCAAAGGACAGTCGAATGCATGGCCGCCTTTGCAGGCCCAATTACATCTGCCACTCGCGTGCTCGACATCGGCGCTGGCTACGGCGGCGCAGCTCGGTGGCTAGCTCGCCAGTACGGCTGCAAAGTCACGTGACTGAATCTTTCGGAAGTGCAGAACGAGCGGAACAGTGACAAGACGCGTGAACAAGGCCTGGAGGAGCTCATCGATGTTGTCGGTGGCGCCTTTGAACACTTGCCCTTTGCGGATGGGACGTTTGACCTTGTTTGGTGCCAGGACTGCTTGATCCATGCCAACGATCGGAATGCTGTCGTTGCTGAGATTGCGAGGGTCTTGGTCTCTCGTGGCGCCGATGTTGTTCTCACGGACCATATGGCTACCCAGGACGCTGTACCGGAGAGGATAGTGCCGATCAAGCAGCGGTTGTCGCTCAAGCTCGATTTAGCTACGAGGCAGTTCTATCAGAACGCGTTCCTGGCGCAAGGCTTTGGTGACGCTGGTTATGTAGAAGGTACCGAGCATATGGTTACGCATTGCAGCAAGGTGTTGACAGCGCTCCAAGATGCTGAGCACCTGGCGACTAGCATTTCAGGAGAATTTGCCGAAAATGCCAAAACGGGAATGTCTCATTGGATTGAGGAGGGGAAACAAGGTCACTTAGAGTGGGGAATCCTCCACTTTCGCAGATGAGTTCTCACCGAGAGCGGCACTTGTTACACTGTGATCGCTGAAGAGTCCAGTCTATTTTCGTCATAGGAAATTCATCATGGCAGTCTACTTGCTGATAGCTCCATGGTCTACCGGACGAGATTCTCACATCTTTCGATGGTACACAATTACCAAATTTGACCCAGTGCCAAGTAAAAGTATAATCAGAGCTCATTCCTTTGTGTCGGGCGCCTCAAAGTCAGGCCTATCCCATGTCCTGGCAAATTGAGCACTCGGCCTGGACAGAAACCTTTGAAACGAGTGCCCTGCCAGGACAGATAGCAGGACTCCGAGCGAAATCCAAAGACAGTGATGATATATCCACCGCCATGCAGTAGAGCAAAGTAATGCTCGAGCAGTGTATAGAGCCAGAATAGCCCCCTCGATAACACCAGTCGCAGCAGGGGACAAGAGCTTCGAACGGGCTGGTAAGTCGTTCAATCAGCGTTTCGCACACCAGCCCTCGATACTAGAGATTCAGCAAAGAAGCAGTCCTGCTTGTGCAATGACCCACCAGAAAATGCAGGCGTGTCTCAAGCATTGATAGCATCACTAGAACTATCCTATTTCTGCCGAACTCTCAAGGGGACGCAAGGAGTTTCAAAACCAAATAGAAGGCGGCACGCTGTGTACCTGTAGCGATTCATGATTGGACGCCTAAGAAAGGTGGTCACATGAGCTCGTAGCAGTGTACTTGCCGTTCCACCATTCGGGTAGAAGTCGAGAAGGAGACCTTGCGATTTGGGGGTGCCCTTCATAAAAGATATCGGGGCCGTGGGGGCTTCAACAAATATGCGAAATCCTCTTTCGCAAGGACTGCAAGAGACTCGGCCAAACATCAATTCCATGAAATTCCGGTCGGGTATGGAATAAGCACTCTTTGATCAAGCTCTCACGATAAGCTCCCAAAAAGCTGGCCATCCATGACTTGTATGTGTGAATTCGATGTATTCTCTTCCCTCGATGCATA
>JAABUL010002791.1_pt1 | contig 27928 bp, 25 predicted proteins | sample 5559151 | NCBI WGS metagenome assembly JAABUL01 (sample SAMN10711876, study PRJNA513368) | rock metagenome | isolation source: Antarctica rocks | place: Antarctica: Victoria Land, Pudding Butte sud
TCTGGCCTCCATTTCCCCTCTGGAACCTCAATAGTGACCAAGCACGTAAGACTCTGTTGCTGTCTTGATCGGGTCAACGTAGGGTACTCGCTACGAACAGTGACCGAGGGTGCAGGGATTGGATTTTTGGTGATGCTCGCTCGTGGGCTGCTGAGCGCCGTTTCCATAGACTGAACATCGTAGTCGTGTCTCCTGCCAGTAGTACTGGAGGGTTCCTCATATTCACCGGATGATTTGACCCCACCAGTTTCTCTACTTTCATTCTTGTTGTGACTGTTGTTTCTGTTGTACTGCTGGGGACGACTTTGACTCCCGTATCTTTCAATCCTGTCACGCTGAATCTCCCTCGCTTCCCTCTCCGCGTCTCTCTGCTTTTGATGTGGATCACGGGAGTCTTGCGCTTGTGCGCTGTCACGACGATGAAGTGATCCGCGGCTGCTTGGTCTTTCCTGTCCTGTCTGCGAGTCCCATGGGATCGGAGTGCTTCGAGAGGTGCTGCCCTGGTGCTGTTGGTCGCTGGCCTGACGTTGATGGTTGTCCCTTGCATCGTTGTTCAATGAGACGGAGCGGACAATGCTACTAAGTTTTTCTATAGGGCTGTCAGTGATTGCTACCTCCCTGTCGTTTGGCTGAGACAATACCCAAGTCCAATACATTCCCGCCCCTACTAGTGTCGAGCCCAAGCGGAGCGTTGCAGGTGGGGCAATATTGCGATTCAAACTCCTTGATATATTCGTAGAAGCAAGCTTCGTGCGAAACATGTCCGCAAGAGAATTGCAGTATCCTCTCCCCTCGTAATGTATGTTCCAACGGCTCTTCACATACTGCGCATTCGCTGCCGATGAAGGTTCTTTCCCTTCTTGTCCGTGACCTCTCGATTTCCAGCATTCCAGCCATCGGACGACCCGACCTCCAATTGAACGATGTTGCTGTACCGTTGCTGTAAGTGGGGTTCGGCGTTCGATCCTTCTGTTGAGCAGCGATGCGACTTAGCAGTGTTGATTTACTCTTTGGTTTCTTCGGCTCTGGGGGTGCGAAGAAGGGAGGATGAGGTCGGCCGGATGGTGAGTGGGTAGAGATGGCAGACTGATTACGGTTGTAAGTCGGCCGCGAAGGTTGTGATTGCTGCTGATATGATCTGGCAGTGGTGTTTGAAGGACGGGTGATGGCTTGCGACGAATTATCTAGAAGGCCGGGAGGAGCGAGTCAGTTGATTATGATATGCGGAGAACCGTACACGATCCATTGTCTAATCACGAGTGCCCAATAAATGAGTGGAGTGGCAATTGATGCAGACTAGAGTGAAGAGGTGTGCTTACTCCTCCGGGTGCCTGAGCGAGCGGCTTTGGTTGGCAGCAATCCGAGCTCTCCGAGGTTGACAACCTTTTGCTTTGCGGAGAAAGTCCTGCTCCCTTGGGTGAGAAAGGCCGGACGCTGTGATGGAGGATAGTGATCGTTCGAAGACATAAAGGAAATTGAGACTCCTGAAGGACAGGGGAGACAACGTGACAGGACTAAAGTGCGATGCTAGGAGATGTGAACAGCTAGGACTAAGTCTGAGTCTTGACTCAACGGTGTTTCGATCTGCCAAGTCAGCCAGATTAAAGTAATCTCACTGGGCAGACTGCAGCATGCTTCAAATAAAGTATCTAAACTGGCGTTCGAGCGTTTTGGGGAAGGGTTCCAGGCCAAATGTGGGACTACCATCGACTTTAGTCCCACCAAGTACCTTCCTGGTAAGCATCAAACTACTTTCCCATTTCGCCCTGAGGCCCGGAACTCCGTGCGACTACCACTAGAATATGCTACCGCAGGCGTGGCTGGTAACTAAAACCACCGTCGAAGTACTTCGACCACCATCAAACTACGGCTCTTGCTACTGGACACGCTTCACCCGCCATTTTCGCAAGCCTTGATAGGACCAACAGGCATCCTGCTGCAGTCGGGTGGCCCTAGTATCGAAAGAGCCATAGTCTCATGCGATGCGGGCGATGGGGCCGAACTATATTAGGAGGCAGGGAGCTACCTGACTAGCGGACTTACAAGTCGATGAAGATGCTGGGAATATGATTGGATGATTATCTCTGTGTGAAGAACTTCTCCCGACGCGAACTCATCGCGATGGACTTCAAACTAGGTGGCAATTAGCAAGCTTTGATGAGTAACGGCGGGATTTGACGAGACATTTCTCAACTATCAAGATCCTCAATAGCTCGTTTAGGTCGAAGATATGTCCTTGTTGCAACCAGACGAGACACAGGGCGATCAGAATTACCCAGGATTGTGGTACGTGTTGATCGATCACTTTGTACTCATCTCAATCGCTATTCTACTGTCAATGCGACATGCTGCAGCCAAAGCTGAAACGTTACATGCCCTCGCACCCATGCCGGGGAAATGAGAAACACGACCCTAAACAAATGGGTGCATCAACAATGTCTTTGACACGGTCTCAGAGCTACGCCTTGCGGCGCATCCACACAACCTGAGTTATCAGAGACTCCAGAGAGGCCTCTTGCATCATCAAGCATTGCATCTTGCCGTGCCGAAAGGCACAACCCCCTAAAGTACCATCCCGCAGTGTGGATTGAACTATTCCATGTGGAGACTAGCACGGCAATTAGTCCGAGAAGGTCTTGGTTGGAGGGGCACAACAAACACCAAAGTCTGCATCTGTAAGCTGAGAGGAGGTTGCTCCCATCCACCTGTCCGCACTGCGGTTCGGATCGCAGCATGATCTGATGTGTATTTCTCTGCTGAGGAGCAGCAAAAAGTATAAGGTCTTAGGTGCTTCCGCTCGACCTCCAGATCATGCTAAGAATCCGGTATCTTGGCGACAGATCAACGGAGTAGGCAGCTTCCCATTCATGCCTGTGCCTCCCTTCGGCATGCGAGAGGGAGAAGGATCTGTGCAACTCATTGAGACCGTTTCCCACAAGCAGTACGAGGGCAGCAGACCACTCTGCGCCGATACCTAAAATGTCTCATGCCTGCCTCCCGTCTAGTCAGCAATTCTCGTATATCTCGGCCATCTGCATACAATTCGCTGAATGAGTCAGCTCGTTAGATAGACGATAATGCGACGACGACTGTGATCGCCCAACTATTGGCAGTCCGTCATTCCATCCACGTCAGCTCACCTGCATGAGACAGCATCGGTCTCCGTACGCCGCAATGGTTTGCTGCGAGACATTTGGAAGGGAACGAGGAAACTGCGGATGATGATGGCATCTGGAATAGATGCTGACTGCTGACTGCTGACCGCTGAGGCTATGCTTTGGCAGTCATCCAAATCCGGACAGGTCGAGCCAATGAGGCCGCAACATCAGGAGGTACATGGGGAGGACTTGCATCCTATGTACTTCAGCTTGCTGCAAGAAGCCGAACCTCGCAATAAAGGCAGAAATCAGCAATTGTGGCTTATGGTACTGCGGTGCGCTTTGAAGTTCGCTCAGAGTCCAGAGAGACGTCGAACGAGCTGCGATTCGACGCTGTGACGCTTTGGGCGTCAAAGACAGCTGCTACGTAGTTCTACCTTACGATCAGCAATGTCGCCAAATTTCAAGGTTCAATCGCCATGTGCTGAACACGTTCTCCAAGCGTCATCGTCATCTTACAAAGTCGATGCTCACTTGCGCTCCTCAGATGATTGGTTGATGAACGAAGCGTGGTCGAAGATCTGCTGCTGATCACTTTTCCCCTCGCAACCCGCTTGAACGTTGGCAATTTTTACCGCGTAGTACTAGTTAAGGTAAATCTTCAATCTTTAAGGCCCATTAGATCAACTAACACTGTCGCGCTTCCGATGTCGCTCATCAAGCATCGATCCTTGATTTTGCTGTCGTAGTCGCTTTCTTGGAATCATCCGACTGTCTGGAGTATAACTAGTAGATATCCAATCGTCAGTACCCATTGTCCCACACCTCCCACATCAACAACTCGCCGCTCGCCGCAGCCACCCTTCCGCTCTCCTGACTCCCGTGCCGGACCCCCTCAGCTCGGCTCTTCAGGGCCTTTTCCAATCAGCCTCTGACCGTTGGTCATCGCCCCACATCACGATGAGATTGCTTCTCCGGGCGCTATATACCCAAGAGACCTCTTCCAGAGAGAGCGACTGCCAACACCAGTCGCTGCTCCCGAGCCAACGGATCGCCTTCGGTCTCCCAACAATCATCGAGGACAATGCGAAAGTCAATTGCAAGACATGGTCCTGGGATTTCCCGCCACCGGTGTTCAGAGCCATGGTTTTCACCTTGGGAAACCACTCATGCGGGGATCTCACTTGTCCCGCGCTATTTCGTGCTAATGTGCCATTATCACAGCAACGACTCAACGGGGGGAAGAGGGAGTGGTTTCCGGACAGCGGAGCAGTAACCCCCAAAATCCTCCGTCGCGCCGAGGGAACTCGACGGCAAAGCTCTGATCCATTCATCAGTATGTCACAGTCTAATAATTCCAAACAAATTCATTTTCATTCGTCTTCAGGTAGATCTTATCGCGATCCTTAATCCATAGGCCCCCCGGACAGTAAAAGAATACGCTATTCTGTTAAGACACCATGCATTTCTCCTCTAACAATACCACGACCTGTATCTCGTCAGGGGCTGCAAGTGTGGTAGACAGGGATTAGCATAAAGTAAGCATACAATGTTTAAACAACAGTTAGCGCCTGGCGAATCGCTGGTTCTTGATGTGGACTTGCTGCTTCTCCTCTTTCCTATCCGATTCCATATTTAGAAAAAGCAAACGCAGTACCCAAGGTACAAGTATCCCAATTCCACTTTATCATCACTAGTGGAAGCGCTGAAACAGTGCATTAAGCCACACACAATCCTATTTCATTACAGCATGTAAAACTTGCAAGCATACTACCTGGAAAGCTAACGGTAGGATTGGATCTTGATATGCCGTCTAATTCTGCACGTGGAGTGGCTTGGCACACTCACAATTTTGTGCAACCACTAAAGTATGTTGTGCGTGAAAGCCAACTCCGATCTTCAACTCGGTCACCTGCGCTGAACAGGCCCCCTTCCAAAGCTGATGCTAACCCCTTGCGCCAACGCTTAAACCAATCTAATGAAATTCTCAGGTTCATCGCTATCAACATGTTTCTCGAAGCCACCGGGACGCAAAGTCTCCGTCTGGCGCTGCAATGACGAAAACTTCCCGTTCCTGTGGCGAAGGACTTTTGTGTGTCGGTATCTACTCCGACAACCGGATGCACTATTTGCTTACGCTCCTCGGTTGATGAGCCACGGGCTTTTGAGAAGAAGGCTATATTGAGCATGGAACTGAACAGAATTTGTATCTCCCTCATGTGTTTTGGTATTAGGATAGGGCCGTCAGATGTAATTGGATGACTGAGAAAGGCATTGCCGGTCGGAGTGCGGCCCAGTGACATCAATATACCTAGAAGCGATGAGCTAGGACACTCTCAGAAAATTCTTGTGATAAGCATACCACTGTATACTTACTGGGCACATCCTGCCCCGAACAGCGACCCTACTCTTGGTTCTTAGATGTATCTAAAAAGTGTACTATCGCTACCATAACGACGTTCTACACCCTCTGAACAAGTCCTCCAATCAACCTCCGTCAGGCCTGCCGCCAGCTCCATCTATCACAGCGCCGCGGCCGAGTGAATTTCACCTGAAAATGAAATACCCCCAGCAGACCATTCTATCCCAGCACAAACATATCGGGAAATTCGCAATGTGATTCCGTTACATCCAATACTCTAACACTCAACTCTGCGCTTGTACGAGGATGCTGCATCCCCGTCCTAATGATCAAGGTTTGATCCCGGGATAGGTAGCGACTGTCCGTGGAAGGGGTGCCTGTTTGGGATTTTGCATTCTTTAATTCTCGGTGCGTCACCACTTAGACTGAAAGCATAGAGATTTGCTTACAGAGACATCCAGTATTCCAAGAAGAGGCTATCCGAATGCTGTAGCCAGAGCCGAGTGCGTTGTGGCGGTTGAGAGGGACGGAGTCCACACGGACGATTTCGAATTTTCGTCGTTACTATATCATTCCTGTAAGGCAAAGGTACCCAGACGCCTTGTTTGGGCTGCAGTCCTGCCGATATAAGCCGCATCAGGAGCTGTACTGACACTAGGGTTTTACAAAGCCTTAAAGAAGCGTTGAGTAATCCCTCTCTTGCTGAGGCGTCCGTCAGTTAGCCACGGGCACTATTCCTGGATCGTTTCAGAATCATAATAGCTGCAGAACACATGAAGCCAATGGGATTTTCAGACAAACATCATGGCTCTGGGAAGCGATTATTGGCTTTACAGAAGTCTAGCGGCACTCCTCAAGCACCACCAGGGATGTTCAAGCGGCGAGAGTCCAGTTTCTGCGAATACTTGAACATCACATAGGTCACTTAGCACAGCTTGTGAATCTTCTGAGAGCTGCTATTGACAACAATAATCTCAAAAAGTGCGCGGATAGCCATCGGACTGGTGAAGAAACATATGCATCGTAGGAGTTACGGAGGACAAAGGTAGACTATCACGAAACGACAACCACCCTTCACCTATCGACTAACAGCAATAGCAATCAGCTGCCCCTTTATTAGCCGGTGAAGCTGATATGGTAAATGACATGACTCCTAAATCCCCTTTTCTCGACCCCCGCTTATCTTTGTTGGTCTTAAAATCTGGAACGCATCGTTTTACCCATGCTCGCACTGGATCGGATGGACGGCGTAAACACTTCCGAAGATGCAACTGCTGGAAGTCACCACTTATAGGGTTAGTGTATACTCTGTATTGCAATCCATCTTCAACTCTCTCACCAGCGACGATAACCTTCTCCCAGAACGGTCAATGCTTGGGGCTTTTACCTATTCTACTCTTTTTCTATTGTCCATGAATGTGTTTGGATAAAGCAATAGCATCTGACAGAAACAAAGATACTGGCTTTATTGAGGCGTCAAGCGATAACGATAACTAACGCGTGAAGCTTATTATCTAATAAGTAATAAGTCCTGTTTGCGAGATCAAGGGACACGACTACAGATCTAGTATCCACACAATTAATTCATTTCACGCGTTCCGGACTTGGTATTTGGGAGAGGGATAATGAGGAAAAATGTATAAAAAAATTTCGATCACTCCACTCTACTCTGTATAGACTTCCATTCCCTCCTTCCATATGACTCCAGCCAGAAAGAAGACTTCTCATAGCTAAACAACTAATCCCTTACAGAACAAACGTGCCAATAAGCACAATCCCATATTCAGACCAATAAAATTCCCACTCCAATCACAAAGCTTCTCACAAATACTCAATAACATCAAGCGACGAAACATAATAGACATCCCCCCCTCCCAGCCAAAACGTAAGATCACCTACTCAACAACCAGACACACATCCACCAACAACCAAACACGACGCCACGCTGCATAACAAACCATGTAAATAACCCAACACCCTAAAAACCCACATCCCTACATGATCATCAAATCCCGCAAAAAAGATCCCACTAAGCATCCCAACACTACTACATCCATCAATCTCAACGCACCCACTCCAACCCCCTTGCCATATCTTACTTAGTCCCTCCTCTTCTCCATAACAAGTATCAAAACAACCCTCCAACCCCCAAGAACCCACGATCCAGCGTACCCACCTCGCAAAAAAGATCACACCAACCATCCATACCACTACTGCACCCTTCCCCTCCCCCCCCACCTTCTGATCCAGCATGCAACAGTGAATCAACCGGCCACCCCTCCATAAAGCCACACCACCCAGGCGGGCCTGAGGATCAAAATGCCATAGATACCAAAGGGGGTAGGTTCGACGGAGTATGAGTTCACCACATATTCGCCATACATAAAAGGAACCGAGGCGAGAAAGAACAATGCAACTCAACAGCTATCAACTCCACTCCCTGCCGTTTTCCATCGCATACCTCCCTACAATCGCCTCACAAATCACCCAAACCCCAGACGCCATCTATCACCGAAAATGAATATATTATTTCCCCAAATCCCTACCACCCACGCAGCATTATGACTATAAACCCGTAATATCTATGAACAAAAAATCCAGCTAGCCAACTCGGTAGACCAGGGGAATCATCTCGAATCATCTCATCGATGTTGAACATTGACCAGAAAACATGCACAGCATGGCCTCCTTACCTTACCCATGGAAAACACCCTTAAGATGCGTGGCTGAGATGCTCGGGCTGAAATCTTCCATACTCGACCCCAAAATCGTCCGTTTGATCATCATAGCGACCCTTTCAGTCTTCCTCGTCGGTCGCGTCAGACATATCGTCGGTGTTGAGAGCTTTACGATCGTCCACCTTGCGACCGTATGCTTCCATCATGGTGTCCCTCGCGCTCACGTCTTCCACAACATCCAGCATCTCCATCTCTTGGACGCCTTCATCGCCAGCAGCCGGTGTTGACACGCCTGATTTGTCTTCCTCTCCTTCCCCGTTATCTATCGGCGGTGTAAAGTCCCACACCTCCATGATCGTCCTTCCACCTCTGCAGGCCATGACCACGCATCTCTCGCTTTCGAAAGCAACTCTCCATACCGCCTCAGCCGGCTGGCTCAGCTCTCTGATCAGACCTCCGGTACCTGTGTCCCAGATCCTGACCCTGCCGTCAGAGCCACCACTAACGATACGTGCATCGTCAAATTGGAGAGAGGTGACGCTGTTGTCGTGGGCTGCTAGGCGGTGAATGGGACTGTAGGAGGTGAGCGACCAAACGCGTACGGAGCCGTCGGAGCCACCAGTCACAAGCGTGTTTCCGCACATCTGCAGCTGGCCGACGAGGGAAGTGTGACCTTGCAGGATAGCTTGGCAGGTGCTAAAGACCATCAGCTTACATAGAGAGGTGGTCCACATGGCATTGCTTACCCGTTCTGAGGATTCCATATTCTCACGCTGGTGTCCAAGCTACCCGTTGCTATTCTCTGCCCATCGAAGGCAATAGCATAGATTTGGCTGAAGTGGCCTTGCAAAGTGCGAAGGCACTGTCCGGTCGATATGCTCCAAATCTTGGCTGTAGTGTCGTAGCTGCCGGACACGACCAGATCCCCATGGATTTCCAGGCAACGCACACTAGCTTGGTGGCCCATAAGAATATTGGTGCAAGTTCCCGTCGACAGATCCCAGACCCTGAGAGTGGTGTCTCGAGAACCAGAAATTGCAGTCTTGGCATTGGACATTTTCAAGCAACGAACAGTTGATGTGTGCCCGCGCAAAGTATAAACGCTCGTCCTGTAGAAGCCATTAGCACAAGAATTGCCCCTGGTCATGGTTGGTCTCACCCAGTAGCCATGTTCCACACCCGGACATCTCGGTCACACCCACCACTGACAAGTATGTCATCCCAAGGCACCATGGCCCAGACGCCCATTTGATGCCCTTGTAAGGTTCTCTGATGATCGCCTTTGGTATTGAAGACGTGTATCTTAGCGTTATCAAGGGCCACGACAATGTACTTCTTCGTTAGATGAAGACTTGTGACCACTCCTGGATCTGGCGTTATGTGTCTCGCTGTCATCAAGCCACCCTTCTTCCATGCCGATTCCACCAAGAACCTGTGCTTGAAGTGTGACCGATGTGTCGATTTCGGTCTGGTGGGCTTCTGTCTCCGGGCCGAGCCAGTCGCAGGCATACAGTTGGCAAGAGAAGGACTGCCATCTGGGTTCTCATGGATCGCCGACATGTTGTCGAGTGCCCTAGTCGGAGATGCTGAATGCAAGTGATGACCGTAGAGTATCTGGCTAGCCGAGGCGCTCGTGGTGAAGCTTGATCCCACCGAATCGCTGGAGTTTCTCCTGTACGCGTGTTTCTCGCCCAAAGTCTTCCAGGCTTGGTCGTCGCTCATAATCTCGCGCCACCTCCTTGAAACTTGTAAGGCTCGTACGAAGGTCTTTGGGTCGTCGATGAACTCTAGTATCTAACAGTTATTAGCGAGTTTTCATGTATGCATTAGACAGACTCTCCACATACTTTGAAGCATAGCTCATTCGGCAGAACCTTGAATGGGTCCTTCTTTAGTCTTGGGCTGACGATCTTGTGCAGCAGGCTTAGAGCTTGGTTATCACACAGATCCACTAACGACCTGAGCCAATTTTCTTTTGCTGTGATACCCAATTTCACAAAAACATTCCTAGCCTCGTCTAACACTGGATCTTCGGCTTCGTCCATAGTAGTAGGGTGCCAGGAAGTTGGAGATCGCTGATGAGGGGTGGGGCTGGGTGCAGGCGTCGGAGGAGAGGCAGGCGCGGATGGCAGGAGCGGATTTGCCATACTCTGGGGCATCGATGAATTGTTCGTACTCGGCGTCAAAGGGGGTTTCGGATGAGAGTGCTGCACCGAATCCTTCCTTCTAGACAGGCGATGACCCAGTGCCACGGGGGCAGAGGGGCGTCTCGAGTGCATAGACATGTCGTGATCCGAATCAACAGAGGCCATCCGGCCATGACTCCTGCTACCGAAATCCATTGTTGCCCATAGGAGATGATCGATAGAAGAACTCGTGCTCAGCTCAATGTGCTGATGTAGTGGTGTCAGCGTGACAGGTGATCGAAGGTCTTCTGATGATGTCGCACCAGCAAGTCTTCCGTGTCTAAGGCAACCTTCCTGCGATATGCTTCGAGTGATTTTGTGGAATATATTCCGGCTCACACCTGTTCTAATTGAAGCTGCCGGATTGCTGGAATACCCTCGCGATTGACTTGCGAATATCCTGAGTAGCAAGGTTGAGATATGCAGGAACGAGCTTCGCTGCACCAGCAAAAGTCATTGACAGTCGGGAGCTTTCAATCAGCAATCAGTAGCACAGCACGGTTGTTGCCCTTATCAGTAAGTAGGAGGACTACACTGCAGGACCCTTCGCGCCGTGCTTCTCTGGGGAGCCCAGCTTCTTGCTTGGCGGGAGGATTTGGCGCGCTGACACCATTCAGGGAAGGTTCGGCAAATTGCAGGGAGTTGGTGCCGACTGCCAACTGATATCAGATCTCACGCGCCTTCCCGTCTGGTTAGCAATGAACAACTGTACAACGGTGTCAGATAGTATTGTAATTTGTGGTGCCGTGCAGACAAACGCAGTCTCTGCGAAGCGATTACTGTCACTCGCTGTGATCCAAGACAAGAATGGTCGCACTTGTGAATGCAAGTCGAGCGACAACACTCTTATGCACGAAGTCCAGTGTGTAGGGTCGCTAATATGGTAAGAGAACGTTGGAGAAGAACATGGCTGCTTAAAAAAGCGAGCTGTCAGTGACTGCCATAACGGGGGTCATAGATGTGTGGACTCGCCTCGCGCTGGAGACAGTCCGAGGTTCATTTAGAGGAAGCAGTAGAGTATCCAGTATCTCCTACCACTCGCTCTTTCCTAGAGGTATTGAAGTCGTAGTTGGCTTTCTTTGGGCAGTGTGTGCGAGTCCTTGCCGCAATACCATCAGCTTGTTCGAGGCTTTTGCTAGGAATATCGCATCCTCATGCCCTTACAGCATGAGATCAGAAACACAAGGCCCCTAGCCAATCTTCCATATGCCTGAATATCATTATGTAAGTGTCGAGTCCAATGTCAAACAATGTGTCCAATATTACGTGATGCCTGATGTTTGTTGGTACGATTTGCTTGTCAAGATTCTGCATTAACATATCTCTTTACTACGAACAAGACCCTGATACTAGCACTGACACGCAGGCCGCTGCTTCAACGCGTCGACCACCACCCATCTTCCTCACATCACCGCGTGCACAATATCTCAAATCCATGGGCTGGATACCGCCCAAAAGCACGGGCTACAACGAAGTCACCGAACCTCCCCCATCACCACCATCGACATACAACGCACAACCAACAACACAGCAGCATACCATGACCCGCATATTTAAGAAGCACAAGCTAACCCTATTCTCGATCCGTACCGTACAATGTGTGCTCGCAGTCGCCTACTTCATCCTGCTCGCCTACTCAGCCTGCCATCACGGCTGGTGGATGATGTCGAATCTCAGCATGCCCCTAGGCTTCGGATGTAAGTGCTCCCCTACCTACCCAAACGATCCCTTAACCACCCATCAAACCACCACTACAACCCACCCGACCCCATCAGCAAACCCACCACAATCACAACTAACACCCCCACCCCCAGTCTCAGCAGCACTCCTCACCATCCCAGCCAGCCTCCCCACCTTCCTCAACCACAACTCGCCACAATCCCACACCCGCACCCGCGCCCAAAGAGCCATCCTCCACTTCTCCCGCACCATCTTAGAATGGGTCCTCATCGGCTTCTGGTCCGCAGCCTTCATCACCATGCTCCTGAACAAAGGTAAGGATTTCAAACTCCTCTTCGATAAGCCACCGTATACCGAGTGGATCGTCGCCGCCGTCCTTGCGGCTATTGAGATGTAAGGCTTTTCCCCCTTCCTTCACTATGTGGTGCCTATGGTGAGCTCATGGGGGAGTGCAGAGCCTTGTTTTTGTGGTCTTCGGTGCTTGTGCTGCAGGAGAGGTATGTTCGTGATTGTAAGTTGAGCTCGATTTTGGCTGCAGCGGTGGATGCTTCGCTCTGGCTGATGTCTGTATATAGCTGCCGAGCCATTCGCGGCGACCGTGCAGCTTTCCGGCTGAGTTGAAGGAGCCCTCCTTTTGGACGTGCTCAGGCTAGGCCTACTTGTGTCCATAGGGATTAGTCTAAGTAGTGCATGCTTCCAGGCGGTTCGGTCATTCAATACACATTCCGTCTGTCAGGTAGAGTCGTAGGATACGGTATATATGGGAAGCGCTTGAGCGTCTTTGAGCTCTCGCACATCATGGGTGCCCTTCCCGGATCATCTGCCATGTGAACGCTTGCTCTATTCGCTTTTTGATACACAAGTAGTCTACACATACCTAATCTTCGTCCCAGCCCGGATTCTGCCCAGACGGCGGCTTCGGACCACCAGCCTGCCTCGCCACGATGATTTGGTCCACACTCAAAACCGTCCTCGCGGCCTCCGTCGCCAATCTAATGGCCCACTGCTTGCTGACCAGCAGATCCAAAATGCCCTCTTCCTTCGCATCCAGCGTCCCAGTGCCATCCTCATTCTCCACGTCCACGCCCATCGTCCAGTCCTCATCCTCATCATCGTCGTCGTCGTCTTCATCACTATCCTCATTCCTTGAAGAGGACTTGTGGTGAGCGGCGTACAACGATGCTAGCACTTCCGTAGCGTCCAAGCCTGCAGATTCCGCGAGGGTGCGGGGAATGACTTCGAACGCTTCGGCGTACTTTTTGATAGCGTACTGCGAGAGTTCGGGCGTCTTCTCGCCAAAGGCGGATATTCGCTCTATCAATTGCATTTCAGTTGCGCCTGCTCCGGGCACGAGTTTGGGGTCTCTGGTGATAGCTTTGACGACATTGACGCCGTCATCAATGGCTCGCTCGATGTCATCGAGATGGTTTTGGGTGGCACCTCTTATCACCAGCGTCGCTGTTCTTGTAGCGTCGTTTTCCTGTCTGAATACGGTGACTCGATCGCCTCCTATCTCGAGCGTCTCCACTACATCGACTTTACCCATTTCATCTGGCATGGGCACGCCGAGACGGGCGAGCGGCGTGGCGCCGACGACGCGGCAGAGGCGGCGGAGTTCGAATTTGGAGAGAACTTTGACGACGAGGATGCCGAAGCGGTTGAGGTAGTGGAGGGCTAGTTCGCCCACTGTGGCGCCTGCGACGACCACTCGCAGACCCGAGTCGTGCAGCTCTTTGATGCTGGTCTCGAGCTGGCTCTCTTCGCCTTTGGTGAAGTCCATCATTTCTTTTGCGTTGTGCAGTAATACTGTGCCTTTCGTCTCGGTCTGACTGATATCGATCGGACAACTGAAGACCCCTACTTTCGCATTCTTCGCCTTCTTGACGGAGCCATCGGGTTCACGGCCGAAGACCATGCCTTTGACCACCTTGGACTGTTCGAGGCTACCTCCCATGATCTTCACGACGCGGATGTTGTCGACGTTGAAGTTCACGGGCTGTTTGGGTAGGACCGCGAGCACAGCTTCGGCGACCATATCGGCGAGGAAATCTTCGCTGCCATTCTGCTTGGACGCAATCACTGTGCGTATTGCTTTGGCCAATTCGCGGTGCGAGCGGAGGTCTTTCACCTCGTCCACGACGAGTTCTATGAGAGTGTCAACACAGCTCATAATTTTCCGAGATCCTCCTTCTCCAGCCAGAATGATACGTACCATCTAAACATCTCAACGCCTCCCTCTGCGCCCTCTCAAAGCCCTGCACCACATCACTAGTCTTCAGCCCCATCCTCAACAGCTCCTCCGCCTTCTTCAGCATTTCCCCGCAAAGGACAATAACCATATTAGTTGCATCTCCCATTTCTGCCTCCTGCTGCTGGCTAGCCATGACAACGAGCTTCGCCGCAGGGTGTACGACATCGAGTTCTCGTAATATGGATGCGGCGTCGGAAGTCAGAATCATTTTCTGCAGGTGGTTGATGACGATTTTGTTGCGTCCATAAGGACCGAGAGATGTTTGTACGGTTTGAGCTATGGCTCGACATGCTTCTATGTTGCGAATTACGGCGCCGTCTTCAGATTCGTAGCTGGGAAGGTGTCAGTAGGGCAGAAGTCTATGGCTGGAAGAGAGCGATTATACTTTTGATAGCCTTGTTTAAATAGCCCGCCATTAGGCGCACTTGGTATGGAGAGAGACATTCTGTCTTCAAAATCGGGTAGGTGAGCAGCTAGGGTACTTCCTCGGAGTGTAGACCTCGCAGCAAATAATTTGAGGACGCGATATATTGCTAGCGCGATTGTCGATTTGGGTTCCCGTACCGCAGCCAAGCCCGCTCTCAATACGGCAATTTATACGTTAGTGTCCGAACTTTGAAACCCGTGTGCCCGTTAAATCGAAAAAATCTGAGCAGTATGATAGATTATATATGGTTTAGTCCGAAATGGTTATGATTTCGTGCATGTTGCAATATTTCATGATTTAGGGAAGCGTACGGAGAGACTTAGAATATGCCAAGAGAAGGTCACAACTTTCTAAATCCCACCATAACAGAACTGAGTGATTTTGAATTAGAAAACACTTCATTGTATGACATTAGTGGTCTAGGGGATCAGGCTGCGGGGGTTAGTAAATCGGTATTTTGGATCCTGATTAGAGTTGTACGTATACATTGCCAATAGTTGTGTACGATGTTCCATTCTCGAGTTCATCTATTGGGGTTATACAAATTCTCAAACTCCATGCAATAGACCATCCGAAGACCAATACCATTCTCCGTCAAGATCCCACGTAAAAAGATCCGCAAATATGTCTGGAGGGGTTACTTGAGTGAACATCCTTTAGTAATAGTAATTCTCTTCTGGGATCCGCCCCCTCATAAATTGCGGCTCACTCCCACGGACGTAGATATCCTCGTACAGGATCTGGGGAGTGTTCTCTGGCACTGCCGTCTTCTCCGCCTCCTCGACCTCCTTGTCCACGTAACTCCTCGCGTCCTTGTCGATAGCCTTAAGCTCCTCCTCGGTCGTGACCTCCCAGTCCAACAGCTTTTGCTTCAGGCCTGCAATAGGATCTTGGGTAGAGCGCATTCGTTGGATCTCTTCACGAGTTCTGTAGGTAGTCCCAGGATCGGACATTGAATGGCCACCGTAGCGGTAGGTAACATATTCGAGGACCAACGGGCCGTGTCCGGCCACGGTGTATCGCTTGCCATATTCCACTGCTGCTTTTACTGCGAGGATATCCATCCCGTTCACCTTCAAGCCGGGGATGTATTGCCCCCGCTTGTAGTATTCGGTGAGTGCGGCGGCTCGATTGGCAGCTGTGCCCATACCATATTTGTTGTCTGTGAAAGACAGGTTATCAGCCAATTCTTAATTTGGACTTTGGTAAAGGGCACATACTCTCACAACCAAAGAGGATGGGTAGGTTCCAGAGCTTAGCCATGTTGAAGGCTTCGAAGACTTGACCCTGATTGCTCGCCCCATCACCGTACAGGCAGATGGTGGTATTCTGTTTGTCCGTGTACTGGTTCGCGAAGGCAATACCAGCACCAACTGGGACTTGTGCGCCCACTATGCCATTGCCACCGTAGAAGCCCTTGGTGAACATATGCATTGAACCACCTTTGCCGTAGGCGATCCCTTCTCTTCGGCCCAATAATTCACCAACGATACTCTTGACGGTGCCGCCCCGCATCAGAGCAAATCCGTGACATCGATATGCAGTGATCACTTGGTCCTCCTTGGTGATCGCGTGCTCGATACCAGCTGCGACAGCTTCCTGGCCCGTGGAAAGATGGCAGAAGCCGCGGATTTTCTTCTCTTTGTAGAGACGATCGGCGGCCATTTCCATGCGTCTATGGACTTTGTTAGTCGCTTAGCCAGTTTGATGACATGGGGATTGAATGTACCGTATCGAGACCATGTCATAGTACATTCGCCTGAGCTCATTTTTCGTAGTGTGCAAGGTATAAGGGGGAGGATCGAGCTCATAGGTCTCGAAGCTTTCGTCGGAAAGCCTGACCTCGAACGGTTTATCATCTGCCTAACGAAGCCCCACAACTTTAGTAGGCACCTCACGCTTCGTAGGGCATTATTCTTACTTGGGGGACCTGCTCTTTCTCGGCGTGAGCTGAGGCAGCATCAGTAGTGACAGAACGTCTTGCAAAAGTTACCAATGCCTTCTGTCTCGATGGCAAGGTGCGGCCGCACCTCGCAGCTCGTACAAGCATAACGTTAAGGAGCCGAGGATTGGACAGAGCTGGGGATGAAGCTACGAGGATTTTAGAACTCAATGTTGGGAACATACTCTAAGCCGTTTTAGGTGAGGACGACTCTTGGCACAAAGACTCCGGCTCATCCGGCTGTCGGTCGCCGACCACAGCACTGGCTGCTTTGGACGCCTTCTCATCATGTTGAGCCCGTAGACGTGAATCAACATTACTTCTAGCTTCGATTCAATCTTACGGCACATCGTCCCGTCTTAACAATTCGAGGACAGTCAAGTTGCTCATCGAGGTGGTCTAAGTTGGTCAATCTGATATCCACCGCCGTCGCACCTAACAGTAAAGACTAGCGTAAAGCTGTCGAGGGAAGCACAAGTCCCTGATGCTTCCAAGCTCACTCACTTCTTTACCCTTCGTCCTCCACATCCTTGTAGAGGTTCCCGCTGCGTTTACCTTTGCATTATTCCCATCAACAACACTCTTGAGACCCCAGCCTGACGCCCATGCCGTCATCCGTCAGTATGGTCTACTTTTGTTGTCGACCAACATCATCGCGTCTCTTTTTGTCTTCGAGAATCGCGGAAGCAACTCTATCGACGATCCCATTTGGCACATCGAGGCTTGGGTCGCAGGGTCTTTGGCATTGTATCATGTCGGACCTTTGATGCGAGCGGGATCCCGAAGTTGGAGGGGAGGAGGAAAAGGAAGGAGTTTCGTGGGACAGCCGCGGGCGCACGTAATCGCCCATGGGATTTGTTTAATAGCCCTCGCTGGGCGCAGTTTGCATTGGTGGTAGCGAATAGTTGAGCGAATCTGGAAAGGGGCAGTGCTTTCTGTGGGTCTCGACCCGTGAGAGCGGATGGTGGACCAGAACTCTGGGAATCTATAAGGAGACAATGGCCATTGAGCGGTCGGTCACCTTGCCTCGGCACGTGCTTGTGGCGTCGGTGGTGGTCTTTAGCAATCGGTAATGGGAGAGTATCTTCCTCTATGGTCGAGGGAGACAGGATTGGTCTGGAGCTTGAGGTGCATAGGCACTTGCAAGTCCGGTATTTGGTGGCTGCAACGGGATGGCAGTTCTAGGACACGAGTCATAACGATCGTGTAATCCACTCGATGCAGTCTTTCTGGCACCTTATAGCCGCTCTCAGAGCAGACCGATGGTCCCAACGCATGTTGACAGACACCTAACCGCAAAGAGAGGCCATTGTTCTTATGACTTCAAGATGCATAATTGGCGGGCTTCATAAATTGACAGCTTTCCATTCATACAGCATCAAGAGACTGCCCGGAGTACTAGCCACACAAGCAGCAGATGGGGACCCGAAACAGTGGCTACTCTGGGATTTCCTAGGGATTGCCATTCGAAAATGGTGCAAGCGACCTTAGTAGGGTAGTGGGAAGCTGTCATGCTTCCGCCACTAGTTCGGGATGATCTGTGTAGGGACCGGGGAAAGGCATACCAAGTAGCTGGTCTGACAGCTGCAAGTAAGCGCAAACCCCTGGTATCGGGAACCAATGGGCTGGGCCGAAGTACTTCATGTGATCTACACACAGCTTAACGTGAAGTACATTTCAATCTTGCTTCATTGAAACCTGCCACATCCGGTAACAGCGAGACGAGCTGACAGTCAAGGATTTCGTGGCGCCGCAAGCGTAAGAAGAACCCGAGGTGACAGCGGCTCAAGTCATGCATAAGCCACCAATGAAGAGGAAGGGGAAGTTGGAAGCCGGGTCTCAGAATGATGAGGTGGCTTTGACCGCTTCCATCGCTGAGGCTAGAGCAACAGGATGCATGGATCTTCTTTAGGTGCATAGTCGACTTTTGCATTTGGCGGGGCTCTGGCCAACGACAATCAGGCCTTGTCCCAACCCCAAGAAGGCGTAATTCCACGGCGTGAGCTGGGCTCGCCGATGGGAGTTTCCAGATATCCCTTATCATGTCATCCTCTTACCATCTCTGGCTGGCTGAGATCGGACCCAGGAATCTGGTTGCTGGACACAGCTGAGGAGTGCCGCACGATTGGGCGTCGACGACTCGAAGTTCCGAAGACCCCATGCCAGGTCTGGAACAGATCATTCCATCTTTCGCCCAGATGATGCTTTCTCTAAAAAGTACTGATCAACGGTCAAGTGCCGGGAAAACAATCAAGATCTGCGAACGAGACTCGAAATAGAAAAGGCCGCCCAGGCAAATCAGGAAATCTTCCGGCAAGACCAAGCGAAACCATTGGGCATCAACACAGGAGCAAGGTACGATCTCAGATATTGCAGGGGCCTGAAATCTGTGTTGGAGTCTGGAATAGTGGGGAGTATGTAGGTAGGTAGCGGGAGCGATAGCAGCGGGTGGCTCGAGGAAGCCGATTGTGAGTAGACCACCGTACGGGCTGAAGCCAAGTAGCTGAGGTTGAGAGAGAGTATACAGATAGATACTTACCAAGCGGTAGGTGAGGACTGGTAAGAAAAGAGCGCGGTTGAAACGACTGATGGAACCAGGGGTCCCCTGGCGGATGACGGACTGACCGTTGTTGAGCCGGTGGGCGGTGGCAGCGGTCCGTTTCTTTGACACTTTCTTGGCACCTTCCCCAGTCCCAGACTTCCAGTACCACCACCACTATTTCCGTCCTATCGATCGTCCTGTATGATCTTCCCAGTCGCACCCACATCGGTCCTGCTCATACCCTCTTCATCTTTCCGCTTTCGAGCTCAGCTTGTACCTACCATGCTATTCTTATCACGCGCTACGTATAAATCTCTCTACAACCCTCGTGCCTCCTGGTGCCATCTCGTCCTCATGTTTACTCTGCCACGCATACTGCATTCCTTCTACAACGGCTCCTGCCATGATAGGCCATTGACCTCGCTCAAGAGCCAGCGAGGACATCGTCCACGCCATTACCGACTCGCGGTCCCCACCAGGCCACCCTAGTGACTCGGCCCATGTCCGCGAGACCTCCAACCACCACCCAATCAAATGATGCGAGTATCTTCTACCCTACCCGTCTTGGGCCTCGGTACGGCACGACCGGGGGACCCCAGCTGCCATTGACTGGTGCTCACAATCTACCTCCCACCACCATGTCAGGATACTCTCGCCCTCACCTACCACCACCATCTCACCTGGAACCCTCTTTCGTACCGCAATCTCCCCAAGTCCGACCACAGTATTCGGATCTTCCTAGGAGAGCTCCATACCCTCCCTATCCTCGGCAGCCAGCGTACGAGCACGCCTCATCGCAGGACTATAGAGCGATCACGCAGGCTCCAGCAGTCCCCAATCGATCACCCTACAGCTCTGGCTATCCACACCCGCCCCTCTATCCTCAAAAGGTCTCTTACCAGTCGACTAACCCGGGTACACTTTATGAGGCATTGTCGCCTGTTGACTATGCAAGCCAGAGGCCACCGCCAGAACCATCACTGTTAAGCGAGGGAGGCTACACCACACCAAGTCCGTACCCAATCACAGGTTTACAACATCATCAAAGCCCCACCAGCTCCTATCACAGTTCTGCGACTTCATCCAGTGGACGAGCGACAGGACCGATGCAATTTGCTAAACATGGACCAAGCCCAGAGGCTTCGCCACACATCTCAAACATGTAAGCGCTCCACAGACTGGAGCAAGATGAATCCTCCTATGCTAATGTTGACGCAAGGCTGGACCGCTATATACTCTCCATCCGCCAACAGCCAATCGCTGCCCGTGCTTGTGGCTTCGGGGAACGAGATCGCCGCGTGATTGATCCTCCACCCATTGTTCAGCTATCTCTTCGGGCTTTCGATCCGAACTCATCCTCTGATGTTTCTGAGCTTCGTTGGCCCTTCAATGTTGTGCACTGTGCCCTTCTCTCTGTCCAGTCCTCAGGTTATGCGAGTGCCTCCGATGTGACTGCCGTCCCAGATCCAAATCAATCGAATAGGGTAAGCCGTCGCCTGATGGGCACACTGGTCGCTTCCCCTTTTGTTGGAATGGATCCCGAAGCCCCAGGATCTAATAACGAGAATGCGCGGCTTGGCTGCTTCTTTGTATTTCCGGATCTCTCTTGCCGCCAAAATGGCCATTATAAACTTCGCTTCACTCTGATGAAGGTTAGCATGCCCAACATGGCCGAAGGTGGACAAGGTAGCATTGCAGGATCCATCGACAGTGAAGAATTCGAGGTCTTCAGCGCGAAAGATTTCCCAGGCATGAGAGCAAGTACCGCGTTGACCAAGGAGCTAAAGCGGCAGGGCGCGACTGTGAGCGTCAAAAAAGGTAAAGGCCAGAGAAAGCGTGGTAGCAGCGTCAGTGAGAGAAGTAGCGATGGAGAAAGTGACGGCCCCGTCGAGGCTCCCAAACAACGACAGCGCAAGAAAAGGGTGTAAATGAGCGGTGGCCAGCTATCTAAGAGCCAGGCGTCCGCTCGGTTCGCAGCCGAAGTGTGACATTGACAGGCCGGCCCTAATAATGTCCGTCGACAATTCACGCCCAAAGCGGGAAAATCGTTGGAAATCAATAGCGCGTACAGCGGTCTAGATTTTTGGCCCCGGTTTGTTGCACGGTAGTCGAGTCATGAATCGACTACTAATTACTGGACACGAATTGCCACGTGGAAAGATTTTTGCAAGCTTTCCCAGGACTCAATATACGGCATACGGGATTAAAGACGATCAATCACTATCCATGAATCCCAGAATCTTTCATATTGTTCAAGCGTGGATAAGCCTTCGGAGCCTGCTTTCTGGTCTTGCCTCGGCCCCTGGTAGATATTTCGAATACTACTCTGTTGTGGGACTGCCCAGATCTACGGTGCTTCATATTGTCGTATCTCAGGATCCCATTACATTGTGATACATGCTGGACAATCCGTAAGGCTAGGCCAATTCTTATCATCGTCATACTATTCCATTGGGATTTACCGGAAATTTGGTGCATTCTGCTGCCATATTGTGTGGTGTGGGACCCCTTGCTACGAGATTCCGTCGACTTCTTCGAAATGTCCATGTATCCCTTTGACAGGTTCTCTCACAGGATTAGCTGGAGGCTCTGGTCAAAGAATGCCAGGATTTCCGTTCTTTGCAATTACTTCGTCTAAGTTTGATTGGATGCGCTCCTAGCCTCGGATATCTATGGAACAAGACGTGGTTTCCGATTCGCATTCATACAGGTATATGGCTTCATTTTGCGAAGTTTCGCGGGATGCGCATCTCAGTATTCATATGAGGTCTCTTCTTTCCCCGGAGATCTAGGTTTTGTCTTCACCGCAGGATCCGAGACGTTGCAATTGATGAATGAACGGACCGCGACTTGGCTTACCTACAAATGTTTTGCTTATAGAATGTTGGTAGCAATAGACAATGGCTTTGACCAGGAACCAGCTTCCTACAACGCAGTCTCTTCGTCGGTCTTTGATTGATGTAAGTCATCCCAGCCTCACGTACTAGGATTGACAAATCGTCTCATTCAAAAGACATTAGTATTCTCCTTTTCTGAAATTCTTACAATGCCATACTCCACACCTAAACACTTCGATATCCAAGCACGCTAAGCTATCTTATTTCTCCCAAATCCACTAGCGCCTTATATCCGCCTCTACCCCCTATTCCCGAGTGAGTATTTATCCCGTGATCAAAAGTCAAAACCTCCTGTCTACACTTTAACTTTATCCTAAAATCATAGCATGAGAATAACCTTGCCGTTTTACACTTTAACTCAATCCTAAAGTAAACCTGCAGTGGGTGATCTTCAGATCCGCATCCCACGCTCTAAATATAGATCGTTGTACATGCAAGAACGTTGTATCGCAGAGAAGTGATAGAGCAAGACTGAGATCTATGTAGGATCCAAGTCGCATCATCGCCACCGAGTGACCCGCGGTCCGAAGCGCAGATTGCCATTGATTTTGAACCTCATCCCTGTGCACATTACATCACCACAACCGCTCTCCCCACTACCTAAAAATGAATGAAAGAAAGAAAGATAGATCACCAAGCACGGAAACGAGTCTACATTTGCGGCCATCGCTCATTCAGACTATGAATGAGGATATGAACAATGGGGTTTGAGATATGGATTTCGATTGGAATGAAGTATCGCCTATGTATCAAATGTCTCCATAGCTCTAGCAGGGTAGTGTGGAGTAAAATAGAGATGCATACACCCCACTCCGTACACACAGACATACATACATGTCCAAGCTCTTCGCTTCTCTTCTTACTATGCAAACGAGCAAGACTGCTTTCGTATTGCAGGCATTCCGGTAGCTAGCTGCCCTTTCAAGCCATGTATATAGGTAGTCTCTGAGATGAAACATGCCACCCTAGCTTTCCCTATCGACCTATCGATACCTCAAAGCCTCCCTCTCACTCTCCCCCCTGGAGATAGTCTCGTCGTCTTCATACTTCTGCCCCCCTCTCCTCCCAATTCCTTTCCCATTAGCCAGCTTCCCACCACCACCACCGGGACCCATCTGCGACAGTCGGCGCTGGTTCTCACGCGCTATTCGCTCCTGGGCGTATTTCTCGCGCTCGGAGAGGTGGGCGTTGTTGTCTTGTTTGGGACCTTTGGGAATTTCTTTCGGCTGTGGTGGTGAATTCGCTCGCGGACGGGCTGATGGTGGATCGGTGTGGGAGTGGGAGTCGCGCTTGCTGGGTCGTGATGGACGAGATGAGCGATGACCGTCCTCTTTTCTGGAATCTTTTCCGTCTTCGGGTACTTCTTCCTGGCCCCTTCGTTTGCGCTTGTGATCGCGGTAGGTCTCCTCGTCGTCTGAGCGACGCTTGCGTGATGATAATGCTTCTTCTTCTACTCTATCGTTATGATTATTCTTCGTCTTAGCAGACGTGGAGCCGTTCATCCGACTGGCGCCGTAGATACTCAGCTCTGGCGTCTTCTCTTTTTTCCTACTGCTGGAGTGCCGTTCTTTCTCAGCATCTCTACTTCTATCGCGCTGCGAGCGATGCGAGCGATGAATACTTCGCTCTGAGTCTCTTGGCTCTCTATCATAGTCTCGTCGACTTCGATGTGATGATCGCTTAGTTGACGAACCGATGGATGTGTCTCGATTCCGTGAGCCTTTGCCGTCATTGATCTCATCACCGTTCTCATCTCCGTGTCGTCGAGAAGAGCGATGGTGACGTTCACGTCGCCTCTCGCGCTCGATTGATGAGGATGGGCTGGTGGAGTGGTGGCGATGGTGTCGGTGGTGAGATGACTGATGGCGTGATGGGGAGTGAGAGCGCTCTCGTGAAGGGCTATTGGCGTAAGTACAATCGTTGAGATTCAATGCTATCACTTGGGGTCCAACATACCTCTTCGTTACCGAGGCGCCATTGGGCCGAGCATGGGTGGTAGCGGATGCGCGACCCGTATTTGTGAAATCTCGTATGCCCGTATTCCGTTGACCTTCTCTCAAGGCCTTAGGACCTTTAGGCGCACCTTCAACGCCAAGCCCTTTTGGTGCAGCTGGAGGAACAAAGGGCTTTACTACGTGTGGTACAGCTTGGGCGTGACTGATGTTACCGTTACCGTTTGGCAGATAAGAACCTCGACCGTGTGATCCTCCGCGGTGGAAGCCTCTGTCAAAGCCACGGCCGTAACCTCGACCTCGCGGACTTATATCCATGGATTGGTCAGCAGCGTGAAAGGCTGCTGGGCCAGTGGGAACAATAGGGTTAGGCGGTGGTAGCATTGTAGGAGGAACAACGACATTGCTATGGACAGTAGGGGTGTCCTCACTCGCAGGCTCCTCAGAGATGTATGTTTGAATAGGAGCGGGCCTCTCTTCCTCCTCCCTAGGAACAGATTCTGTCTCAGGCTCGGCCTTGGACTGATTAGAGACTTGCAATTCAGGTACGACTCGCACTGGAGATTCCGGAATAACTTCCTCTTTCGGAGCGGCCTCTTGATGTCCATCGGCATTATCTACTGCGTCTCCAGGATCGAGCTCTTTGCTGAGCTGTTCTTCAGCTGTGAGATTATCAGGAGTATCCTCAGCCTTGGCATCCTCTTTATCTTCAGCAATTGATTGATCCGCGGGCCGATTTTCCTGGTCTCCGTAGGACGGTGAGCCTCTGCGTGTGACCCCATCTGCTTGGACTTCCTGTTGAAGCGCCGCTTGGTTAGTCTGATTACCTTCTTGTACTTGATTGTAATTGTTGTATTGGTTATAGCCGCCGCGGCCACGACCAGCATTCTGATACCCACGACCTCGGCCACGACCGCGATTTTGAAAACCTTGGCCATGATGGCCATGATGGAAATCATTATTGGAATATTGATGTTGATGCATCTGGTTGAAGTTTCCTTGATGCGGTGGCATATTATATCCACCATATCCCGCATTAGCTCCATAGTCACTCGTAACTCCTCCCATACCTGCATGACCGCCATATGCATTGTTATTGTATTTATTTTGACCTGCGTTCCATGCGGCGGGTTGCCCGTTGAATCCTCCAAACGCTCCTTGTCCAGCATCGAAGCCCATGCCCATGTTCATGCCGTTCATACCCATACCTTGGCCGCCGTACATTTGGGCCATTGTCATTGGATCCATACCCATTCCCGGCATACCTTATCACGAGAAGTTAGCGATAATTACATCAGGTGGTCGCACTTTTGAGTGCTCACCCATCATATTGGGAAATGAACCCATCATAGGATTTGGCATTCCATTTGGCATGAATTGCATCATCTGACTAAAATCTCCCATTCCAGTCATGCCCATGTTAGACATGTTAGGAAATCCACCATTGGTACCATCAAAGCCAAGGGCACCATTGTTCATCCCCTGCGCGAAGCCATTCGTTGCCGCCCATTGCTCGTTCTGTCCTGCAGCTTGTTTCTGTTCTACGTTCTTTTCAATGCCATTCCCTTTCTCCTGACCAACACTCCCGTCACCAGCTGTTTGGGTGGACATGCGTCGAGCAACACCTGGATCAGGCGACTGCATGATGTCAGTGTTTGGTACACTGAGGAGCGGAACGCGTGTCTAAACTTACTTCGATAGACATCTGAGGAACGTCTTTCTGGGCTTCCGTGGGTATACCCAACTCAGCAGCCTTTGTGAGACCGTTGGGTGTCTGGGGTGCCTGAGAAGCGTCTCGAGAAGCCGGCTTCGCATCTCTAGAATCTGATATATCGGTATCAGGAGGTATCGTCGCTGGTGGTTGAGATGGCTGACGAGCCGAATTCTCTGCTACAAAAGCGACAGACGCCGGTGTCTGCGATGGCTTGGGAGCCGGTGCCTCATCTGGAAGGGGTATAGCAGCTGCCTTCTCAGCCGCCTTTTTCTTCTTCTCCGCAGTGTCCCTCTCTATGACTTTCTTCTTTAGAAACACCTTGATGGTAGTGCGGAGAGCTTTGTTTGGTCTGCAGTCATCTGCCTTGACAGGTTCATGCAAACATACTGGGCATGCTTCAGGAAGAGAGGCTTGGCCTTTCACGTCACAGTCAGTATCAATCGCAGTAGCATTTTAAGAGTATTGCTCGCTTACAGCCCTCGCATATTGACTGATCACAGCAGGGCATACGGTATGCTTCGATGGCCAGCTTGTTGCAGGCTGCACAGCGAAGCTTGACAGGTATGTCCTCCATGGTGAGCGACCTGCAGGATACTTAGCCGTCACGTAGCACCTTGTCTCGTAAATCGACTCACGCGGCGATCTCGGCAGGTGTAGCCATGACGGTGCTGTCGTCCGGCAACAGGATAGTGAATGTTAATCTAGTCTATGGCAGCTGCGTGGTTCAATCAAGGGAATGGCTGAAAAGGCAAGGTTGAAAGGTGCATGGTATTTGTGACATGATTAGACGAAGGTCAGGATGAAGGATACATGGAGGCTGGGACGTGCTGATGCGTGTTGAATGGTCGTCTGGCTCAAAAGTGAAGTTCGGAGAGATTGACACGTCTTGGCATTCACTAAAGCTAGTCTTCTTTGGGACCAGTTTGATCTCGTGAGTGGTGACGCAGTTTGGATTTCATCGACATTCTTTCTCATCGCAGTTAGTCCTCAATTTTCACGCGGTTTCACTTGTTATTTGCTCTATAATATCAGAAAGATGATGGGAACTTCATGATCCTAAGCCAGATCTCATATCTGGATTGCATTGTCTTCCTCATCTTCTTAGCACCTCAATTACTCCTGCGGGTCAATACCTTTGAGCTTCTTCCATGTTTCGTTAGAGCTCTACCATTCTTTTGTAAGATCATGGCCTGTATCAATGTTCTAGTTGTATTCTCAGCTGATGAAAAATGTAGTATTTCGGCTACCCCGTGGGTTCATTTCTGAAAGATATTTCACTCCCAAGAGGCAACGGTCTCCTTTTGTCAGAAAGGCGTCACCCTTCCAAGATCTCGTGATTAGATGTGTTCGATATGCGTTTGCTCGGTTTCCTGCCAAGATTGGGAGAGTGTTCTTTTCAAAGCCTGTGGCACTGCCATTCATGAGATTCCGCATGCTACGCCATGGCTACCTTCATCTACCCATCACTTGGAACGAGATATCCTTGCAGAATTGCAAAGGTATTTGGATAACGCATGACGCGGCTCTAAAGCCAGACATTGTGGTTTATTATTGCCATGGTGGCGGCTTTTCGATGGGATCAAGCTACTTCTATCTTGAATTTCTGCTTGCGTGGGTCGCTCTGCTCAAAGATGCTGGATATTCAAATCCAGCTATCTTTGCTTTAGAGTACGATTTAGTCCCCGATGCAGCATATCCAACACAACTGGAGCAGACCATCGCTGGCTACAACTATGTCCGTACGACAGTTGATGATCCGTCACGGATCTGCGTTGGAGGGGATTCAGCCGGAGCGACACTGATCTTGACGCTACTTCTCTACATTGGCAAGCAGCCCGACTTCGAGGATCAGAAACCAGGCTTTGCTACCCTTATCTCCCCATGGACAACTCTCTTCAGCTCGCACAATCGGAACACGGCAAGTGACTTCTTAGATGCGGACAGTCTCCACATGTACGGACGGCAGTATGCAGGCTCAGACGAGAAATTGGACGATCCTTTGGTGTCCCCTGGAGTCTGCAGAGACATTGCATGGTGGCGAAAAGCATGTCCAACGGAAGGCTATGGTGTTCTTTACGGATCCGAGGAACTGCTGGGTCCTGAACTACGAGATCTAATTGTGTTATGGCGGAAGAGTGGATGTGCAGTCAGCGTTAGAGAGGAGCCAGGGGCCGTTCATGCATGGCCTGTGGCTACGCT
>JAABUL010002793.1_pt1 | contig 27893 bp, 5 predicted proteins | sample 5559151 | NCBI WGS metagenome assembly JAABUL01 (sample SAMN10711876, study PRJNA513368) | rock metagenome | isolation source: Antarctica rocks | place: Antarctica: Victoria Land, Pudding Butte sud
CAAGGCAAAGTTGCCTTCTTGGTGCACTCCCATAAAATCCTAGGGAAGCCAATGATCGGGGATTTATTAATACACGTTGCCCAGGTCGTGGGGCGTAGTCCAGTAACTTCAAGTCCTCATGCACCGATATGCGACATTGCTCCCTTCACATAAATTCGCGAGAGGAGCGCAAAAAGGGGAGCGGGCAACATGCAGGTCATTGATTGTTGTGCACGGTGACGAGCTCATCTCGCCCCGTCTGCAGAGCGCCGAACATGCGCTCTGGCGGTCCAGTGCTTCGGGTGGTGTAAAGATCTACTTTAACGTGCACGAGCCAACAGCCCTCTATTGCGCAGCGCGTCGTTGCGGCCATACTGTCAATGCCAGAACTGTTCATGTCAGTTGATGCCGTTGTTCACTAGTGATGCTACAGCATTTTACCACTAGCGCCGTTTTACCGGTAAAACGTCGTATTACCGGTAAAATGATTTCCATTTTACGATAAAAGCGTAAAATGCGCTAGTAGGGGGGATTCCTATTAATAGACATATATTTGATGTTTGGCGATCTCAAATATGCAGTAATTATGAAGATTTATTGTCTTCTTTGCGATAATTGAAGCTTCTACTAGTAGAGAAGAAGATATCAAAGATATTTCGACTTTTTTGGTGCATTTTTATAGAGATTTGACTCTTTTTCGTAAAAATCCCAAAAATAATATATAAAGTAAACATTTATTAGACAAACTTTCTAACAAAATAAGTCAAATCGAGAAGAATTATAAGAAATTTCTTTGTTTTTGATATAAATATTATCAAAAAGCAATAAGAACAATCTAATTCTTCTAATATTTCTTAGATATTATAGATATATGCAAAGATAAATAACTACTAAGACTTTTGAATATCTTAAAACAATATTATTATGTAATTCTAATAAAGATCTAAGAAAAGATATTTCGAAATTTGTTTATATTTTATCAAAAATTTAGATAGATTTCTAAAGACATTTTCGATATAAAAATCAAAAATAAATTTAAAATATATAATATAAACAATTTATAAATGCTCAAAATTTAGATCTTAAATCTTTATTTAAAATATCGAAAATATTGTTGTAGATCTTATTATTGTTGCTATTATTGAAAGGTGTAACGAACAACGTAATAGATTATCAATACTATAGAAGATAATTACATACAAAGAGCAAAGATTGCAAAATATATTGTAGTCTCTAAGCTAGTTTCAATTGAATCTAGCTTATCTAAATTAAATTAACTCAAATTTGAACTAACTAGCTAAGTAAATTAATCAAAATTAGACAAGCAACTCTTCAAATTGCTTATTTAATACTATCTCGATTTGTAGACTTTAGACATGTCGCTATTGTATTGCGCAACACTTCTATTCGATAATAATATGCTTGTTAGTTTTTACTAATCTTCTAATCTATTAATTCAAGTTGTCTAATAAAGATTTTGAACTTATTTTTGAGCAATAATTTTGTTAACTCGTTTGCTATTATGTTTGTGCTTCGAACGAAATTGGTGCGAATACAATTATTTTTGCAAAGATCTCTAACGTAATAAAATACTACATTGATATGCTTTGATGTATTATTAATATAAGTGTTTTTAATAAATGCTAGAATTGCTTAATTGTCGCTTATTAATTGTATAGAAGATACAAATTCGTGTATCTTATTCTCGACAATATCTATACAATTTAGTAAATTTTTAAAATATTTCGCATAATTAGTGTCTTTTAGAATCTATATAATCTATAGACTTTTTCTAGCATATATAGATAAAGTTATATACTTAGTCTTAATAATAGATATTGTTATTAACTTTTGCTTGCGTAATATTTATGCAATCGATTCTTTGCTTATTATAAACATATATTTAAGAATTTACTTTTAATTTAATTTATTAGATACGTAGTTTAAGTCAAAGTATGTTACTAAATATAAACTTCTATTGTTGTTGTACATTAGTTTCTTGTCGACAATAAAACAAAAATATTGAAGCAATACTTTCAAGATCTAACTATAATACTTTGTCAAATCGACAAAATATTAATTTAGATATTCTATTGCGAAAACAATGTTTAAACGAATGTAAATAGCTACATATATAATGCTTTTAATTGCGTATTAGTAATCTTTTTGATTAATTCGCTTGTCTTCTAATTCAATAGATCGAAGAGAATTGTATTTATTTATAGACAGTTTAGTTAAACTACTTTTGTTAACAAATATTTGCAATCTATTAAGTATCTCGTTAACATAATAGAATTAATTTATATATAGAGTTTTGACTTTTTGATTGCGAATAATTCTAATGTCAAAATTTTTTTAATTTTTTTTTAATTTTTTTATCTTAAATATCTTTTGAAACTCGCGTTTAAATTAATCAACGTTATTTATAGACTAATCGCGTCGAGTCGATTAATCGAGTTCGAGTCAATTAATCGATTCAAATCTTGGCAATTCGAATTAACTCGATTCAAAAGTCTTGGCGAATCGATTTCTAGAGTTAAAATCGAAAATCGACTCGAAAAAATCGACTCAAATTGTCAAAAAATAAAGTTATTTAGTAGCAAATTTAATAAATATAAATTAGATTTTAAATCTTATTATTCTTTTATCTAAATATTCTATAATAATGCAATAAAGTAATGCATGTAAACTATTTAATATTTATGTAGTAAATAGATTACAACTATTATAGTCTCTTAATAAACTTCGATTTTATATCTTATCGAAAAGTGCATAATAATGCATTTAGATAATACACTTGAACTTATTGATGCTATTGACTAGTTCGAGATCTCTACAATCTTGTAATCAACTTTATTTTTAGTATTATTATTATTGTTTTCGCTTTTGTTATTATTATTATCGTCTTTGTACTCTATATCTTTATATTTATTATCTATTATTTTTGTATTATTCTTTGTTTTCTTTTATCTTATCTTTTCTCTATTATTATTAATCTTAATTAAGTCTTCAAAATTGTTATTTGTCGATTTTAAAGAATTAGATATTTTGCGATCTACAACATTTTTATTGCTTGCAAAAGTATCTTTGAATCTTTCAAATTTGTTAATTGCATCTAGATTGTGCGCTTTCTTCAATTTATTAAATTTTCTATAATATAGAATGTGTTGTTGAATTATTTCGATAATTGATATTATATATTTGGTTACATTTTCGCTCAATTTGGACTAATTAGAATTAGGCTAACACGTAGATTAGTTATTTTATTTATATTAGACTTTATATATACTTGAATATTGGGAGATTGTATTGTATTTATATCTTTACTCTCTAAAACTATTTGTGTAGCAATTGTATTAATTTTAGTTTATTTTGCAATATTTTTGTCTCTAATCTTCTTTATTAATTAGATCTCAAAGTATTGCGCTACAATATAATTAGCTCTTTGAATATATATATATTATTTAAATGTATTACTATATAGTTTTTTTTTACTCTTTTATTAATTACTATATTTTTGACGTTTTTTTCTATATTGATTTGAATTTGCTTAGAGACTTTCTTAAAAACAATTGTTGCTCGCAACTTGATTAAACGCTTGTAAAATACTATATAATCGACATTTTGTTTTTTGTAAAGTAGTTTTTTATTTTTGATCTATATTGTAGCACGATTTCTATTGACAATAGTTTGCGAAAAAGTTAATAAAATAGATATTCTATATTTTGAATTAATTTTAAAAATAATATATATAGATAATACAAAGCAAGTCTCTTACTTGATAGTATAGTATTAGCTACTTAGCGATATTCGAATTTCTAAATAAGAAAAAATTCAATCTTAAAAAATCTATTTTTTTTAATTAGTTTTGATAATAATGTATATAGATAATGCAAAACAAACTCGTATATCGACTATATAAATTGAGACAATAAATAGTATTAAATATATTGATTAATATATAGTGTTTGAACCAAAAAGTTGTCGCGATTATAAGATAAATTTACGCGTTTAATATTAGAATTAGAATTTAAATATTACTTTTATTTAATATTATTACAATTAAAAATTATTACGTCTATTATATCAATTATCGCATAATATATATTTTTTGACTATCGAAATCGAACACAAGCACGCATATCTATTGCGCATTATTCTATTGTATTATCTATTAAATACTTAATTGCAAGACTCGTCAATTCTCGCATTCTATATTGTTAATTCTTTTATTCAATATTGAAAATTCTCAACTTAACAACACGTTTTGCTCTAAAACTCTAATAACTCGAATCAAACAAATTGATAATATATTTGAGTAATACATTTAATATATTATGTATTGCTAATATGTTTAATTTAGCTCGTAAAACAAAAGACGAAAAATTGCAAAAAAATATAGCAACGCAAATTGATTGTAATAAAGAAAAGAAATCGATCAAAATAGCTTTTGATGTGCAAAAAATAAGACAAAGAGATAATGTATTAAGCTATTATTAGCTAAATATTTGTAATATAGAAGAAGCGCAAATACAAATTTAAAACAATAGCTCTATATAAAATTTGCAAATATTAGAAGACTAACAATTTGTTAATTTTAAAGATATTTTTTGTAAAATTGATTTGCGAAATCTTGCAAGATAAAATTGTCAACAAAGAAAACAATAAAGAATATCGAATTTAAATATCGATCTTATTAGTTTTTCAAAAAATCATTAAGAATTTTATAATTGACTTTTTCTCTAGTAAATATATTATCTATTTGTATTACTATTGCTTATATATAGTATATATTAATATTCTACTTTATATATTTAGTTAGCAATCTTCTTGCTATTTATGTCAATCGCAAGACTATTAAGTCTAAGAATTTGCAATTGTTAAAGCAATTAATGTAGAATTTAAGACTTTACTATAGTAAGAAGTAATAAAATTAACATTCAAATGTCTTCGTTATATTGGAATTCGAAATAGTTAGCAAGAAATTAAGAATTTAAGCTATTTCAATTATTGCACTTTATTATTCGCATTATCTTGTTGCATTATCTATCAAACGCATTGTTTTGCTATATATATTTTTTGTATTCTTTTCTATCAAATATAATAATTAAAAAGTGCATTATAATTATACATTTAGATTATCTAAATAATTTGAGTTAAATTATTGACTTAATATCTCTAATTAAAGAGTTTGACAATCTTGTTCTATATAATTTTATAGAAAATTGCACAAAAAGAAAATTATTGTATCTTAAGAGAAATTCGAATTCTCGTTTTTTTAATTTCTTATACTAATAATATGCAATCTACAATATAATCTTAGATAGTACTATAATGCTATCTCAAACAATATTATAGATTGCGCGTTATTATTATAAGAAACTAAACGCGCTATTACTAAGTTATCGAGACTTAATTATTTAATCTTATTATATTTAAACATATATTAAAATTAGAGATAATATAATTCTTAAAAAATTAAAAACATTAATTTAATGCAATATTAAGTATCTAGTTATTTTAAATGCATTATCTATCTATATTATCACTAATAATATTTGTTTATTTATAATAATATTATAAATGTAAAATCTCTTGTACAATAATCTAGCTATAAATAAATTTTATTTAAAACAATCTCGAACTCTATTTGAAAAAAATTCTTACTTCTATTAACTCGCTAATTATTATCTTGTACTTTGCAATATATATTTTACAATTCGACAATAGTCTTCTCTAAATCCAAATTTATAGTACAATTATAATACTTAATTATTATAATTTGTTCGATTGTTTACAAACTTATTTGAAATCGATTTTATCAATATATTTTTCGAGCAAGACTAAAAGTTCGTTTAATATCTACTAATAACATTAAACAAAAAAATTTATCTCTAATTATCTGTATCAATTTAAGATAGTTCGAAGTATTATCTTTCTAATATTCTTATATTGAATATTTATTCTCTATAATATTAACGCAAAGATATTGATTGTCTTTGTTTTAAATTGAGCAAAAGTGTTAAAATTGTCGAAATAAGAATCTTACAATATTTGCGTCAAATTATAAAAAAAGTCAACTAAAGATTAAATACATTATTATATTGTATTATTTTTTTAATAGTATTTGCTCTTTGTGCTTTCGCTTTTAAAGTAGCAACTAAATTATAATAATATCGAAAATAGACTTTAAATTTTGTCTAATATTTTGTTTTGTAGTTTACAAAACTATTATTTATTTTTTTGTTTTATATTTTGTAAAGACTTAATTTCTACGTAGAATTCAAAATATTAACAAGATTGTATAATATTCTATTAAGTTTTTTTGTTTTCGAATAATATTTAACAAACTTTGTCGAAACTTTTTTACAAGCTTTTAGTATAATTTCTTTTGAAAAACAACTATAATTTGTTATAGTTTTCTTCAAATAATTAAGATAATTAAATATTGTATTAAATACTTGAAATTTTAAATAAATGTCAACATTAGTTGTTCGAGAAACTATAAAAGTATATTTATAGAAAGAATTCAATATATTGTTAAGCAATTAAATCGATTGCTATTTGCTTTTGTCTAATCGAATATATTGAATTTCTTGATTTTTTGAATATTTTTTTATTCAAAGATTAATGTAGTTGCGTAGTTGATACGCACAACAAAGTATCAAATAAATAGAATTTTAACAAATGCAAATATTTTGTATTAGTTTTCGAGATTTTTTATTTTTTTGCTCTTGAAAAACTCTAAAATAAATCAAGCGTTAAAATAAACTATTAATAGCAACAATAAGAGCGCAAATATAAATAAAATTTAGCAAATATATTATTTTTTTACATTATTATACAAACAAATATCTTTTTAATTACAACAAACAAGTTTGTACTTTTTGCAATATTCTAAACTTGTTTATTCTCTAATTAAAAAACAATATTGTTAACAATTGTTTTTGATTTAAGAGTTGCAATAAAGTCTTAAACTATCAAATTAATAATATAAATTAAACAAGAAATAAAATTTTGTTGTCTATTTTATTAAGATTTTTGTCGATTTAAGACTTTGTTAAGTTTGTCTTTAAGAGTATTGGTATTACTTGTATTATTAATAACAACTTCAAGAAGTTTGTTTTTAATTTTAAAGAATTTTAATATTTTTATAAGCTCTAATATTAATTGTTGGTCTATATATTTAATATTAAGAGAAGTAAATTTAATAAGATATTCGCGATATTGAAATATAATATCGATATAATATATTAATACTTCAAAATAGACAACTCTTTAAAAACTAAATTATATATTTAAAACAATAAAAATATATTAAGACTTTTTTAGATCTAATTTGATTTTGTTACAAATTTGATCGAAATTTGTAAAAATCAATTTTAATAATTTGATACAATTTAGAAGTACTAAATTTAATTGAAGTATTTCTACTAGTTTTCGAAAGTTTAAATTATTAATAGTTCGAAAGAGTAAATTCAAATTAACAAATATTTTGCATAGTTAAATTTTTCAATTATCTTAATTGAAAAATAACAAATTGATATAGCTTTTTTTCTATTAATATATTAGTTTTGTATTATTTATTTGTATTATTAACAATAATTTACGCGAGTAAAAGCTAGATCAATTATTGATTGTAATTGAGATTTTTTTTGTTTCAAGCAAAACGCGAATTAAAGATGTTTCTTTATATTAAATATGTTTGAATAATTATATACAATAGAATAGTTCAATATTTTTTAACAACTTTTGCAAACAATTTTTGGCAAGCCATCAATAGTCGAGACTATTTAAATATATTTATTTCAAAGCTTAGATTGTACTTTAATATTATTTTTTTGATTTAATATAAATAAACAAGTCTATTTTGAGTTTTGTGCAAGATATTTTTATTAATTGTAATATATAATTACTATTCTTTAAACTAAATCTTAGTATTTGTATTTTATTCGATATATTTTATTCGATATATTTGTTTCTATCTTTTAGTTTAAATAATAAAAAATTACTTAAAATCTTATTTGATACTTCTTGAAACTCTCTTTTTCTAGTATCAAATGTACAATTAAAATTTTAATCGAATTAACTTGCGAATTGATTAAAATATAAAATACTAAATAGCAAATTGCGATAAATAGATCTACTAAAATTATTTTCGAATAAAAACAACTATTAACTAGAAGTTCTTAAAGAACTAGACATTTTGCAATCAAAAATAGTATAAACAATATTTTTGAATAGTTTAAAGAAAAATTCTCTAAAGTAGAACGATAATACAAAAAAATAATGCAAGTATAAAATAAATTAAGCAAGATTTTATATTAACAAATAATTATAATTTAATAATATAGCAAACTGTAATTCTAATAACATATTATAATTATTTAGTTCTTAAAATAGTAACTCTTAATATAATAATATAATTTTTGATTTTTTGACAATTCGATTCGATTTCTAATATTAAAATTAAATATCGATTCGAGTCAAATCGAGTCGATTTTAAAAAAGTAGAAATCGACTCGAATTTTAAATTAGTTTCTAATGTTGGAATTGTCGAATCGAATCGGTTTCAATAGTTGGAACCGAAATCCGATCCAACGATTAGTCTAGTTATTTATTAATTGTACAACAATAATAATATCGTCGATATAAAGTAAAAGCATAATATGTTGTTCGAAATGCAACAAAAGACAAAGATTAGCATCGCATTGCTTAAAATCTAGTTTAACAAACCCTTTAATACAATACTTATACTAGTTGCGAACAATTTGTTTTAGACTATAAAGATTTCGAAAAATACGCAAGCATTGTTCTAAAGATACATTTACTCTAGATAGAGATACTATATAGATCTTTTTCTTAAAAAAAAACTTAATAAAGATATTATTGACATCTATCTAATAGCATTTCAAATTTTCTAACATAACAATAACAAAAAATATTTGTAAAATATCAAATTTAACAATCGAAACAAAAGTGTTTTTGTAGTTAATTTCAAAGATTTGTATAAAATCTCTTGCGATCAATCTTGCTTTAAGCTTCTTTAGTATTCTATCTATATATATCTTTGCTTTAAATACTTATTTACTTGTTACAATATTAACATTTCGAAAATAAGTAACAATCTCTTATATATTATTAGTAGTGTAACGAGATGGGAACAGGATTCCGGTTAGTAGACAACTATAACAATAGAGACTTATCGCGATGCATGCATAAATCGCACTATACAATTTAATAATGTATTAAGTAGCTAAGATTCTAAGATCTAAGTAGAAGAGATCGCATATGTATTGCAAATAGATTGCTAGTACTAATAACAAATATTTTCAAATCTATAGTCTAATATTATTTGATTATTTAGCTATATACAACTTTCTTTCTTTTAGTAATTGTCTCTTAACTACTAAATCAAGAAACTTTTGTTTCTATTTGTACAAAAGTTGTAGTAAAAAAATAAGAAAATTGCTTTTATTTTTTTTAGATTGTTAGACTAGATCTTTTGTTTCTTTTGTTACTTGAATCGATTGCGTAAAGAATGTAATAAATTAGTTTACATAAAACTTCTTTTAGAGTCGAAAAAATTATTTGATCGAAATTAAATATTTAATAAAGTTGATTGTCGTAAATTTTGCTTATTTTTTGAAGATAGTAACAATAATAATAAGTTTTCTTAACGCGAATTTGAAAGCTTAATTTAAAAAACAAATAGCAATAATAAAGTAAATTGTTGTTGTTATATCTATGTTGAATTTTTCGAAACAAAAGATAAATCTATAATTTTAAAAGTTATTTCTAGTTTCGAAATACTTAATTTAGATTATTAACTTAGTTTTGATCTATAACGTTTCTTCTTAATTTTAAATTAAAATAGTAGAATCTTCTCTTTTTTGCTAGAACAAATAGTCGAAAATTTAAATTTTGTTATTTCTTTATAGTTAGTCGAATAAGAATCTAAATTGTTCTAAATATCAAATTGATATATATTAAGTGTTTCAAAGTTTCTAGATGTTATAAACTACATTTATAAATATAATTTAAATATTTTACTCTTTATTTTCTAAATTTCTCTCTATATTGATTTTATATAATATGTTGCACGTTCTCGAATTTGCTTTATTAGACAATTAGATTTCTTTGTATTTTCAAATAATGTTTTTAACTTTTTTATTATTTTTGTCGAGTTCTAGAACGTACGTTTTATAATTGTATTTTCAATATTAAATATAAAAAAAAGTCGATAGTAGCTTTGAAACAATAAAATATATTAATTAAAAATAGATTTGACAAAATTAAGTTTTAATAAATTGCAACAATACTATTTCTTGTATTTATTCGAGAATTTTTTAAAGTTTCTCTATTTTTCAATAGAGTTATATAGACAAGAAATATTTTAATTTTTATATTAATTTCGATTTCTAGCTTGCAATAAAAGATTTGAAATTGCGCAATTTGCATATCTTTAAATTAACAAAATATACTTGTTTAATACAATTTTTATTCTAGCAAATTCTTCTTTGCTAATTTAGTTTTTAGTATTTCTTTGTTTTGCTATTCTTTTTTTATTGCTTTTTGCAACTATATGTCGATCTAAATATAAAAATTATTTAGCAAATACTTTTTGCAAGACAAATTATTTTGTGCAATAAAAAAAACAATCGACTATAATTGTTAAGACTCTTAATAGACGTTCTAATTTATATTGAAATCGAAATAATATTTCGATGTTCAATTTTTATATTTTTTAAAAACTAACAAATATAATATTGTTAACAATCTATGCTTGTAATTGTTTTGTAGAAGAACGTACATTATATAAGAATCTAGATCTATTTATATTATTATTTGTAGTATAGAGAACAAACAATTAAGAAGTTATTCTTCTTGTCGATTATTGTTTTTTTGCTAATAATATAATGTTATTTGCAATTTGTTTTGGAGTTGCAACTATATCTAATATTTCGAATTAATAATTAGATAAACAAATCAATTTTGATAAACAATTATTCTATACTAATTCTATTTTGTTAGACTAGTATTGTCTATTACTTGGAGTTAAATATTAGTCTATTAAAAATTGTTAAATAGAAAGATTAATTCTTCTCTTTTATGAATATATTGTCTCAAGAGATCTTTAGAAACAAATAGATAGACGCTAGATTTAAAGTTTAATCTATTTTGTTTTACAAACGCTAAGAAATTGTTTTGTTTCTTGTAACACTAAATTATTTGTCTCTTAATTTGATTATTAGAAACTCGATTTATTTTTAACAAAAATTTTAGCTTTCTTTAATAAGTTATATAGATAATCGATTTTAATATAATTGTAACTAGATTTTCTTCTTGCTTCTTTATTGATATAACTAGTTCGACTAGTTAAAAGACTTTAATTAATATTGTTAAACAATAGTTAATTCGATATTGCAAATCTATATTTACTTTTATATATAAATAGTTCTTTGTATTATTCTTCTTGTTTGTCGAAATAAAGATAGCTATTGTCTCTAGAAAGATTATTGCGATTTTAGTAATTAAAATACGTAATTTTGTTGTATTAACAACTTTAGATAATCTAAAATCTAGAGAAGATAATTTTAATATTAAATTTTGCGATTGTAATAGCGAAGAAGAAGTTTCTTTAAAAGAATTTGAGTTTTAATTTTAATTTTTTTTGTTTCTTATAAGTCTTGTTATTTTTAGACTTCAACTTTGACTTTAATTTTAAAACTAACAATTTAGATTTTTTTTGTTTGTTGTTTTAAATTTGCGTTTTTACTATATTTTTTGTAGAAAAAAATAGAATTGTTTAAACTTTTGTTTGATAAGTTTTTTTTAGCTTTGTGTTTAAAATTCTTATTGAATCAAATTCTTAAAAATAATTTTTTATTTCAACTTTCAAAAAATTTTGTTCGATAGACACTATTGTATTTTTGAATATTTTAACATTTATTTTGTTGTAGTTGTCGATCTTATAGTTAGCAATGCGTTTCGATTCTATAGTGCGAGATTTAAGTCGATTGTATATAGTTCGATTTAATTTTTTTAAAACTTTTTTTAGATTCTTGCGTTTCTTTGTTATTTGCAATATTGTTTTGATAGTTAACTAATTTATATTTTTAGACAACATATTTGCGATTTCTAATAACTATAGTTTGCAAAATTAAACTTGATTATTTTAAATTTGTAGTTTTTTGTTTTGATTAATCTCTTGTACTACATTTTTCAATTTTTGTTATAATAGATTATTTATTAGTACTTGAACGTTTTTATCAATTGTTTGCTACAAATTTCGCGTTTAATTCTTGATTGTTTTCAAAATATCTAAAACTATATTTTGAAGATTTTTAAATTTTTTTTCTTTTGTTATTAGTAGTTTTATTATATTAAAGAAGAATGTCGACTACTTAAGTATAAACGCGATTTTCGATAATCAAATTGTTTTTTATAGATCGAATAATTGTTTTTCGCAATTCGATTTAAGTTTAAGTTTAAAAAATTTGATGCTACAACGTTTGTAATTGCTACAATAGTATTTGCTAATTTTGCGCTTAAAATAATTTAGTCAAAAGAGTCGATTTCTAACTACAAAAAGAATATATTAATATTATTAAAGTTTGACTTGTATCTTGTTTAGCAAATGCAAGTTGTCGCTTTTTACGAGATTTTTTTGTTGACATAAATAGTAACTCTTGTTCTTGATTTTAATTTTCTAATAAAGATTAAGAAGTTTCTCTCGAAAAAGATTGTTTACGTTTAGTATTTTGTAATTGTTGCTCTAGATTTGTTATAACACAAACTCGATAAAAAAAATTATACAAAAATAATAGATCAAAAAAGAGAATTTTGCAAACAAAAAATTAAATTATTAAGTTGCTATATTTTGATAAATAAAGCAATAACTTGTTCTAAATATCTAACAAACATAAAGTTTTAAATGCAAAGAATTTGTATTTATAGACTTAATTGTTGCTTGCAACATTTATATTATTAGTTATACAAAAAAATTATATTAATATTTATTTGTATATTAACTTGTAGACAAATATAAAACTAATATAATTAACGTGTAATTTTGCTATCTTTATTGTTAAGAAATGTTTTGTAAAAGATAATTGAAACTCGTTCTCTATAATTTGAAGAGATTTTTGAAATTCTAAAATTTCGAGTTAAAGTTTGCTATTAATACTCTTAAATTGCTTTCTAGTTGTTGATTTCAATCAATTAGAATAGATAAACAAACACTAGTATTGTCTATTTGTTTTTGATTGATTAGAATTGTTAATATCTCGACTTTTCGATCTTTTTGTCTTTTATTTGTTGTTTTTTTAAATGTTCGAAATTATAATATCTTGTAAATTACTTTGCGTAATTGAATTTCTTTCTAATGCTTGTAAATCGATAAACTCTATATTGAAATTTTTATAAATAAAACAAATATAAAGATTGCAACTTTATCTTTTTTCAATTTCTTTTTTTATATTTTTGTGTAATTCAAATAATCGTAATAAGATAACAATAATATAATAATCGCAAACAATTTTCTATTGCTCTAAATAAATTGATTTTTTGTCTCTTATATAAGATTATTTTTTATTTTTTTATTTTTATCTTTTGACTTCGCGAAAATCTAAAGATTTTGATTTTTTTCTATATATTTTTTTAGTCGATTTTCTAAATAGATATCTTTGAGTTTTGTATTATTAATTTTTTTCAAAATATAAAAGTCTTTAATTTTGTTTTCTTCTCTTATTTTGAAAAAATCTAATTATTGAAAAAATAGTTTTACGTTGTATTTTTTATTAAGTTTAATATTATATAATAAAATTAAATCTTTAGTTTAAAATAGACGCGTTTACAATTAATAGTTATTATCGAAGAGATTCTTGTTTTCTTCTCTACAATAACAAAAATGCAAAACTACTTTTTGAATATTTTTTTTTTCTAGTTGTCTTGTTTGTAGCGTTAATAGATTTGTTATTAAGCAAACTTTTCTTTAGTTTATAATATACTAGATTAAATACTCTATTTCGATCGACAATATAGTTTTGTATTTAAACTCAAAACAAAACAACGTTTTCTTAATAGATTTTCGAATTGTTGTTCTATTTGCTTACAAGATTGCGTGCAAATATTGTAATTAATTTGTAGAAACTCTCTTTGTTAATTCAAACAAAGTATTAACAATAAGTCTATACTTTCTTTTTATTATTTTATTTGTTTGTAAATAATAAGTCGATATTGTTACTTTTTTGACATTATATTTCTTTAGAAGTTCAATTGTTATATTAATTTTATTTTTGAATTTGTTGTTTATAATTATCTTTTTAACATATTTATATCGATAAAAAATGTTCTTTTATAGAAACTTTACTATAGCAAATATTTTAAGATTCGAAATTGTCTTGATTTTTATCTATTTTGTTAAATTGTTTCGAACAACTATTAGATTAACTTTAATAAATATTTTTGTACTTAATATATAAATACAATCTACAACAATTTTTTTCTATAAGTCGAAAATATAAGTCGAATATATAATTTTCTTTTGTTTATTAGAAGTTTTTCGCTAATATTTATTGTAACTTGCGACATATTTCTTGTAGAAATCGAATAGATTTTGCTATTAATATCGATTTGCAACGTGTCGATAAATATTCTTTTTCTCTTTATAACTATTCTTGTTATACAAGTTTTTTACAATTTAGTTTTGTTTTTTGTCTAATTTACTATTCTATATAGAGACATATTTTTGTTTGTTTTTCGAAACAATTGTTCTTCTTTTATTAAAAAATAGAAAATATAATTTTTAAATTTGCAAAAAGTTTTCTAACTTATATTCGATCTTTGTAGCGAGATCAAATATCTAGCGATTTGCTCAAATTTATCGAAATATTTATTTTCGATTTTTTTTTTTTTAATATTGTTACTCGTGCAAAGCAAACGCGAACACAATTTAATTAACTATTAATAAAATTACCAATATTTTTCTTATTAATTTTGTTAATATTGTTGAACAACTCTTTTAATCTTTTTGAAAGTCTATTAGTTGTTATATATTTTTGATCAAATATATATTGCATATTAAAATCGAAAAGACAAATCTAAATTAATTAGCAAATTACTAAAGCGTTAAAAAAATCTATCGCAAAGCGATTAAGTTAAATTATTAAAATATTTGTATTAATTTTAATTGTAAATCGAATCTTATATAATTAGAATTGTACTTTCTTTAAAAATTTTATAAGTTTTTAACATTCTTGCTTTCTAGTATTGTATTAAAATTCTTGTTTGTTTCAAAGTTTACTCTTATATTGTAAAGAATGTTTTCTCTCTGTTATTGTATCAATTTGTATTAACACAACTTTTTAACTTTTTAAACTAGAATTTATAGTTAAAATAATCTTGTCAATTAGAATAAAGTAGTTCAAAATATATATTGTCGATATATTTGTTAAAGTAATTTTCAATTTGTTTATAGCGTTTTGTTGCTTGAAGTCTTGAACAAAGATATATTTTGTTTTAAACAAACAATAGATCGATTTTGCAACAATTACAAACTCTAGTATTTAAATTTGATAATAGACGTATACTTTTATAAAGATTCTAATTTTAGAAACGTTTTTGTACAATAGTTACTTAATAATCTTAATAATTTTAATATTGTTAAAGAATTATCTATTGAAATTATATACAAAATCGACAATTTTAATTTCTAATTTATAGAATTAAGATTTTTCGCCAAATATAATATATTCGAACAATTTTATATTTATTAATATTGCATTCAATTACTAAATGTGTTTTAAAACAAACAATTTAATTTTTAAAACAAACTTTTTGTTGCTATAATTCGATTTAAATTCTTTTACATTTATATTGTTTACAAATAAACAATATTTGTTGAGAAAATTCTTAAAAATATATATTACAATTTTTACAAATTAAGCAATCAAATTAGTAGCATTTTGCGACAAACAAGTTATTCTAAGTAATTTAAAAAAAATAAAAAAAAAATAAGATTGCAATTCTTTGATACAAAACTTATTTAATTGTATTCTAAAAAGAAATTAATTAATAATACAATTGTTATTTTGACAAACTCTTTCGCAAACTTTTTAATATTAGAAGATATATTAGTATTTTAAACAATTATTTTGTTTACCTTTATAGTTGTATTAATTATACAATACTTGTTCTTTTTCTTTTTATCTATTAGAAATCAAGAATTTTGATAGAAATTATAACAATATTTTAGCAAATTTGTCTAAAGATATTTCTCTAATATTTTGATTACAATAAAATTTAATGCTCGAAAAACTTGAAATCTTAAAACTTGTTACGTTTTATACTCTATAGTGCAAAGTTTCTAATTAGATATAATCTTTAATTTGATTTTGTCTATTTTAACAAAACTTTATATTAAAATAGTTTTACAATTAAAAAGTATTGTAATCAAGAGTTTTTATTTTTGCAAAAAGAGTTTAAACTTTACAATTAGTTTTTAAATACGTTTTTTAATAAAACAAGAATTGCGTTTAATATTTAAGAATTTAAATATTAGAAAGAAATTGTATTTTTTGTTAAATTTTTTTCAAAAATTCTTTGTAATTAATAGCTTTAATATTTTTTTCCAATTTAGATATTTGTCTAAGATAGAATTATCTAAATTGTTTATATTTATCAAATTTGTTTTCTAAATTTTTCGCTTATATATTGTATTTATTCGAACAAACAAATGCGATACAATAAAAGATTGACAAAGAATATCGAACTTTCGAAATAATCGAATAGTAAAAGTCTCTTTTATAATATATAGTCGAAAAATTCGAATTATGAATAATTTTAAAGATATTCGAAATATAGTATTAATCTAAATATTTGTTTAATTCTAATTAACTATATTGACAAGCAAACAAACATTAATGCTATTTGTTTGTTCTAATTAATTACATTTTCGTTAATTCTTTTTTGCAATTTTATTTTGCGACGTTGTTATTCTAATAGTTTTAATCTGTATTTTTGAAGATTTTTTGCAATTAGATTTGCGAAATTGAGCAATCGTATTAACTAGACAATTATCTAGAGATTTGAATTTTTTTTTGAGAAAACAACGTTTTTATTCTTGTTGCTAGAGTAATTAGCAAATATTTTCAAAATACTAATACGTTTTGTTTTGTCTTTAAAATAAATTGTTAATTTTAGAAAGTTGTTGTCTATATTTACAAAACTTATTTAAGTACTTTGTTAAAAAGATCGATCTAATAGAATTTTGTAATCAAATAAAAAAACAACAAAAATAAAAATAAAAATATAAACTATTACTTTTTTAATTAATATCTTTGTATTTTCTATTATTTTTTCGAAACAAATACGTGTTTTTGTAATTTTTATTAATAAAATAGAAATATTTTGTCGAATAGCTCTAGATTAGTTTTGTTTGCAAAACTCTTGCTAATACAATTGATTTTTGCACTATTGTTAAATATTGTTTTGATTTTTATATCTTTTAACTATATTTATATAATTAAACAAACAATAAAATACAAAGTTCTAAAAGATTTTACTTTTGCAACAATGTCTTTAAAATAAACAATTTTAATAGATTAAGCGCTAATTAATTTTACAATAACAATTGTTTTTTTCTTTTTTTTTGTAAGTTTCTAAGATTTTTTTTTTGTTACTATAGTATTAAACTTTTTATTAAAAAAAAACAAAAAAAAGAGCAACTTAAATTAGAACAAAAATCTAGAAAATCTATCAATTTTATTTCTATTTTCGAGATAAAAATACTTTGAATTAGAGTTTTAAAATCGACTTGATTTTTTATAATTTATAGTATTTTTTTTGAATATTTTGTTCGCTATATATAGTTTGCAAAAGTTTTTTGTTTTTTTCTAGATTTATTTTTTTAATATTTGATAACTCTTGAATTAGAATTAATTATCGCGAGAATATTTTTTATTATAACGTTTTTTACTCTTGTTTCTATTACTCTTTTTTTTATGTATATTTTTCTATCTAAAACTTTTGCTATTTTTAAATAATTCTTAGATCTAACATTTTTAACTTTCGAAAATCTCTTTTTCTTTTTAATTCTTTTTTTAATTCTTTTGATCAATTGCTCTATCTAGAGCTTTTAGAGTATTTGTTGTTTAAAAAAAATTGTTTTAATCAAGTTTTTCGAATCTCTATTATTGCTTAATTCGATTTACTATTTTTTTATTTTTCGATAAAAAATTAGTATTTAATCTTATTGCTACTATTGTAACTATAAAATTTCGAATACGATTTTGCGCTCTTTATTAAAAACAAATTCTTATAGTCTCTTTTTTGATTTTCGCACTATTAAGAGACAACTTTATTTTCTTGTTTCTAGAATTGTTAAACTTATAGCAAATTTTGTTGCTTTTGTTTATATAAATCTTTTTATTTGCTATTAAGACTATCAACTCTAAACAAATCTATTGTCTATACAAATTGTAACAAAATAAGTATTTATTTAATTTTAGTTAAGATCGATTGTATTTAAGAACGAAAGCAAATTTTTAATAGATATAAATTGTTTTTTAAGATAGACTTTAAATTGTTATTTAAATTTAAGAAAATGCAACATGCAAAGTCTTTTGTAGCTATGTTATTATTGTTTGTTAAATTATTTTAATAAATTTTGCTTTCTATTATTTTGCGAACACTATTAATTTTGAGATTTTCAAAAACTTGTATTAAAATATTTAGTGTTTTGTTAATTTTTGTGTTTTCGATTGCAACTACTAGTAATACTAGAGAAACAAAAACTATTTTTGACGTAATTTTTTTCTTTACAAGATTTTGCTTTTTACTTACTATATTTATTAATTTAGTTATATTGATGTTCGCAACTCGCTAAGTAGTTTGATCGCTATTAATATCTATTTTTTATATAATTGTTTTATTTTCGATTAGTTTTATAATTGTCTTGTATAACAATTCAAATATTATAATAATTGCGTTGTTTGAATTAATTTTATATTTTCGCATTATCTTAGTGCAAATACTACGAGAAAGACTTTTCAAATATTACAAGAATCTAATATATTTATCGATTTAATTAAATTTAATAAGTTTCGAGAAAATAACTTTAAATTGTCGATTATATTTACAAATATTATTTGACTTTGCTCTTAATACGTTTTTTAAAAACTTTAGAAAAATACAAAAGTTAATTTTCTAATTTAAATTTTTATCTTTAATTTTTTTTTTAACTTATTTACTATTTTAAATTACTTTTTATTTGTTTAAACAACAATAAACTTAATAAACTTAATAAAGTTTTCTATAAACTTGTTGCAATATCGAGACAACTTAATAATTTTATATTAAGAAATAACTCTATATTTATTACAAAAATTCGAGAATCGATTTAGAAAATTAACAATATTAAATTTATTAAAGTGCGATGCTTTTAATATTTTTAAAAAAGATATAAAAATTACGTAGTAATAGAACTCTACAATTTTTATAAAATTATTAAGTAAGTTTGTTGTCGATATAAATACTTTAAAAAAAGGTTTTGCAATTTTTTTATTGTTCTAAGATATTGTTTCTAGAAGAATAGTTTAACAATATGGAAAAGTAACAACTACTAAATCAAAAAGACTAATAATAATAATTAATTCAAATAATAATATTTTTAATTTGCATTTTTTTTTTTTTTTTGCAAAGATATTGAGAAGAGATTTTCTTTTCTTTTCTTAATTTTGCGCTATTCTTTTGTTTATTGCTTTTCTATTTTTTGATTGTTTATAAATAGATATTCTCGATCTATTGTTTTTTTAAATTAGTTGTTGATTTACTATTAACAAATATTTTTGCATTAAAGATTTGCTTCAATCTCTATTAAGAAGAGAGTTTAAATAGCTTTTCGTTTTCGAGCAAATAAATCAATTATATTGTTGAGAAGTTTCTTTTAATAATGTTACTATAGTTAGCAAGCAATTTATTGTTTCAACAATAGATACTAGTTGCAATTTTAGTAAAACGTCTTAATTTTTAGATTTACAACTCTTATTGCTATTTTTAATATTTTGATTTTGTCTCTTCTTTTCTTGCTTTTTAATCTAATAATATCTTAATTTCTAAGTTGTTAATTTTGTGTTTCTAATTTTTAAAATTTTTGATTTTAGTAATTTGTTAAAGTTAATTTGTCTTTTATACTCTTTTTCTTGTGTTTTTAAGTTTTTGAATTTTTGAATTTCTAAGATTGTTTTTAGAGACACGTCGACAACTTGTTGTTTTAATATTTGTTGTTGTAATTAAATTCTCGCGTTAAACTTTAATATAAGAAAATAGAAATAGAATTTCGATTAGTAGACAACTATAACAACAAAAACTTATCGCGATATATATATAAATTGCATTATACAATCTAATAATGTATTAAGTAGCTAAGATTCTAAGATCTAAGTAGAAGAGATCGCATATATACTGTAGATAGATCGCTAGTATTGGTGGCAAACATTCCTAAGTCTATAGTCTAATATTATCTAGTTACTCGACTACAGTAGCAAGAGCAAGTAATTTCTCTTATATAGTATCTTTTTATAGCTTTTTTTAAACAAAATTGTTTACAATTTTGTTCTATATTTTTGATACAAATATAACAAGCTTGCCAATATTACTATTTTTTTTATTAATAATTGCAAAATCGCACTTTAAGTTTATAGTTTTATCAATAGACTAATCGTTTTTCGGTTTTCGGTTCCAACTTTTGGAATCGACTCGAAACGTCAAGGAACCGAATTACTATATATAGTATATTCGGTTCCAAAAACGGTTAATCTATTTATCAATTACGTCTTAAACTATAAAGATTGCTATAATACAAACAATTTTGCTTCGATATTTTTTTAAGTTCTTTGCACTATTATTAATTCGTTTTCTCTTTAAAATAGCAACATATAGAAATATCTATACGTAACATTCAAATAGAACAAAATTATCTAAAATTATCTCAAAAAAATCTAAAATAGTCTAAACAAAATTTAAGTTATTCTAAACAAGATTTAAATTAATATAGACAAAATCTAAATCAATATAAACAAAACTAAATTAATATAAGCGAAATCTAGATTAATACAAACAAAATCTAAACTAATATAAACAAGATTTAAGTTAAATTTATTTCTAATTGCATTTTTGTGAAATCTATCTACTAATTATCTTTTTGACAAAACATTAATAGTCTTGATACGTATCTTAAAATCAATATATTCTCTCTTTTCGCTTTTAACATATTTAACAATATTATATCTAATAATCTTATTCAAGTCTAGTATCTATATTTTGACAAATACATTTGTCTTGTTAATATATCTAAGAAACACTCTTATTTGTTCTCTATTTATAAGCTTATTTTTTCTATTTTTGGCGAAAAGAGATTTAAAGTTTACATAAAAATAGTATTTGCAATTCTATATGCGCAAATAATCAATAAATAGTTTGACGTTAATAAATGTCTCTATAGAGATAGTAAACTTATTATCGATAAGCGATTTAATTGCTACACGATTTCGCAAATATATATTTGTCTATACAACTTTTAATCAAAATTTAATAAGAAGTTTTGTCTCTTTAATTATAACTTTTATAAAGTTTTCGATAGTTTATATGTCTTGTTTAACAATACTATTTTAAAAAGAATTGTACAACAAAGTATAGTTAAACACAACATCAAAAAATAAATATTATTTATTAAATATTAACTTAAGCTTTGTATTGTTATTATTGCGAATTGCGAGTATTTTAACTTTACTTTAAAACTTTGTTTGTATTCGTTATTAACAAAAAATATTTACAATTTATTTTTGTTTAATTATTGTTAATACTTATATTTTACAAAAGTAATTGTTGACAATCTTAAGAAAATATTTGTGTTTAAGTTTTAAAATTAACAATAATTCGCAAATGTCAATTAAAATAAAAACTAAAATAACTATTTTACGCTTATTAATATAATAATTTCTCTTATTGCAAAGCTTGATTAATACGTATATTTTACCAGAATTTTTTATATCTTTAATAATAAAACCGAGCTTTAAGAGTATAGTCATTTTATATAGCTTTCGCAACTTAATTGCGTCTAAATAAGCAAATCGACAATATTAAAAACTATACAACTTTGTTTTAAAGTTGCTAATAATTGCTTTATTAATATTAATTTGTGTTTAATTTTCTTAATTAAATGCGTTGTTAATTGCTAAAAATGTTACAAAAAACTTTTGTTATATAATAGCAATAAGAGCAAACTCGTTCAAGTTCAACGCTATTTTGCTTATTATATATACGTCTTTTTGTTAATTTGCAATAAGAATATGTCTTTTTTGTTTATCTCGCACTTATATGTTGTGTTTGTTAAAGTTTTTATATAAATTTTTCTAATATATGCGTTTGTTAAACAAAAGATTAACTTCAAAATCTAAAACAAAAAAAATATTTATCAAATATACTTTGTTTTTGTTCTTTGCACGTATTGTTATTGTTTTAAATTAATTTAAAAACAATTTTTTCTCTTTAATCTTAACAATGCGTCTAGAAATAACAATAAAAGAATCTCTAAAATATTGAAACTAATTAATTATATATAAAAAAGTGTCAATATCGACAATTTATTTGTTGTCAAGAATTTTATTAACATTTTTTTTAAATAATGTCGCAAATTCTTTATTAATGCTTTTCTTAATATCGAAGTTGCTATTATTAAGTAAAAATTCTTTTAACAAATTATTGTTTTTAATATTGTAAATACAATATTTTTTGTAAAACTTTTGTTTGTTATTTTTAGTAATTTTTGTCTTTTTTATTTTTTTTAAATATATTTGCGAATATCGACACGAAAGAGACACTCTTTAACAAGATATTTAAAATTTTGACAAAAATAATAACAACATGCGTCTTTACTAGTTTTTCGATCGAAAAAGTTAGATTTTCGATAAAAATTAAAATTTAATTTTGAAAAAAAACTTCGATATTAATGTCGAAATCTCGAACAACTAATTTTGCGTTTAATTTATATAGCAATCTTATTAACTTTAAGTAATATTTTCTTTTTTTGCAACTTTTAAAGAGTTATATCGACGCCGAAAAAATTTTAAGTATTAAAAATATCTTGAATTGCAATATATTTTAAAAACAAAAAGATTAGCAATATTTAAATTAGTTTATTGTTGCGATACAATTTCTTTATATTAAATTAAATCTCGACAATCTTTCGTTCTAGCTTCTTAAAATACGTTTATATTTTATTAATACTTTAATCGACAAGCTTCTTGTAATTTATATAGTTTGTCAAATATTGTCTTTCAATAATCTAAAGTTTCTCTTTGTACTTATATATCAAGAATCTTTATATTTTATATACAATAATTATAGCAATTATATTTTTCTCGTTGTTCTTGTTTAAACAAAGTTGAATATAAAAAGTAGTTTTAATATTTGTTTTTATATTTTTAGATTAAGAAATTATCGATAATATTGAATTAGTTTCGCTTGTAGAAATAAAAAGTACAATAAAGTTTAAAGATTAAATTACATTTCAAAAAAAATTTATTATAAATTTTTTTTTATTTGACAAAACTATTGTTTGTTTGTAATTCGATTTAGTATATTAATTGTTTTGCATATATTATTTTCTATAATATATAAAAGTAAATAAAGTAAAATTGACAAAAAAATAAAAGAGTAAATAAAATAATGCTTGTTAAGTAACAATAAAAAGATTTAATGCACTAATTTTTTATCAATTTAGTGCGAAGATCGTAATTACGTTGTTGTCTTAACAATATCTTTTAATACTATGTTTGCTCTCTTTAAAGCGATATAATTTGCTCTTTTTTAAACTATAATTAACTCTTTTTTAAACAATATAATTTGCTTTCTTTAAAGCTATAACTAGCTCTCTTTCAAATGTATAAATTAATCTCTCTTATTGTTGTTCGTTCTTTGTAGAATTTGTAATCGAACGAAATCAATTTGTTTGCGCGAAATTTTTTTGCACGACTCGAAAATGTATATCGATTTCTATTTGTTAATAATAGTATTTTTCGTTCTTTGTAGAACGCGATCAAAACTATTGCAATAATAATATTAGAGATTGTCGAATTAAAAGTTTTCGCAAACTCGAACTTATAATCTATTGAAAAATATAGCAAACAACATAATAAATTATCAATACTATAGAAGATAATTATATACAAAGAGCAAAGATTGCAAAATATATTGTAGTCTCTAAGCTAGTCTTAATTGAATCTAGTTTATTTAGATTAGATGAATCTAGATTCAAGTTAACTCGCTAAACAAATTAATTAAAATTAGACAAGCAACTCTCTAGATTGTCTATCTAATACTATCTTGATCTGCAGGCTTTAGGCATGTTGTCGTTGTATTGCGCAACAGCTATTTAGAAACTTTTATCAAGAAATCTGCGAACTAGTATTTGATCAACTATAGTATTTTTATCGATATTGTTATTGTTCTTGCGTTTGTATTTGTCTAAAACAACAATATCAATAGATTGCAAACAATATTTAATATTTATTTTTTTGTTATTTGTTATAGTTAATTAGCTTTGTTATTGTCTATTCTTTTGTCGCTTTAAAACAAGATTATTCATAAAGAAAAATTAAAATATATTGACACAATTAGCTATCAATCGATTGCAAGTTTTGTTATAAATAAAATTTATTATCGAAAAAACTCTTTTAGAAGAAACGACATTTGTCGACGTTTAACATAGTTATTTAACTAAATTTGTCAAATTAAAATCGACAATATAGAATATCTATTAAAACAATAGAGAGTTATAAATTTTGCTTTGTATATAATTGCTAATTAGAAACAATCTTGTGCGTAATTTGAACTAATAGTATTGTTTGCAAGTTTTACAAAAAATCTCTTTTATATACATATATTTTCTTAAGAACTATAGTAGCTTGCTTTTTTTATTAAGTATTGCAACAATATATTAATTAACTAAGTTAAAATAATAAGCTATTAGATAAATATTAGTAATTTGCTTATTAAATTGATTATTTTATAGATAAGTAATACTTTTTGTAGTTGCATAAAATATAAAAATCGCTTGTATTTTGTTTGTATAAGAATAATTAAAACAAAAAAGCAATTCTTGTAAATATATTTTAATTTTATTCTATCTAGTTATTATATAGTCTAGATATATTTAATTAGACTCTAATATTTTTTGTTGCTTATTTATAGTTTGCAATATCTTTTTTATATTTTCGAAATTGTTTTAGAAACAATAATTAAGCAATTGAGTTTTAATAGATTTGTTATTTTTTAGATCTTTAATATTGTTAATAGTGTAAATTTTTAAAATATTTTTGCTACAAAAAAGAGAGACAATTAAATCGATTTGCAAACATATTGCTTGTTAGTATCAAATTAGATTAAAACAACAAATTTTAACAACAATACTAACTTGAGTTTTTTAACAAATTATAATAAACAAGATAAACAAGATAAACAAGATAATTAAGTAATATTTTTTATACTTGCGCATTTAATGTTGTTGCAACATCGCTATTTGCTTATTGCTTTTGTAAAAATAATTTACTATTGTAGAAATTGTTTTAAAGATTTTTGCAAATTACAAAAGCTCTACAACATTGCGCATTAATAATTGAAAATTATAACTATTGCAAAATATTTAAAAGATATATTTGAACTTATTGATAAAGCTTAATATAATATAAATAGCTTGCATTTAATTTTTTGTATCGATAATATAAGAGTTAATTCTAAAAGATTGTTTATCGCAATAATTAAATATTTTATTATCAATTTACTTTGTTAGAATCTAAGTATTATGCTTGACGTCTAATATATTCTTATTGTATAAATAGTAGAAAATATTGTCGATACTATAAGATAGATTCGTAATATATTGATAATTAATATTGTCGAAACTATCAATAACAAAATTAATATAATTGTTGCTTTAAAGTATAGACATAATCTCTTGCTTTATATTTTTATATATCTTATTTAATAGATCTTTAACAATCTAATTTCGATAAAATATACGATAGATAGAATTGAGCTTTTGTAGAAATTGCTATTATTAATAATAATTTAGTAAACTAAGTTTGCTATCTATGCAATATATTGTTATTGCGACTAGCTTATTTGTTTTCTTTTAATTTGCAATACTAAATTGCGATATACTAAGTATTGATTGTCTTAATATAGAAATATTAGTTTGCGAACTATTTTTTAAATTAGACAACAAAGATATATAATTTTGTTTTTGTTTTAAAAGTTTTTTCTTTCTAATATTATTAACAATATTGCTTTGCTTGTTTGCGAGATTGTCTAAAAAGTCTTTGCATTTGTGTAGATGCTATCTTATTTTTGTAATATTGACAAAGATCTAATAATTTGTGCAGTAATTGCATTCTATTCAATCTATTATTTAATTTAATAGACTAGAACTCTTAGAAAAAGATCTCTATAATACTGAATCTAAAGAAGATATAGTACTATAAATATATATGTTGCAAAGAAGACGATAAATATCGAAATATAGATAGTAAATGCCAAAAAAGAGATAGTAATGCAAAAAATAAATAAAGTATTAGATATGCTCGCGAGACTGACACAATCAACGCGTTGACGCTAAACTATATTGGGTAGACGCTAACCCGAAGCGTTTAGCGCTTTAGAACGAGGGTTTCTACATTGGTCTTAGCGCGTTTTACATATTACGAGACAAAACCTCCCATTTTACCGTATTACGGTAACGCCATGCATTTTACCGTAATATAGCATCACTATTGTTCACAGATAGATCGCTTAATAGACTTGAAACAGAATACAGAATGTCACTCTTGGTGGTAGCAGAATCACCACCCCTAAATACATTTGCTAGTGATTTACTGCTACGCTTAGTCTGATCTTGGCACTGTTCTAGCCTCAGCAGTCTCTAGCGGATGCATTAAGGGGTAAAACACATTTGGGATGGAGTATGGAGTGCCTTACTCCAGCACCCATGAACGAGGCACGACGAAATCAGCTTCAGCTAAGACCAGAACCAGAACCAGAAAAGGAGCATGTCCATTTCCATTATGACAATCGATTCCTGTCAGTATGAACGCTGTAAACAACGTAAGGCCAAATTCGAATTTCCTATAGTACAGCCGCTTCGCATTGCTTATCGTTCCTCATTTCCGTAACCGTTCTCTTTTTCATCGTCACATCGTAAGCCGGGGCGGTACGGCCTCTCCGCATCTCACGACCTCACCTACAGCTCTCACGAGGCTTTCATCTCTTTTCGTCAACCGTCTCCCCTCAATCTCACCCAGGAGGCCTCGGACGAGGATTCTCAGGCTGATCTGCACGTTTTGCCTTCTCTCCACAAGCGCAGTCATATTCTCATTAACACTGCTCGTGTCTCCCTTCGCACTTGGTGGGGTGGAGCGAAGCCATGATGTCCTCTTCACAGAAAGGTGCGGTGTTTGGATGCCCAGCGTCGCCAACGCCTTGGGTGGGATTGAAGAAAAGGACCGGATCGACGATGTAGAAGCCAGTGTTGATGGATGCTCGCTTGGCGTGCTCGGAGATGTGGGAAGAGACGAGATGTAGTTGAGAGCGAGGTACGTTGCGTGTAGAGAGTCGAGGAGAGCAGCGGGGGCTTGAGGGAAGATGATGCGAAGAGCGGACATTGTGGGTCTGCTGTCGGGGAGAGGAGACTGCATCGAGATCTGGGATGATGGTTGCATGCTTGACACTCCAGTCTCTGGCGCGATTTCACGAAATTGGACGCCGCCGTATGTGGGCGTCGCTTGGGGCGTGACCGGGTGGCTCGACAGCGATTTGAAGACCGAGTAGCGGCTGTGTGGCGCTGTGGACCATGGTGT
>JAABUL010002794.1_pt1 | contig 27889 bp, 41 predicted proteins | sample 5559151 | NCBI WGS metagenome assembly JAABUL01 (sample SAMN10711876, study PRJNA513368) | rock metagenome | isolation source: Antarctica rocks | place: Antarctica: Victoria Land, Pudding Butte sud
CTAATCAGCCAGCTTTTCGAGCAGAAGGCGCAGAGTCTCAACGAACCTGGATCACGGGGTCATCATGCGTGAGGGAATCAAAATCGTAGTCGAAGACCGCCTTCCCGATGATGTCCAGCGTCAGTCGCGAGAACAGGTTCTCCATTTCCACGACACGCCCTGACTCTGCCGCCTCGTCCAGCAGCTGCAATTGAAAAACCTTTCCAGAATTCTTTTGGGACATCAAATGCATAGAGACATAGACAGGGCAGGATTCAGTAGCAGCAGCATAGTGCTTGTGTGCAAGGGAGTGCATCAACAGGCAGAGGACGAGATGCAATGTGCAACAGCGGCCTGTATTACATTAGAACGCGGCACGCGCGCCAGGGCTACTGTCGTGCATGTGGGCGTCATCAGAGAACAAGCAGCAGGCGCGCCTCAGTCGCGTGCAGCGTGCAATCGCCGAACATCTTGACCATGGCGGCGATGTAGGCGCGGTGCAAAGACGGCACAATGACCCGCCGCCGCGTCTTCCAGATCTCGCCATCCGCTGCGAGCAGTGAAGAGCAGAGTGAGTCTCTCATGTGAGCCTCTCAGAAACTCCACAGCTCGTGCTCACCGTAGTGCACGATCAAGTGCACAAGCAAGCCTCTGCGAAATCTTTTGTCGCATGCTCACCTACTCGACTGCACCAAGTGCGATAGCATGCGACAAAAGGTTTCCCACTGGGTGCAGTCAAGTAGAGTGACCTTGCTTGAGAACAGTGTGTCACAGCACCTGGGATCATGCCATTGCCCATGACAAACTCCAGGATCTCGGACAGCAGCCCCTTCGAGTACTTGCTCGCGTTCGTCATCAGCAGCTGCAGCAGCACAGTCAGATGTTCAGGGGTTTTGAAAATCCGTTTCGCGGCGCTGCACCGGCCTGCCTGCTGAACTTCTCAGCTCATACACGCTCATTCCCAGGCGCAAGTGTTGCTCAGCTTCTAAACAGGCTGTACAAATGCTTTGCCTGGCACCGCTTCACGCATGGTCGGTACAAAGCGGGATCCCCCCACCGCCCCCTTGCCCTGGCTGCCCACCTGCTTTGCCATCGCGGCATCCGAGATGACCACGAAGCTCTTCGGCCCGAAGCTGAGCCGAAAGATCTTCCCGTATGCCAGGAACAGCTTGTACAGCGGCACGAAGACCGGCTGCCCCACAATCTCCCGCACGTCGCCGCTCGCCTCCGGCATCCGCTCGGCGGCGGTCCGCTCCCAAACCCGCGCCTGGCGCGCAAGGCGCAACGCCAGCGCCCGGCCTGCAGCATGAACACGGCAGCTGAAACGTAATTTTGCTGTGTGGCGCGTGCAGTTGCAGCACCTGCCAGGGTAGCGGCTCCTGCAGGCGGCCCGCAAGCCGCGCCGCACTGCTGCATCTGGCGCGACATCGGCAACGCGCTTATCAGCGCACGAGGCTGTCGTGAGTCAAAGTCAGCCAGTGTGCCGCCGCGTCATGCATGTAGGCAGTGACGAAGGAGCTACAAGGCTAGCATGCAGCAGATGCACACATGGTGACTGTGCATCCCGTCTCAATGAAGCATGCCTGCCGCGAAACGCGAAACTTTGCTGGTCGCTGTCGCAGACTTGGTGCCATGCGAAACTCCAAATACGGGTCGGACTGCGGTGTGTGCACTGCAGACTGTCAACCATTCATCTCTGCGACTCCGCTGACACCGCCGCCCGATCTATGTTGAGCTGACGCTCTCACCTGGCCCCATGCCCTTGGACAGTACCCGTCTCACAGGCTGTGTCAGCTTTGCTTTCGTCGACCCGGCGTCGGTGTACTCGCCGCCCAGGATGCGCTGGTCCAGCGCATCCAGGTCGTCCTCGCCATCGCTGTCATAGGTGCCGACTAGTCGCGGCGGCCGCGGCACAGCGGCGCTGCCGTTTCTACCGGCAAGGCCTGAGGGCACGTCGTCGAGGCTGAATGCGCCGTTGCTGTCCTGAGGCTGCGCGCCATTCGCATCATCCCGGACTGCATCGCCAGTGAGCTGACTGAGCACCGGACCGCCCTGCTCGCTTGGCAGGCGGCCATTGCCGTTGGATGAGCTGCAGATCACGGCTGATCTACATGCTCTGTCCCGAGCGTCGCGCGGCGTTGCGCTCCGATGCCGGCCATGCAGACTTCCGAAAGCACGCGCGGTGCTTCGCAGAGGCGCAGCCGGCAGCGCAGTGGGCTGGGGCGCATACACGCCGCGAGGAAGCTGCATCGCGACCGCCTGATCCAATAACGCAAACTGCAAAGTACGAAACTGCTGCTGCCGGCATCAGAGCGTGCCTGAAGGTGGCCACGGTGTTCGATCTCTCCGGGACGAGATGTCACACGATGGCACAGGGCGGGTCATCTTTGTGCACCCTGCTTGCACAATTGAGCACACTTGCAGCTTTCACTCGATCCAGCAAAGGGTGCCTGCTTCTTGCTGATTACCGCTGTGAGCTCCCCTCTGTGCTGACTGGGTGCTCAGTTGACAACAGGCAGACAGGCAGGTGGCCGCACCATCTGAGCTACAGTCGCAGCGTTGTTTCGGTATTACGACACCGCTCTGACATGAACACAGGCACGCAGCCGACGCAGTGCACAAGGTGCGATCACTGGTGACGCGCTGTGCCGGCGTCACGGCGTCTACGGTGCCAACCGCTGAGCATGACTGCCCTGCTTGTGTCTCAAGTACGAACCAGTAATGAGGTGCGTCGCGATGTGGCCTGGACAGGGCAGCCGCAGCCGGATGCAGGCCGGCGCATGCACCGCAGCAGCAGCCGCGGCGGCAATGCAGCACGGCAGTCACACCGACGCAGCTCAGGCGGCGGCCCTGGCTGCAGCCGTTTCAGCAGTCAGGCTGCAGCCACGCGCAGCAGCGGCTGCGCCGGCGTGGGCCGCTGTTCCTCTCAGCCTCGGTATCAGCCGCGGCCAAGCCAGCCTTTGAGGTGCGCCCCGAACATGCGCTCTGTGCACAGCCCTGTCGCAGCATCCCCTCCGCACTGCCTCGCAAGACCGCCGTTTGGTGCAATGCAACCCAAACAGCAGCAGTACATCGATAACGGGAGCTAGCCTGGTCGATATTGGTCAACACGCACAAATGAACATGTGGACATGGTGAATGTGTGCGTCAATTCAGGATGGAGAGGATGGGCAGCAGCTGTCGCTCGGGCAGAAGGTGGCGGCCTTCCGCAGCGCCTTTTGGAAGTTCCTGCGGCCGCACACGATCCGCGGCACTATCCTGGGCGCGAGCGCCGTCACGGCGCGGGCGCTGCTGGAGAACCAGCATGTGAGTTTGTGTGTGCGATGTTTTGCACGAGTCAAAAGCTGTTGCTAACTCTGGTGCATCGTCTCGGGCGTGAGCGCTGCCACAACGCGGGGCGCGGCTGTACGAGAAGTAGTACGTGGTAATCTTCGCTTGCATCATTAAAACCTGTACTGTCTCATCGCCGCACCATCCTGGGCGCGGGCGGCATCACGGCGCGGGCGCTGCTGGAGTGCCAATATGAGAGTATGGCCTCTGAAAACCGTAAACTCTCGTCGTTCGCTTGGCCTCGTGCACAGCGCAGCGCTTTCGTTCCTGGGTGCTCGCCGGTTGTGACCCTGCCATCAGCATGGCCGCGGTGCAAGTGCACGTGCCAGGATTAAGTTGCCTTTGGCAAGAATCCTTGCAATTCACATATCTAGGAGCGCCACGACGGGCCCCGAGCACGTGACGAGGAGTGTTGGGCTGTCGCTATTAATGTCAGCTGCACTCTGACTTCTGCATTGCTCTACAGCATGGCGGGCGGCAGAATGTGACTGCCCACTCGCCACAATGCCAATCGCGAATCACAATGTGGCTGGAGACCTGTCCTTGACGCGCAGCTGACCGACTGGGAACTGCCGCCGCGGGCTGCGCTGGGCGTGCTGGCGCCGCCGGCGGGCTGCAGCGTGATGAACATTGCACGTCGACGTCGTGTCCAACTGTCTCTGCTTGTGCAAAAACACGCAGCTAATCGACTGGGGGCTGCTGCCGCGCGCGGCGCTGGGCGTGCTCGCGCTGCTGGCCGGCAACGGCTACATCGTGGGCATCAACCAGATCTATGACGTGGAAGTGGACACCATCAACAAGCCCTTCCTGCCGGTCGCCGCCGGTGAGGAGTACGGTTGGTGCTGATGCTGTGAGAGCACATCAGAACGTGTAGCTGGCATCAATTAGATCCACGACGTGGATGTGGACACCATCAGGAGGCCCTTGCTGCCGTTTGCGTGAGTGTTAGGTTGTAGTGTGGGCAAAATTTCATTCAAGGGCACCAAATAAGATCTACGACGCGGACTTGGACACCCACAAAAAGCCCTTGCTGCTGGTTGCTGCGGGTGAGCTCTAGGGTTTATTTCGAGACTTGAGGATTCTGTCGGTGCAGCCAGATCTATGACGTGGCATCAACAAGCCCTTTCATTTTTTGCCAATATTTTTGGTCATGGCCGGTCTCCGCGGTGCATTTCAGCGATTAGCACATGGGGTCTAGTGGGTGTTGTCCAGGTATTGCGACGTGGGTGGCGGCACCGTAAACAGGCTATCCTTGCCAGTCAGCGCGGGTGAGCGCCCAGGACTGACAGCGAGGCTCAGAGCGCCCTCCCTGGCGCCAGCGGGCAACCTGTGCAGCCTCTGTGGCCGTGAGCCTTGCGCTGCGTGTGTCGACTCGATGCGTGCTGACGGTTACATGCGCATCCTGCAGGGGAGCTCTCGCCGGCACTGGCCTGGGTGCTTGTCGTTGGTCTTGCCGCTGCCGGGCTCACCATTACGAGTGCGCCTTCCATCTTCCGACTTTGATTGAGTCCCTTGCCTTCCCCTGTCCTTTGCCTCCCTATCCCTTTCCTTCCTCCCTTCTCCCTGTTCCTGCCCAGTCTGTGTCCCGATTTTGGGTCCCGCCGCGCCGGACTCACCATCACGAGTGCGTCACCACTCCGCCCTCTCGCTTGCCCGTCAGGCATTCGTCGCATTGCTGCCGGAGCACTCCTCAGCACGACAGCACCTGTGACGGGCTGCGTTTGCATCGTGGGAAGACCTGGCGCGGCAGGAGGCGTCATGGAGTATCCCATGTGATTCCCACCTTGGGCATTCCAGTGAATCCTGGGGAACCTCCCCTGAAGTGCTGGCGCACACACCCGCAGGCCTGAACTTTGGGCGAACGATCACGGCGCTGTACAGCTTCGGCCTGGCGCTCGGCACGGCCTACTCAGTGCCGCCTCTTCGGCTCAAGCGCTTTGCAGTGCCCGCCTTCGTGATCATTGCCACCGTGCGCGGGTTCCTGCTCAATTTCGGTGTCTACTACGCCACGCGTGCGGCGATCGGCCTCAACGAGTTCGCCTGGAGTCCCGCCATCGGGTGAGTCGGTGTGTGGGGGTTTATGTCATCCTGCTGAGGTTTGAGGCCCTGGCGGGGGACGCACTCGGGGGAGGGGGCGGCGCAACACGCTTGACCGCAGTGCCCCGCAGCAGCCTGGCAGGCGGTCGCACCCCCGCAGCCCCCTGCGGGTTGTGGCTGTCCATCTGTGCTGGGTGCCTATGCCTTCAGCAGCAACACTGCCGCCGCCGCGGCAGGTTCAGCACTTGCCGCTCGACGGTGCTTGCCGCTATCACCGTCCGCACAGGTTTCCTCGGCATCGACAAAGCCGTCGTCGTCTCCCTGAACGCACGCTTGCATACATCTCACATCGACCCTTCCATTTCAGAACATCGCAGTGGCTTTTCACAGTCGCTGCCCCGCAATGGCTGCAGGTTCATCACGTGCTTCGTGACGGTGTTTGCAACGGTAATCGCGCTCACCAAAGACCTGGCGGACATCGAGGGCGACCGGCAGTACAACATCGAGACCTTCGCCACGCGCCTCGGCCCCAATCGCCTCGCGATGCTGGGTGCGCGTTTGTGCGCCTCCTGGCGCTGTGGTGCTGATGAATCCTGCATAAACCTCACATGAGGATGCCACCAGAACTCGAGTGGCAAGTAGCATCCATTTGCTTGGTGTCATCCTATTGACGGCCGGGCAGCACTGGATATGCTGGCGATACGACGGCAACTCAATCCTCGCGTGGCGGCTGCCGACCAGTGTGAACTGCTTGTCATCTCACAATTGCACCCCACCTGGTGCCTGCAGCGCTGGGCCTGCTGCTGGCCGACCACGCCAACGCGGCGATGCTCAAGTGGCGCCTGCCGGGCAATCGTGATCTGCAGCTGGACCCCGAATGCCGACCCCGAATGCTGACCCGCAACGCCGTGTGCATCATGCAGCGCTGGGCCTGCTGCTGGCCAACTACATCGGCGCGGCAGTGCTCGCGTGGCGCCTGCCAGGCGCCTTCAACGTGCGCCTCATGGTCGGCGCTCACAGCGTACTGGCTGCAATGGCTATCCGCTACACGCGCGCGGCGCAGAAGGCGGGGTTCAGCAAGGCCGCGATCGCCGACTTCTACAAGGGTGTGTGGACGCTGTTCTACTCCGAGTACTTCCTGCTGCCCTTTCTTTAGGGTGAGCTCAGCGAAATGACCAGCGGCTGCGGCGTGGCGGCAGGCTCGCTGCCGCTGAGGCCGTCCCGACCCCGCCCTTCTCATTGGGGCTCTGGTCTGTGATGGAGGATGAAAAGTTCCCCAAGATACCGTCGCTGCTCATGTTGCTCCCCTGAAGGGGGGATGCTTTGGGCTGGCACTGTTTTTAAATATGCACGCGTGCAAAGCGGTCTGGCATCGCAGCTGATCAGATATCAGTGCGTCGGGCTTTTCGTCAGGCATCAGCACTCTGCCATTCAACGGCAAATGCTTCATTTGTGAATACTGGTCATGCTTCTGTATATGGGCATTCTGAAAACGGCGTTCAAACCGCGTGCCGAAATCTGCACAGTCGTTCTCGCCTTAACGTTGGTTCACATATTGAGTGTTCAATCAACTTGTTCTGCTCGTACATGCCTGTAGAGAAGGTTCATGCACGGACAGATAGCCTTGCCGCTGCGCACCTGTTGATGCCAACTGCCTTATATTGCTGGTGGAGACGCAAGCTTGCCAATACTACTTCAAAACGACCGTCAACACCAGGCGTGAAGTGCCAATCGTCTCCTCAAACAACATCCGTATCTCGAAATCCAATCGCGGCTTCCCATGTCGCAGGACACCTACGAAGTGGCGACGCGACTCTGTTCAAGATTGCGCGGCGCTTGCCTAAAGCTCCTGTATGAAAACCCAATCCAAATCGTGCGTCTCGACAACGGTCCGGGCCTTCTGCAGAAAGTCTCTTGTGCATCAATGTGGACAGGTCTGACATCCATCGTCATCAAGGCGTGCATCTGCGCGTCAGGATCTGTCGTGCTGCTCTGCTTGTGCCATCATTGTAGGCCCGGCCACCCTTGCTGCCGGCGGCGCCACTGGATAAGGATGTGAGGTTTGTATAACATATGCAGTCGCGCACTGCGGGTGGAGCCGAGCACACGAAGCAGGCAGCTCCCCGCACTGAGAGTGCCGGCGCCTGCATCGTGCCGAAACCCCTGCACCGCTTGCTGCGCCGCTGCCTGCCGAAAGGCCGTGCAGCCGCTGAGACCGTGCATGTGCTCCCGATCGTCATTTCCAGCCATGTGAAGGTCCCCAAAATGGAAATGCTACCCCCACTCAAACTCCCGCGTTCTTCCCCTCCAAATCAGAGAACGTTGCCTCTCATGCCAGCGTGTCGTGGCGTCGACCGCAGCTGCTATCGCCATTGCGCGCCATCGGCCAACGGCGGGACTCTCATGCGCGTGTCACCCACGCCCTCCTCCACGGCTCGCCGGCTGCTCAGCACCCGGTGGCGGCGCGCTGCCGCGGCAATCGAGCGGCGGAATTCACCAGCTGCCGGGCACATTCAGTGGTCGCCCCGATACCGAGCTTCCGCCAGGACGCCGACTGCGGATGAGGTAGCTGCCGTTCCGTTGGACCACCAGCGGCAGGGTGGCGGCGCATCACACGGCTGGACAGCGGCAGCGCAAGGCCAGCCGCCGAGCGGCGGCGCAGACGCCGCCAGGGCTGCCGGTCGAGGGCTCAGTGGCTGCCGGCGGCCGGGTGGCGGCGCGCCGCACGGCTGGATAGCGGTGGCGCAAAGCCGGCGGCGCGGCTGGCGGCGCCGCGCCGCTGCTGCTCCATGAGCTCTGCAACGGCCAGCTTGTGCGCCCGGCGGCGCGCCTCCCGAGCGCCCGCGGCGTCCCCCGCCTGCAACACAGAACATGGGCAGCTTTCAGGTCAGGACGACCAGCAGCAAGGCCAGCTGGTGCGCCCGGCAACGCCTCCCCCGCGCTCCCGCAGCAGCACCCGCCTGCGAGGCAATGACTCGGCGATTCACCGTCTGTCCCAAGGCAGGGAGACGGAGTCATGACCAGCTTGTGCGCCCGTCCGCGCCTCACGAAGCGACAGCGGCTTCACACGCCCGTGGAGTAGGCATCCGGATCTAGGCAACGAACTTCTTCTGCAGGGTGGCAGGGTTTAGGTCTCGTGAACAGCGGGCAAGGGGGGTTACAGGCGCCGGCAGCCGCCGCATTGGCTGACGCCTTCTCTGGACAGCCGTTTCAGAGAAACCCACGAAAGCAATCATTGAGAAAGTGAGTCAAGGGCCCGCACCGCTTCCAGGGTATCGGCGAGGCACGACCAGTAGGCCTCCAGCTTGGGATCGTGCTTCTTGAGCACCTTCTGCGTGGCAGTATGGAATGCACAGCAGTCGGTAGAGTTGACAGCAGGGGAGGCAGTCCGCCAATGTTCATCGAGGAAACGAACACACTGGCGCAACGCTGTTTTTGTTGACCGAACAAGTGTGTGCTTTCTTCTGTCCATGCGCGGCAGTCTGAGAATGGCCGGCATTTACCAACCATTCAGACCACAAAGCCATCAGACTGACTGTGCACAGAATCCGAGGGGCGGCATGAGTTTGGGGGTAATGAAACCAAAATATCCCATGCAATTCAAGCAAACCCTAAAAGCAGCGCACCCGCATGATATCCAGAGCCTGCTGCGCCGCCTGCCCCGCGTCCCGCGGCCTGTCGGCTTCGAGGTACACCTGCGCAAAAGATAGGGTTTGCGGTGATGCATTAGCCTTCCAATGGGCCGTGACACCGGAAAAAGTTGGCTTTTGTTTGAATCAACAGCGGCCCGATCTTGCATGCGGGACCTGCAACCAAGTCGCTGGGTTGTGCCCTCGGACGACAGCTGTCCCGCCGGCAGGGTTTGCCCGCCGGCAGGGTTTTCCCGCTGGCAGGGGCAGGGGCTGCGACTGCCTGCGGCGCCCGAACTGCCACGCGCAACAAGCAGAAAGCACGGGGCCCCACCTTGGCCATGGTCTGCAGCGCGGCAGCGGTGCGCTCGTCTTCGTTGCCGTGGTGCCGCCTCGTGACATCCAGTAGCCCCTCGTGTAGGGAAACCGCCTCCGCGGCCGCGGCGCCCGTCTTCACCAGCCTGTAGACGGCATGAGGTGTTGGAAGGCAACTCGCACGCACACTCAATCGGCAGCGATTCGACGGAGGACAAGCACATTCTGATCTCCAGTCAGGTGGCAGGGCCATTTCCCAGAAACGCACAAGCCGGGAGCCCAACACAAGGCTGGCAGACACCCTGTTCTCACCGCAGGAAGCTGGCGAGTTTGGCGCGGACACTGAACGCGAGCCAGTCGTCGGCGCCCCAGGCGCGCGCAGCCTGCACATCCGCCGCACGCAGCGACGCCTCCGCTTCGGGCAGCGCCTCGCCGCGGGCGTGCGCCTCGCCTGCAGCCACCAGCAGGCGCGCTGCCGCCCAGCGGGCGCGCTGCGATGGGGACCCGCGCTCGCCATCGTCGGCAGAGTCCTGCGCGCGGGCGGGAAGCTCTCGGACGCCTCGCGCTGAAAGCATGTTTCGGTGCTTCCGGACAGAGATTGGAGTTTAGGGTTTACGGTTTCTGCTGCGCATCTGCTGCGCACCTGGGACGACCTGGTGAGGGCTGCGACTCTACTAGGGGTTAGCGACTCGACGTGGAATCAAGCACCCCTAGCGGTGTCCAGGCCGGCGCCTGCGACTCGCCGGCTGACGGGGCGCGCTGCTGGCTGCGCCTGAGCCAGATGCGAGACAAAGGGAAGCGGAGGTAAGACTCCATAAGCCCAGCAAGCTGTGCAGGCAGGTGTCTGCACACCTGTTGGGCCTCGGAGGGTTTACCGATGCCCCCGGCAGCGCCGCTGCCCACGGGACTGGCGCCGCCACCGTCGGCGCCCACCGCCGCTGCGCCGTCCTGCTCCGCCGCCAGCCGGTCCGCCTCCGCCAGCAGCTCGTCGGCAGCAGACTGCAGCCCCGCCGTCGCCTCGTCCTGTGCAGTGCAGTCCCAATTGTCTAGTGGGGGATAGTTGACTTGGCCGCCAGCCGGTCCGCTTCCGGCATCTCGACGGCGGCGGAATGCAGCCCCGCCGTCGCCTCGTCCTGCGCGATGACAGCGCACGCTCGTTGCCGCAGATGATGGAGTGGCGCGGTATGCTGGAAGTGCGAGGGGCAGGGCTAAAGCGCGGGTGCCGAGGGTGTTTTGCAGGCCAATTCCGCAAGGCCAGCAGCCAGTTCAAAAGCCGCCAGCGCACAAAGGGAAACTATCAAAGGGAAACTACCAAAGGGAAACGCACAAAGGGAAACGCACAAAGGGAAACTACCAAACAGCAAAACCCTGCTGACCTCCTGGCCTTGCCTCCTTCCCGCATCGCTGCACAAAGGGAAGCGCTGGAACAGAACACGCGATGCAGACCGAACGGAACATACGATGCAGACCTTAAAACCTAGATCCCGTCTGTAGTTCACGGCTCGTGAGGCGCACCTGTGCATCTGCTTCCTCCAGGGCCCTCGCCAGCTGTACGTAATCGCTGAGAACTGTCGACATACCATTACATGAAAATTTCGACATGTACGTAGTCATATCGACTCGTTGAACGCACCAGGGCGTCTGCCTCCTCTAGCCCACCGGCCAGCTGTATGCGCGCGAGCGTCGTCCAGTTGGATGCGGGACCCATACGGTCCAGGCACACCTCCGCATGGCGGCGGGCCACCTCTGTTGCCTGCAGCAATAATTGAATGCCTGGCCTGAGCACACGCGTCTGCAACCGCGTCGAAATCGAAGCCAGAACAAAGACTGGCTCAGCAACCTGACGCCAGCATGGCATCAGTTCCCCGGATTTCGGGCGTTCACGTCCGCGCTTTGGACTGACAAACCCTGGAGCGCACCTCACGGTTGTGGTTGAGCGCCTGCAGCGCCAGGCAGTGGTCGTCGGCCAGCTGCCGCATGGGCAAGAAGGTACCCGAGATTTCAGGGTTTTGTATCAAGTGTCGAACCTTGGAGCGCACCTCACGCTTGCGGTTCAGCTTCTGCAGCACCAGGCAGTGGTTGTTGGCCAGCTGATGCGCCAGCTGAATCTTCAGCGGCGCCCCCGCCGCTTCCGCCTCCTCCGCCACCTGCCGCGAAGACAAACAAAATAAACTGGTGCCAGACACTAGAAACCGCAACCGAAGCAGCTGATGCGCCAACCGGATCTCCAGCGGCGCTCCCGCCCCCGCCGCCTCTTCCGTCAAGCGCGGCGAAGGACGCCAGATGGGGATGCGCCAACTCGCAGCTCTGCAGTTGTGTCCATGCCGGCACCACTTGTTTCCTGCACTGTCCTTCGCCGCTTGCAGGGGGTACTAAGTATTTCCCGGGATGCTGAACATCCCCTGCGGCTGGTGTTTTCAGCCACCGTCACACACACAACTGCGTCGAGGTGCGGCACACCTGCCTGCCCGATGCCCCAGGGGGGGCATTCAGTACAAGCCTGGTGCACGGTTCGGATGTTGCCGACACCCATACTGACACTTTCCAAAGTAGCAGCCAAGTAATCGTGACTCACCTGCTGTCCGATGCGCAGGTGGTCGAGCGAGTCGTCCGGGCGGCCCGTGGCGTAGTACACGTGCGAGAGCGAGTACTCCGCCTTGGCGAGGGGCTCGCCGGCAACGCTCGCGTCCCTTAGCAGCCGCAGCGCCGTGCGGATCATCTTCTCAGCGGCCACGGGCTTGCTGCAAAGACCGCAAGTAGGATGGTCTGTTGAGAGGGTTTATGGGGCAGGTTTTCAAGGGGCGGCGCCTGCATCGCGCAGCGGCCGCAGCGCTGTCCGCCACATCCACCCCGCAGCCAGGGGCTTGCCGCAGACAGCGATTGGGGGGTAAAAGAATTGCCTCTCAGTGGCTCCACTACACAGGCAACTGAGAGGAGCCGCACTATTTGAAAACTTCCGTGGACATGATAGGGAGGAGAGCAAGCCGGGCTTAGCAAGCGGATCGGCTCACAGCGCTCTGCACGCCACCAATGTGTGCAGGCTTTTGGAGGGCACCCACGCTGGAGATCGCAGACGGCAGGATTATGCACGCTGGCAAACTGCGCGCCAGGCTCGGCAATGCACGCCTTGAGGGTTTGACGCACCCATTCTCGGTGTAGGCTTTCAGGCCCGCGGTCACCAGTTGGTCGGCCTGCTCCGTCGCTTTTGCCTGTTCCTCCGGCGAGGCGTTGGGCCCCTGTTGCAGCAGAAGAAAGCAGTCGTTTACTCTTTGTTGTGTTGTTGTAAGGGCTTGAAAGAGCTCGTCCGCCGGCTCCTTCGCTGTCGCTCCCTCGTTCAGCGGGGCGTTGCGCCCCTGGGTAGACATTCAGATGGGCTGTCAGCTGCGCCATGCCATTAACTGAGATTTAGCAGTCACTGAGCTGGACTGGGGATTCAGGACTTCGTTCACGGCAAATGTGTAGAGGGCTTCCACCCTGGCTGTGCATCCATCCCAGGCAGACTCAATGTATATCCATGCTCCTTGAACGATCTTCTTGCTATCCATCCGTCTGCAATCGATGCACCATGCCCAGCGGGTCGAAGCTGGCGGCGCGGCCGGCGGAGGCGACGGACGTCTCAGGTTCTTGCACAAGGTTGTTTGATACCTTTTCCTTCGTATTTTCCTTTCCTTTTCCTTTTCATGTGACGCACCATGCCGAGCGGGTCGAAGCTGGCGGCGCGGCCGGCGGAGGTGGTGGACCCCCCCGCCTCACTGGCGGCGGGCGTTGAGAAATCCTCATCCGCGGTGCTCATGCTGCCCGCCACCTGCATTGACAATGTTTCAGCGTCGTCAAGCAGACGACAGGGGAAACCTTGATGGGTTGCTAGTGGCAGGCGTCGAGAAATCCTCCTCTGCAGTGCTCATGCTGCCCCCCATGTGTGTTGGGGCCGACACATTTCACAAGCTCTGCCACGGGGTCACTGATACCAACGCAGCTTGTGGGCGAGGAAAAGTATGCTGCCTGCCACCCACAGAGGCAGCGAGCGATTCAACCAAGGCACCTGCCGCACGGAGGCATAACATGGAGCGCTGCAGGGGCGGCAAGCGCTGCATCATCGCGGCAGCACGTGTAGCATTGATTGCATAGCGAACCTTGACAAGCGCGCAGCGTTATCGACTGTTGCACCCGAGGTGTATGGAGTCGGTCCCACCTGATGAATGGCGGTGGCCTCCTGGTCAGGCGTGCCCGGCATGTCGGGGTCCGTATCCGCCTCGGCGGCCGGCGCGGCCACCCGCCGCTGGCCACCGTCCTTGTGCAGACCGTCACCGCTGCTGGCGCTGCTGGCACTGGCGCTGCTGCTGCCGCCCGCGCTACTGCTGCTGCTGCTGCTGCTGCTGCTGCTGCTGCTGCTGCTGCTACTGCTGCTGCTGCCGTCGCCGGAGCCATCAGCGCTGTCGGCTGCGTCAGCCGCCGCCGGCGCCGGCCGCTGTGCGGGAGGCTCGGTCGATGTTGACGGAGACGCGGGCAGCCCCGCTCTTGGCTGCTCTGCTGTCAATGCCGGTTCTGAAGCGGGCGGCTGCTCTGCTGTCTGCTTCGCGGCCGGCGATGCCTCCGCCGGCTCCACCGGCTGCTGCTGGCCAGCTTCCGCTGCCGCCGCTGGCTCCTCGGCTGGCTGCTCCGCCTCCTCAGCGGCAGATGACTGCTGCTGTGCTGGCGCTGGCGCCGGCGCCGGCTCGCTGGATGGCAGCTCTGCCTCCTCTTCGGCAGGCGGCTGCTCTGCCGCCTGCGGTGCTGCCGATGCTGCCGTTGCCTCCGCGGCTGGCTGCTCCGCCTCCTCTGCGGTGGATGGCGGCTGTTGCGCATCTTCTGCCGGTGCTGCGGTGGCTGTGGAATTGTCCAATGGCTGGGGTTCTGCCGCCGACTCAGCCCGCTGCGCCACGCCATCCGCAGCATCAGGCTCCGCAGCCGGCGGCTGCTCATTTTCCGGCACCACAGTCGCCGCGGGCTGCGGCGGCTCCGCACTGTCTGGCGGCGCGGGCGCTGCAGCCCCTCCTTCCGCCGCCGTCTCGGGACCCTTGTTCGGCTCGTCCGCCGCGGGCTCGGGAGCAGCTTTTGGCGCAGCTGCCGGCGCCTGTGCCGGGCCGGGCGCCGGCGGCCATCCGCCGCCCCCAGCTCCGCGCTGCGCCCCAAAGCTGTGGCGGCCAGGCTGCATCGGCGGGCCCGCCCGCAGCGCTGTCGCGATGTTGGCGTCATGTGCCATGTCGCTGCTGCTGCTGCTGCTGCGCTGCGGCAGGCCGCGGTGCCTGGGGCCGCCGCCGCCACTGCCGAGTCTGCCGCCTGTAGACCGCCACGGCGGCGGCGGCGCGCCTCCAGCCGCGCCGGCCGACTGCGCACGCGAGCGGCCGCGCACGGGCGACGTCGGCACTGCCGCCTGTGTGCCGCCGGAGGCTGGAACCGCCGGCCGCCGCCGGCTGCCAGAGCCGCGGCCCGTGACCTGCGTCCAGCCGTCGTCCTCGTCCACTGCCGTGCCGTTTGCCATTGGCGCCGCCTGCGCTGGCACCGCAGGGCCGGCGCTTCCACCCGCCGGCGCCGGCACCGCCGTGGCCGCCGGGCTGCTGCTGCGGCCATGGCGTACAGGGGACGCCGGCGGCGACGCCGGCGGCAGCGCGCCCGCCGCCGCAGCATCTTCGTGCTTCGCCACCAGGTCCGCCCAGGAGGTGCGCTTTGTCGGCATGGCACTCTCGTGCTGCTGTGTGGGGGCGCCGCCGTCAGCGTCGGCAGCCGCCGGGGAGGCCATAGCCGTCGGAGCCGCTGCATGCTGCTCTGCGACGCCCTTGCCCTGGGGCGGCGCCATTGCAACAAAAGCGGGCGCCGCCGCTGCGGCCGCCGCGGTGTCGCCGCCGCTGCCGCCGACGCTGCCACGGCGCGGCTTGGCAGGTGAATCTGAGGCTGCGGCGTCGGCGCCGTTGCCGCGCCGCCGCTCGCTGCGGCTGCGGCCACCCTGGGGCAGGCGGCCAGGTGGCACCTCCGGCTCGCTGGGCGCCGCCTTGGCCTTCGCTGCCTTGGGCGCTGCAGTAAGGTGCACGAGAATGGTTGAACAACCTGCCATTGGACTGCATGCAAGCTTTCTGTCAGCAGAACTTCTTGGCAGCAGAACCCTAGACCAAAAGCTGTTGCGCAGGTGTTGTTCAGATAGCACGATCTCTGCGCCATCTTCGCAGACAGCCCGGCTCGTGCATGCAACCCACAGATCAGCGAGCCTGCCCATAAGCCGGCGTCGCCGTGGGAGACCACGAGCATCATTGCCAACTAGCTTTGCACAATGGCGTGTTGCAAATTGAAGGGAGCTGATTGAAAGGAGCTGATTCAAAGGAACTGACGACAAAAACAAGCATCTACCTGGCTTGGGCGCCTCTGCCGGGGAACGCTTGACACGGTCAGCCCACGAAACCGCCGGCGCCGACGCGGCACGCGGCTGGAACTCCTTTGCAGCAGGGTTGAATGTGAACTCCCTGGCCGCCGGGTTGAGCTTCGACTGGGAGGCGGCGGCAGGCGCCGCAGTGTCCGGATTTGCCACCGCGGCCGCGACATCTGCCGGCAGCGTGCCAAACTGCAGCTGCGGCGCCTTCGGCTGCTCCGGCTGCTCTGCCGGCGGCTGCGCTGGCTCCTGCTCTGTCGGCGCCGCATCTGACGGCGGTTGATCCGCCTGCGGCTGCTGTGCCGGCTGCTGTGTCGGCGGCCGCTGCGGCTCCTGCGCATGCGTATCTCTGCCCTGCGCCGCTGCGTCGCCGCCTTCGGCAGGTGAACTGCATTGTGGCGCCGCCGGCTGCCCGGATTGCTCCGGCTGCTGTTGGCTGGCTGCGGGCTGCGGGTCTGCGCCATCCTGCTGTGCCTCTGCTGCAGGGCCGGGCGCAGCACCATGTTCGGGCTGGGCTGCTGGCTGCCGTGGCGCCGCTGCATCCGGCGACGCCACCGCATCTGCAGGTGGCGACCCGCCCGCAGCACCGCCGTCGGCACCCGACGCTTTGGCACCGTCAGCGGCGGGCCGGCCATGCTCCGCAGAGACGCCTCCGCTCGGGGTCTGCGCTGCAGCTGCCGCGCTCGAGTCCGCCACGGGCGTCGGCAGCGACAGCGCGCGCTCGAACTCGGCCGCAAAGGCCTCCGCATCGGAGATGGGCTGCTGGGGAGCTGCAGGCTGACGGTTTGCCAGCACCGCCAGGCCGTTGGTAGGTTTCGCGGAGCGCTCTGCGGCGGATGTGGGGTCACCGGCTGGCGACCCAGCCACCGTCTCTGGCACGCGCAGCCCGTTCATGGCCGGCGCAGCGGCGGCGGAGGGCGACGGCGAGCGCGCCGCCGGCCGCCGAGCAGCGCCTGGGCGCTTGAGGCGGCTGCCGGCGCTGCTGCCGCCGCTGGACGGCGCTCTCTTGGGCGACGTCCTTGCGGCACCGCCGCCGTCCTGGGATAGCGGGCGCCGCCCCGGGGACTCTCCAGCGTGGCGAGGAACTTTTGGCGCGACACCCGACGCCGTGCGTGGGCTGGACGGCGGCCCGAAAGGTCCCAGGTCCCGCGAGCTGTGCATGCACAGATGTTGTGTCAGACTCGTGCATGTGACGAGTGAGAGGCTCCACAGCCTCTAAGCGACGGCCGATGAGCCTGAAATAGATTGTGGCAGGGCGCTGGTCGAGCCAGTGACGTGATACATTGCAGCGCATCCTGTCCCCTTCAGCCGGCATGCCATGCCTGTCAATGCAGCGCATGCGTTCAGCAGCTGAGCTCCATGGACCATGACTGGAGCAGTGCGCCGCGAGTAAGAGGCTTGGCATGTGCATTGAAAACATGTCCTAGCAGCCTTTCACGGCACTAAAGCTTGTAGTGGTAATGGCCCCGTTGAGCGTGTTTGAGCAGACCGAAGCACGCTGGACGGCAACGGCTCGGCGTTGCCGCAACAGGAATAGCCATCACCTCGTGCGGGCAGCGGCGGCGCGCTTGTGCGACGCTGCGTGTATTGCCTCTGTCTGCTCCTGCTGCAGCTCCTGCCGTCGGCGCCGGGTCAGCGGTGACCGTGAAGGAGATGCAGGCGGCGAAACGCTCTCCTCTGCTGCATGATCATACGTTGGATGGTCAGTGCCACATGGTTAGCTACAGCAATACGACCCAGGCCACCCAAGCGCGGGCGACAGCCATTAGCATGCATTTCAGCACGTACTGGATATCGTTGCATTTTCGTTCAACGTGTTCTGCAGCAGGTCGGAGTGTGCATACAAAGCAGTCCGTTTGCTGCCCCTGCAGAGACCAAGTGGCTGCAATCAAAGAGGGCACAACAAGGGTGTGCGATGGCGAGATGAGAGAAAAGCATTATCAAGCGCGTGCCTTGCGATGCGCCAGGATGTCGTGGGCGCAGAAGCCGCCGGCGCAGCACTTTGGCAAGCACAAGGCCGGCACCAAGCACAGCCACCGCGGCGCCTGCAGCTGCAGCCGCGGTGCCGCCGCCATCCACATCATGCTGATGCCTCATGCGTGCGTCTGCTTGCGCGCTGGCTCGTCGTGACTCGCTGCTGTCGGCCATGCCTCCAGCTGCATGCGCGCCTTCCCTCGACGACTTGTGCGCGGCTGAAACCCGTGGCGCCGGTTCCTCCGCCCCAAGATCCTCGTCACTGCTGTATGCGATGATACTCATGCCGCATTCGCGTTGAAGCACCGGCGCTGCGCCTGATCGTTGTGTTTGCCACCGTGATCTCTTTGAGGCTTGATCCAGGGGATGCTGAAACCAGTTGTAAGCATTGATTTCCCTGCAGGACCCCAGGGTTTTGATCAAGCACCGACAGGACGGCCCACTGAAGGGCAAGAGGGAAGGAACAGGGAGAGGAGCGGAGGAAAGGGACAGAGTGGACAGAGAACGGCGCTGCAACGAACCACCTTTTTTTGCACGCCACTGCTGCTGCTGCTGCTGCTGCCTCATATCCGGGTAAAATTACCAGTGACTGCACCGACGCACGCCACGAAACGTCGAAGTCGGCAGCTCACAGCCCGAACAGCTGCAGCGGTGAATCAATCTACACGTCATGGAGCCTGGAAAAATCCCGCAAGTCTGGCCAGGCTCCGCAACCGCTGCAGCAGCGCAGGTCAACACCAAGCTGCTGCCTAAGGCGTGGCCGGGCTGTCAATGACATGGTATCAACCCTTTCCATTCATTCCTGACCCCTGCCGCTTCGATAAAGCCAGTCTCCCGGTTGCAATCGCAGCTCCCGCCGCACCCGCCAGGTTACCAAGTGATATCCCCTGCATGTAGGTTTTCATGCCCAAAACCTGCCGCTACAGCAGCACCAGCCCGACCTGCTCCGGCCGCAGCTCCTGCCGCGCCCGCCAGTTGTACAGGTAGTACCGCAACTTCCCGTCGCCGATGCCAAACTTGAGCTCCTGCAAAAGCACATCGGAACAAGATTAAATAAAGCGAAAGCGTCTAAGTTGACCAGTTGTACAGGTAGTGTCGCGGATGCGAATTCAAGCTCCTGCACATGTGCACGAAACAAGTGAGGAAAGAGAAAGCAGACAGGTAAAGGATTGGACAGTCAACAACGAAGCTTGCCGATGCCACATCTTTGCTCCTGCGCTGAAAGTGGAAGCTCATACACAAAGCAGAGCGGTGGAGGTTGGCGCCAAGTGTACAGGTGGTAATGCAGCTTGCCGTCGACGATGCCGAACCCGAGCTCCTGCGGACGTGCAGGTTGGAGCGCAGAAGGCACGATGCAGTGAGGGACCCAAGTTTTGCATTTGCCGATTAAAAGGGCGCTGTGCGGAGGCACTGTGTGAAGGCGCTGCCGGCTTTCAAGTTGCTTGCACGCTCACTGCATCTGTATGATGTTGGCTCACAAAACAGGGCACGCCTTCATGGACTCGTCGTGTTTGCCAGAGCTTGTTTTGGAGGGGAACACACGAAAGGAAGAAACCCGTGAAATCGTGCTATTGCAGCAGGGCGAGCGCATCGAACACGCTGCGGCTGACTTCCAAGGGACTCTGGAAAGTAGAGAAACCGCAAGAGAACGACAGGGGAGTCTGGCCGAGGTGCCTTCATGAGTCCTGGTTCTGCAGCAGGTCGAGGGAGTCAAACACGTCGTGGCCCCGTTTGCTAGGACGAAGACTGAAATGAGAAACAGAGTCCTCGTGAAACACCGCGCCTTCATGAACTCCTGATTCTGCAGCAGGTCGAGGGCGTTGAAGACATCGTGGCCGCTGCGCCTGGCCAGTATGAGCGCGTCCGTCATCAGCTGCGGCAGCGGCGTCGCGCCTGCAGGAAAGTTTAGATAAGATAAGATAAGATAAGATAAGATAAGATAAGATAAGATATAAGATATCTGAGAAATTGCAAGCCGCTGCGCCTGGCCAGTTTGAGTGCGTCCGTCATCAGCGGCAGCGGCGTCGCGCCTGCGACAAAGCTCAAGAGTCTTGCGAGGAATGACACATCTACAGCAGGCGGGTCGCAAGGCAAGCCAGTCACCGTGTCTGAGGCCTCTGCTGTTTAGAGTTTAGGGTTTGGGTTTCTCGCACACACATGCATGCAATCGTGTGAGCAAAGCGGGTTTGCGGTGATACAGACACAACAACTGATTGCACCTGAGACGGTGTAGTACTGGAAGGCGGCCTTCAGCTCGTCGTGCCGCTCGTGCCCGATGATGGAGCTAGGCAGCGTGTAGAAGGACGCCAGGTCCGTCAGCCGCCCGTCTGCGGGCACAATGATGTTGACTCGGAACCTGCTGGTCAATCCCATGCAGCAAACTGCCGCAGAATTTCGTGTCGCTGCCCGCATGATGGGGCTGGGCAGCGTGTAGAATTACGCCAGGTCAGCCGCCCGTCTGCAGCGGGAAGACAGCCGATCATTCAGGTGGGTCCTGTCACTCTGGTGGCTGCAGCATGTCTGCGGGACGCCGCTTGTGCGCGATGTGCGAGCTCGGCAGTGTGTGCGATTCGCGGGGTCTGTCAACTGCCCATCTGCATGCAGAATCTCAAGCATTTCAAAGAAAACCCCACCTGGCGCCTCCACGACGCAGCAGCTGACGACGCCTCCCTTCGGCAGCAGCGTGTGCGCCAACAAACCTCTGAAAACTGATCTGTCCAAGCCTACAACAAGACCCTTGGCGATTCCCACCTCGCGCCTCTATGACGTAGGAGCTAACGACGTCCTCCGTCGGCAACAGCGTGTACGCCAGTGCAGCATGTAGCCCGCCAGCGCAGCATGTACTTATGTCTTCTCTGAATTGAGTTACAGCAATGCACCTGGCGCCTCCACGACGTAGGAGCTGACAACGTCTTCAGTTGGCAGCAGTGTGTGCGCCAGCTCCGCCTCGTCAAAGACGGGCGCCAGCGAGAAGCGCGTCAGGTACCCGTCCAGCAGGGTTTTCACCTGCACCGGATTCAAATGGAGGAAATTTGTGCCCAGCTCCGCCTCGTCAAAGACGGGCGCCAGCGAAAAGCGCGTCAGGTACCCGTCCAGCAGGGTTTTGACCTACGCAGCACAGAAGTTGACTACTCGGGCACCTCCATGTACAGGCTTTCCTAACAGGCGTCTCCATCTCGTCAAAGACGGGCGCCAGCGAGGCGCGCGCCAGGTAGCCGTCCAAGAACCGTGCATAGGGTTTCTTTCACAGGGTTTTGACCTGGTCTCACGCCTACTTGTCTGACAGTGTGCTTGGAGCAGAGGCACTGGACGTCAAAGGCAGAGTCGGGGACGAAAAGGAACTTGCCCGCCTGCAAAACGTCGCGCGGCTGCGTGGGGCGGATGCCCGGCGTCGCCTTTTCGAATAGGATCCTTCTGACAATGGATTTTGTGGATGGCAATATTGGAGACAAAGGTTTTTGAACGGCTTCTTGCGGAACGTCACGCGGCTGCACGGGCCGCATGCCCAGCTTCCCCATCTCGAGATGGGAGCTGCTGAAAGCACGCTATTGTTGGCGGGGACACAAGAATCAGAGGCTCGTTGAAACTTACATCCCTTTACTAAAGAGCTGTGCTTTTTAATTAGGTGGGCACAAAGTGCCAACCAAGAGGTTTCGGGGCGAAACCTTGAATTTCAGCTAGGCTGGAATTTTAGGGCTTGTAAGTTTAATTAGACTGTGTCGTGCAGCTACAAATTCTAATGACAATTGCTTGCCTGTGGCACGTCGCGCGGCTGCATGGGCCGGATACCCGGCGTCGCCGTCTCCTCCGGCAGCCTGTACAGCTTGAGCGTCCTCGCCATCGTCATGCGCGCCTGCACATCAGTAGATGTTATACCGGTATTATTTTGTGGATACTGCCAGGCTCACGTCTCCACTGAAATTTCAAGGTGGGTGCCGGCACTGGCGCCGCAGCCCGAACCCTGAGAGGGTCATCATGCATCGGTCCTGCAGGCGTACAAGCTGCCACGGCGGCGGCACAGCTTTGGGATTGATCCCGCAGCGTGTTTTCCACAGTGTTTCAACCAATGGCAGGTGTTGCGCGCCAGCCAGGGATGTGGCCGCTCCACAAGCCAGAGAATGTATATTCGTCACCCATTCTGTATGGAAAGCGCACAGGCGCGCATGGCGATGGCGATGATTCTGAACTAGCTGCCAGGGGAGAGCGCAACGCGCACCCTGAACATCAATCTGACCACTGAGGCGGGTGAAGCCGACATCGGTGAGCTTTGCCGGTTCAGGCTGCTCTGTCAGCACTTGCCACTGTGTTGGTGCTTTTGAGAAATGAGGACGGGTGTCGCAAAATGTCGAATCTGGGGGCGGGAGAAGCCGAGGTCGATGAGCTTCTTGGGGTTGAGGCTGCGTTGCCAGTACTGGCAACTTTCTGGCAGCTGCCCCGGCGCTTCGAGATTCCGAGCTGCGGTGCATTGTTGATCCGACATCTTGAGAGGAGTTTCGTGACACCTGGAGGCGGGAGAAGCCGACATCGATGAGCTTTTTGGGGTTGAGGCTGCGGTGCCAGTACTGGCACGTCGCCAGCGGCTTGGGCAGCACGACTCCTGCGGTGTAGGCCGCCTGCCAGATGCCGCGCGCGTTCACCCGCCGCGTGATCTCCTGCGCAGGAACAGACAGAGATGACGGTTTATACGAGGGTGTCGAGCTGTCGCGCCAATATCACCGCCCCAGCGGTGAAGGCTGTCTGCCAGATGCCTTGCACGTTCACCCGCCACGTGATCTCCTGTCTACACGTGAGTGGAGTTGGTCAACGAACTGCGCATACAGACAGGTCAGGTGTCACAATCACTGCAGCACGACCCCTGTGGTGTAGGCTGCCTGTCAGATGCCGGCGCGTTCACCCCGCTGCGAGATATCCTGTTGCGTACAAGCGCTGCGCCACGATCAACGACCAAGTGACAATGACAAAACAAGCTGGAAACAGGGTCTGCTATCTGATGGCCGCATGCATTTTACAACCATGAGCACGCTTGGCGCGCAGCTCATTGTGCTTGCGCAGAGCCTGGGCCGTGATGCAGCTTGCTACTTATCAAACTGTCAGAATGCCTTTGAAAAACTGTGCTCTGACACCCACCTTGACGAGCATGTGCCCCAGGCGCGTGGCGCGCAGCTGCTTCTGCATGCACGGAACCTGGCAAATTGCCACACAAGATCCCTGCAGGAGCTGCCGAAAACATCATAGTGTGAGGGTTTTTCGAACGAGGGAGCCCACCTTGATCAGAACGGGCGCCAGGCGCTTGGCGCGCAGCTTCTTGTGCACGCACAGGAAGTTGATTTCCACGGCGGCCAGGGCGGCGGAATTGACGCGGATGCGCGCGGGGATGGCGGTGATGAAACCCATCAGCTTCCCGCTTCCGCCCACCCGCACGCCGAGGTGCCACTCGGGGACGAACCCCGGGACCTGCAGCGCCCACTGCAGGAACGCCTGCGAGTACTTGAACCTGCACGACACGGCACAGGAATGCCTCATACAAACTGGAATTCGTGGAGTGCAGAGATGTTCAGGTGCACTTGGGCACCAAGTAGTGTAGCGCCAACTGCAGCAGGGGAATACTTCTAAAAACAAACCGAGGGAACCATTCGTGGGGCGTTTGCCAGGAGGTTTGCCTGTCCGTAAGCAACAATTCGCTGGCCCTGGGTCACCCTGTTCACAGACAAATGCAGTGGCACGCAAACCCTGCCCCACCTGAACGTCGCGTCGTCATCCTCGGTCAAGTTTCGCGTCAGCAGCTCATATGAGCCTTCAAATGACACGACGTCTCCTTCGGTTGGTTCCGCTTCCTGTTGTTTCTCTTGAGCACCTGAACATCTCGTCGTCGTCCTCGACGTAGTTGCGCGTCAGCAGCTCATAGACTTGCGCCACCGTGTCCGCGTCCGTCATGTCGCACACGCTCCACACGAACCTGCACATGGAAATTGCACATTGGGGATGTGCCATCGAGCCACCGGTGGCCCAGTGGCGGCATGCTGCCGAGGCGCCGGCGCAGTTGGAGAGCCGCCGTGCGCAGCAGCTAGCGACCCCATGAGAGCCCTGGTCAGCATCATGGCAGGCTTCTGCACTCGTGAGAGACGCTGCCGTGGCACGAGCATTGGCGGTGCACCATGCTTTTGGCGCCAGCACCACGCATAGAAACTTGATGAGGTCACTGCGGCGCACCCTGACGGCAGGTTGTAGGGCTCTTTCCGCACGTCGCCCACAGTCTTGGGCGCGTCGATCGGCCCGTCTTCCGCCTACCAATGACATCAGGTCATGTGGGAGTGTCTTACAGTGTCTTACATACGGCATGCTCATCTTTGCAGGGTCGTGCCGCCACGCAGGTGCATGCATTGTCATTCCTACGCGGCTCGCCGTCTAGTCGGCTAACGATGGCGCTAGTTTGTGGCTAGACCTCACCACGGTGCCAGGAACCACACGAGCAGGCAAGGTCTCTGACCTGTAACCTTCATTGTTCAAAAGTTTGAAAACCCACCACGGCTCCGGGGTCGTCGGTGAACTGCACGACCGGCTGCGTGCCCCAAAAGGCGTGCTCGTGCGGTTCTGCTGCACCATTCTGCCCCCGCGCCTGCGGGTTTTCGTTTTGCGCCGGTGCACGCGCCGCCGCGAGCGTCTGCGCGCTCAGCGCCTGCCCCAGCTGCAGCACCTGCATGCATTGTGGATCAGCTTCAGGAGTTTTGGATCCAATGTCCTGCGTTTCGGATGCAGTTTGACAGGCGCATGGTCACCGCAACCAGTGACGGGCGTCGCCGCCAAACACAGCGACCAGATCATTTGTCGCTGGGTTCGACACATGGTTGGGTATGTCCATGATCCACCTGCGCCCGCTGCTCCGCCGCCCGCTGCTCCTGGATGCTCTGTGGCTGGGCAGCATCGCCGCTGCCGGCCGCGCCAGAGTCGTTCATGAGGCTTAGTGTCCGTCACCGCAACATCACGAGCTGCGGGCAGCTGAAACGTGGCATTTGATGTCGCTCGATACCCTCACAGGGTGTCGCTCTTCTCCTGGTGCCCAGAGACAGCACACCAGCTGGCACCTGAGAGTGGATCGTGATGTCGAATTTGGCTCGAGCGCTGAAGCGGCCCAGGGCCGGCTGCAGATAGTTTGCAGAACAAATTTGACATCAATTGATGAACAGCGCAATGGCAACGTGCTCACAAAGCTGCTGCATGTGGGTGGCCTTATTAGGTCATGGATTGGCTGCTAATCGGCGATGAGTTGTACAGCGGCCGCTGCCCAGTCCAGTTTGGCACTGCACAGCCAGCCGCGCAGCGTGTTTTCGTGTCAAGATGGCGCACCTGGCGATGCTCAACGCGTCCATGAGCTCGCTGAGCCTGTCTCGCAGCTGCAGACGCCCAGGCTTTGGCGTCAGCAATGGCACCTTATCGCACACCTGCATGCGGACAAAGGACACCTACCACGTCGAGGCGAGTGCTGCAGTGTGTACCACACATGATGCAAGAGGCGTGCACACGGCGCTCTGCTGCTTGGGGATCCACAGTCAAGAGTTTCGACACCCCTGTGGCTAGATGTGTCCCTTCCTCCTGACTTTCTTCAGGTGTCGATGGACGAGAACGAGCCGGTGGACAGCGGCATGCGCCGCTTCAGGCGTGCAGTAATGGCCTCCAACCTGCTGATGGAGGTGGGTGGCGAAACTTCAGACTGGGGCATGCTGCGCGGTCTGCTGCGCCAGCTCCGCGAGGGAACTGTGACCCAGTAGCACGCCACATGACACACTGCTGGGTTCCCTGAGGCCATGAGCGAGCGCTGTTTCGGTGTTTGGTTGCAGGCGCGCAGGAGGCGTAACTTCGAGGACACACAGGACGTCAAGAAGCGGAAGATCCGGGAGCGTGGCCAGCGGAAGAAGTGAGCGTCTCCGAGCTTGACACGCAGTGCCTCTCCGCTGTTCACGCCCTGCTGACAGCTCTCCTTGAAAACACTGCCCCGTTGTCAACACTGTCGGAATGCGTTCATCGCTCTGGCCAGAGCAGGCCAAGTGTGCAGCCCAGCTTATGCTTTGATCTGTGCCTGTGTGCAGACGGCAATTCCGCGTGACCACCTTTGACGAGCAGTCCGGCCTGGACCCAGCCCCCTTCGCAGACCTGTTCGGCGAGTCAGACGACCTGTTCGATGTGAGCGCTGCTGCCGCTTGCCTCTGCCTTTGCCTCCTTCTGGCTTGCTGCAGTTGGGAGGTTCACACAGGAGCTGATCGCAAGATTAGCTGCAGCGCAGTGCAGCGCTGTTGTGGAAGCATGCCTTGGTCTCACTGCCATGCACGTCCGTTTCAATGGTCTGGAAAGTGACCCAGCGTTGCCCCCCGCCTGCAGAACGACATCGTGCCAGACCTCCAAGCGAAGGGCGGGCGTCGCCGGGCGTCTGGGCCCCCCGGCGGCTACCAAGGCGGCCAGAGCGAGGCACCCATGCCCAGGACGCGGTGAAATCGCTGAGCGCCGCCTGAGAGACAGCTGGCGGAGGCGCGATGCATGTCGGCGGCGCCGCCACCCTCCTCGCGCGGTTCACAGGAATGCCGCAGGAATGCAAAGGCGCCGCTGGTGCTGCTCTGGCGCCAAACTGCAGCAGTTGCTTGTCTGTCGATGTGCAGGCCCGGCCTCGCCTGACGCATTCTCGGCTTCGCACGGTTTTGTAGTCTCACAGGACCACAGAGGAACTCTGATTGTCCGTTCCTTTCAGCATGCGTCCCATATCCGCCGCGGTTGGCGGCACAAAGTTGTAAGTCGTTCTGCATGGGCCTTGTACACCATGCCGCATCATTGATGGACTTTGGCACATGATTCGACGCAAACAGTGTGACGCTGTGTGGCTGGCTGTTGCATGCGGCTGTAGCTTGTGCGTCACATTCTGAGATGAGCTGTGTACGGGAGGTGTCGATACAATTTGCAAGCGTGAGCCTCGTGCCAGAAGCCACAGCATCGCGACAGACCTGTTCTCGTGCCTGCTGATGACACTGCAGAGCCGTTTCGGTTGACTGCACATAGCTCATCGCTGCACAAGAGAACCTCTGGCTGCCAATCCACCCATTTTGCCTGGATCCTTGCTCTCTCATGCCCCCGCATGGGCGGGGAATCTCCCAGTCCATCAAGTTTGCCTCGTAGCCCACGGCACGATAGCGAGGCGCTGCTCAGCCATGTGCCCGGCCGGGCGTTCACCACGGAGGTGCTGAGGCCTCTTCAGCAGGATGCAGCAGATGGCGGTGGGTCGCCGGCCTGGCTGGGCCCAGACGGTTCCGTCTACAAACGCGTAGCCATCGTCGCCGCCGGCTTCACCGTCGTGGCGGTCCTCATTCTGCTGCTGCAGCCCGGCAATCAGCCCGCGATGTGCCGGGAGTTCGTCCCGCAGGCGAGCGCGCACACGCCACCGCACAGCGCCGCACACTACATTGAGAACTTTCGGTGCCATGGAGGCCTGTATCTTGGCTACGTATCTGCTGCAGGCATGGCAGTCGAACAATGCATGCTGCTGGTGGTGCTGTGTGACGGCGCATGCCTCGGCCGGATTGGCGGTTTGCCCCTTGCAGCGTGTGCCGCCCCGCCGCACATCGCCCCTCATGCTCACAACCGCAGCCTTTTGATCTGCGACTGCTGCCAAGACCCTCCTCGTTCCCTCTTCGGGAGCGCTTTTGGGCGAGCGACGCCCACGCGCCGCTGGTGGTGCATCCTGTGGCAAGGTCCGCTGTGCCACTGTTCTTGACAAGTTTGAACAATTTCCGCGTTTTCCGCAGGAATGCTTCTGGGATAGCGATGCACGGGCGCCGCTGGTGGAGCCGTCCTGCGGCAAGGCCGGCTGCGCCTTCGGCGCAGACGCACCATCGGTGCTGAAGTGCCCGTTTGCGAGCCGCGGCAGATTCCGGCCCGCGCCCGCAGAGACATGTAAGGATATAACACAAGGACAACAGCAAGTTCCGGCAGTGTGTTTGTGCAGGAGCTCGTGCTTTTGTTTGGACGCCGCCGCCTGGTGCTGAAGTGCCCATTTGCAGGCCGCGGTAGGTTCCGGCCCGCGCCCGCAGAGACTCGCGAGAATAGGTATATTCGTAATGAGCATGGCATTTCTTGTGTGAAGGCACTGTCGCAGCCATAGCTTCATGTGAATCTTCGTCCTCCCCCTGAAATGTTTGAATCTCTCCTGAGAGGTTCAATTCTTCAAGGTCGATCCGCATGCGAC
>JAABUL010002795.1_pt1 | contig 27884 bp, 41 predicted proteins | sample 5559151 | NCBI WGS metagenome assembly JAABUL01 (sample SAMN10711876, study PRJNA513368) | rock metagenome | isolation source: Antarctica rocks | place: Antarctica: Victoria Land, Pudding Butte sud
GCCCCCCCCCCCCCCCCCCCCCCCCCGGCGCCCCCCCCGCCCGCGGCGCCCCCGGCCGCCCCCCCCCCCGCGCCCGCCCGCCCCCCCCCCCCCCCCAGTTTTGAGGAGTGAAACGCTTCTGCGGCACGAAGTGGGAGCGAAGTCGCCGCGCTGGTCTTGCTGTTTGTAGTTCAAAGCACTGTGCGCACAGCAGCATTTGAAACCTAGTTCACGTGCTGTTCGCTTGGCAGGAGTCTGCCATTTCTTTTGGATGCCGCACATTGGCGCCTTTTGTGTGCATCATTGTTTCCTGTTGCGCTGAGCACGGATACTCAGCAGTAGTCGCGCTGGTACTCGGGCCAGTGGTCTTCGACATCTGTAAAGCTTGGGAGCCTTCTTCTTCTTCCGCTGAAAATAGCAGCACTCCTGCACACCAGGTGCCGCATACATCAGAGCTTTCCTTCCCAGGCAGTCCAAGAAGCACCGCAGATGCGGCTTGCACGTGTGACTGCATGCAGCGCAGTTCAGGCGCACGTCACTCGATGAATGACTGTATTGCACTGCGATTCTTACTCAACTGCCAAAGCCACCCGGAGTCAGCGTGTCTTTTCTGCTTCGAATGACCTTGCAGCTACCCTCGCGTCCGAACTCTGCATCGCAACAAGCGGGCACTGTACCAGGGCACTGTACCATTGATCGAGCCAAGCTCACCTGATGCTCACCTGAGAGCTGCTGCTTGTCGGCATCTGACTGCAAACCTCATCGTAGAGCACTGATACCGCTCAAGAAGACGCGTGTGCCGCTGAATTGCCAAGCTTTGTGCGACCTTCAGCCGCCCTATAGCACAACGTGCACCAGTCATAATGTCTATACCTGGAACGCAGGTGCAAACACATCCAAGCCGTCAATACCCATACATATGCCAAGGTATGCAGGTCCTTGGCCCGCACCCTTGTCAGGCGCAGCCAAAGCGTCCCTCGCAGCATGTGGCGGCCGTGGCTGCGGCCGCCTGCTTTGCTGCCACCATGGCCGCGTGCACTGTGCAGCCGCCGTTCCGAGCCTCGTTCACCTGCCGGCGCTGCAGCATCAGGCTGCTCCCGCCCAAACTGGGACGCCTGTGCTGTGAACTGCAGCTTTGCATGCTGGATGTCAGCGCGCTGTTGCTGGCTACCATTGCCGCCGGCGCGGATGACTGCAAACAGCAGCACCAGCGCCAGCAGCATGCAGCCGAGCATCGCCGCCCCGCGGCGGGCGCTGCTTGCTGGCTTTGCTGCAGCTGGCTGAGACGCTCGCGGCCGGCCCGCGGGCGGCTTGGCGACGGGAGGCTTGGCGGTGGCCTTCTGCGGTGGCACCCAGTCCGAGAAGCTGGCCGAGTGCGCCATGCCCTTGGCTGACACCTCCTTGTACGCGGCGCCCTTGATGGGGCTGCCGAAGCCCGTTCGAATGGGCGGCAGGTTTGGCACGCTGAATGCTGCGGCGGCGGCCGAGCTTGTTGAGAGCTCCGGAAACGGCTGGTGTGCATGCCTGCTTGAGGCCTCAGATGCATGTGAGAATCCCTCTAAACCGTTTCCGGTACTGTATGCTTGCGCATACATAGTCTGGCAGACGCTTGATTGTCTCGTGGGCAGGAGATGGCCAGCTGATGGCTGAGTCCTTTCCCGCCCGCGGCCAAGTGCAAACGCTGCGAGTCGCAGATATGATGGTGCTCATGCGGGGCTGCGTGATCGACAACTTTTGCGACTCGAGTTTGCGTCAGCAGCCCCACAGCTTTTCCTGGCGGCTGGCTGTGTGCAGGGGCAACCGACGGAGATGCTGGAGCTACTCCAACCCACTGTGTTCAGGGAACAAGATTCACGTTGACGTATGATCGAATGCGCCAAATGTGGGCCAAGCCCGCGCTCGCCTCGCGGCATTGTCGGCGTCGCGGCTGCGGCAGACGGTGTCGGCAGTCCCGCACAGAGCCGCTGACCCCAGGCTGACCCTGCAGCGCTACCCTTGAAGCCTATTGAGTTCACCTCATCATCTTCAGCCACCGTCGTCCAGCTAGATTTTAGGTTTGCCGGACGTAGTGCTCTTCGCAGCGGCACCGCTGCCTGCTGCTCGAGCACGCTTCATTCCCTTCAGCCTCTGTTTGAACATTGCTCATTGCCGGGCCATGAGTGATATGACGATGATTATTCAGTTGGGACGGATCCGTGCTTGTGCAGGTTCCGCAAGGGCGCCGCATGAACATGTGATGCGCTGTCATTGCGGCGGTGTGGCCTGATGTGCTTCGGGCAACAGATGCCGCTGGTCGTGTCACCACCTCGATGAATTGAAACAATCGAAAGAGCAAGCGATAAACGAGAACCGCTCAACGCCAACAGCAGCATATCAAAAGAAATTAACGAAAATACTACATGATGCAGAATGCATGTTCAATCCTGCATGGCGCCACAGGCTCCCACCTCCACCTCACGGAGTCCGGCAATGCAAAGTCTTCCATCTAAACCTTTGTGCCTTGACGAGCAATCTTGCGTGCAGCGCGCGTGTGCCTGGGGGCCGCCATGCTGACGCCTCGCACAGCTACGCGCACACACCTGCGCGGGCAAGCCACATGAACAGCAATCAGTACCTGAACGAGCACAGGAATCTGTGACATTCTGGCACGGATCAGGACGAGATCCGCTATAACATCAGCATGGCAGCAGGCTGCGCACCTGCACCCAACACCGTGCAGGGCGGCACCGTCGCGCGGCGTCAGCTGGCCTCCCGCGTCTCGTCCATCGAAAAGCGCACACGCGGTGAGCCAGCGCTGGGGTGCGGCGCCGGAACCGGCACATCACCCTGGGAGCCCTGCGAGCTCGGCTGCGAGCCGGCGCTGTCCCGCCCCACGTGCAGCTTCTTGAACGCTCCAGAGATCCTCTTGAAGCCTGGCGAGAGAGGGATACGCGCGAAAGTTGATTGCTCGGATAGGAGGCTCCCAATGCCATCACAGTTTACATTCGGCATCACATTCACATGTGGCACCCAGCAAGCTGTCTGTGTGCCGACTCGGAATAGGGATGCGGCGTCACCTGCCGAGAGGCCCGGGAGAGGCCCTAAACCCGGGGAGCCCTTCCGGTTGAGCGAGCTGGAAGGGCTGCCAACTGCCTCCGGGCCCTGGCTGCTAGACGGGGAGTCGGTTTCGTCCCGGCTGTTCTGGCCGCTGAAACGCTTGCGCGCGACTGCGATACTGTCGTTGGCTTTGTTCAGCTGTGGAGGATAACAAACACTGGAGTTTCCAAACTGCACATTGTCTCAGAAAATGACACGACCTGCTCTTGACACGCTTCAAACAGGGCAGGTCCGCCAGAGGAGCGCATCATTTCAGACTTATTGTTCGCAATCTCTGGATCCGCCAGCTCACTCACCTTGTCTAGGCGCATGTGCGCCAAGGCCACGCTGTTGCAGGGCATGCATGTGTGTCAGTTGGTCAAACGTCTCTGTCTGACAGTGCTGATGGCCGCGCAACAGCAACTCCCAGAGGACAGGAGTACTGGGCGGTCCATGCCAGCCCAGGTGCAGCGGGCAGCGTGGCGGTCAAGCAATCTTGGCGATGTTGACAGCACGATCGAGCAGAGCCTGTGGCCACACCTGTCCACACGTTCCGTCACAATGTTCTCCTCGGCCTCAATGCTCGCTGTGCTGTCCGAGTGCGCCAGCGACTTCCAGGTCTCGCTTGGCGTCGCAGGATCTGACAGCGGCACGTCCAGGGGCTTTCCCTACAAGCATTCGGCCGTAAGGCTGGTCGGATCTGGAGCTGATGCTTCACTGCCAGCACGTAGCCACCACACAGCGGCGGAGCGCAGACGGGGCCCATTGCAGACCATGGCCGATTGCAGCCCGATTGGTTGCAGATGCAACTATCCAGCTCTTGCTTATCATTGCGAACATGGCACTGGAGCAAGTCGTGCTGTGAGGCTGCCAGAGAGGAGGGCAGACCTGTTCGATGCTGGCAAGGCCGCTGCCTGTGGCCATCTTCCCTGCTCTATTTTCAATAGACGTCTACGTCTGGCAGTAATGAGCTGTGCAGATATGCAGCTTCACCAGGAACGGTGCAGCAGGATTGCTGGTACACTGCACGCGTCGGACGGCAATGTGTTCAGTGTATCCGGGCAGGGTAGCAACGCCGATGGCACCTGACGCTGATGCTATCAACAACCCGCAATTCAGGACACAGCTGTCGTTGGCAGTGCTCTGCAAACTTGTGAAGTGTTGCCTCGAGGCGTGCTCGAATCCTCGATATGACCTGGCTTGTTCCGGAAGCACCCTTCACAACAAAGCCTTGTACAGTGACACTGCACATTTGTATTTTGTGACAAGACTTCACTTGAGCCTCCAACACCGCACGGACCTCGCCTAGCGCCGCGGCAGCTGGTCTTGCTCGTTGGATCGCACTCAGCGATGGAGGCCTTCAGGCACGTCTGAGTGTCGTCGCATGCGCAATCAGTTCATAAGGCTTTCTTCTTCCCAGCAATTCCATAGTAGCCAACGCAGGCACAGTGCTGAATCCTTGCTCTGTCATGCAGGGCCTTCGACTGGGACGGCGACGAGCGCTGGCGCGCCTATCTGACACGGATCGAGGTCGCAGACCCGGCCATGCTGCAGAAAGTCAAGGCCAAGTGGTGGAAGCGCGAGATGGTGCGCGTGGAGGGATGGATCGCTGCTGGCCTGCAGTACAGTCCTGCGTCATTGCGGATTTATGACCATTGCCTCCCGTATTGCGTGCAGGACCCGGACTTTGATGTCAGCAGCGCCACTGGGAGCCAGCCTGGCGCATCCGCGCCGCCGCAGCCTCCGCTGCCAGATGCAGGTGTGGCCCCTGTCACGAAGGGACGGCACACTTGGCATTGCAATCCACACACACTTTCCTCACCGTGCTCAACCTGCATTTGGCCGCCGCAGAGCCCTGGAGCACCGCCAACAACGAGCCAGAGCCGCCTCCGGCGGCGCAGCGACAAGCGCAGGCTGCGGGCGGCGGCGGCTGGGGCGCAAAGCTGCGCGCCGCGGTGCAGCAGGGCGGCGGCACCGAGCGCGTCCTCTTCTACCAGCACGCAGCGCTGATAGTCCTGTGCGTCCCGATTCCCCCTTGCTCATCACACCTGTCTGTGCAGCAGCTGCTTCGAGCGACGTGCTTGCTACTGATGTCAGTGCATGTATATGGCTGCTTGCTAGAAGCAAGTTGACTCCTGAGTCTGCAGTTGCGCCTCCGTCACGCAGGTTCATACTGTATTTGCAGCCGCTGAACGGCCGGCTGTCAAGATCCTCATACACGCAGTTTTTGCTTGTCGGGTATGCGTCTCTGTGTAGTGCTGTATCTTGCACTTGCTAGCTGCAGACAGTGTGCCGCATGTGCAAGCCTGATGGAAGCATGACTTCCATGTTATGCCACCATCTGCAGGTTCATCTCCTACGTCATGAAGGCAGGCCACTCATGTGATGAAATGCTCTGAATGCCCCCAACTCGCTGCCTGTGCACGGCTCTCCGCTTCATGTATGCGCATGCACGAGCTCTGATAACCTTGAAATACCTGTGTTGCAGGTGCTGATGCGCTTTGGGGCACCAAAGCTGAGGCCCTGGTCCGCAGCCAAGATGTGGCTGATGCAGGCTGCCGCGGTGCGCTACGAGCATGACTATCCCCTGCTGTCTTGGTGCGGTGGTCATTCGAGATCTGCAGAATGATCAGCGTTGACACACGTGTTTGCCTGCAGACCACGGAGCTCCAGTATGCCATCATCTGTGGAGTCTTCATCAACTCCAGGTGCTCCTCCTTGTTGAGTTTAACTCGCATCATCGGCAATCCACTGCATCTGCTGCACTGCCGCACTCTCCCGTGGATCACGAAGATCCAGAAGCTGACAGGTTCTTTCGTGGTCCACAGGCCGGTAATGCTGGCGTGCATCCCGACATTCGTTTTGGCCGTGTACCACGCCTTTGCCTACGCCGCAACACACTTCTCCAACACGGCACTGTGGCAGCAGTATGGCCGGCCTGCACACGCGATTCTGATATCCAAACAACGGTGAGGTGGCTGGCTGTTGCCCATTCAAGCACTGCAAGAGCGGATGTTGTGCATCAACGAAAACGCTGGCTCTTATGGGCTGTGGACACGTCTGCGGGCTGGCGCATCCTCGTTCTGTAGCGGGACCCCCAAAAACAATCCGGGCCTGCGCCCTTAGCCTCACATTTCTGGTCGCAGGGACGCGCAAATGTACAATGCCGGGGCGGAAATCGGCCTGGGCTTCCTGACGCTGTTCAATATGTTCACGCGGGACCGCAACATCATGCTCGCCTTCCTGTACTGGTGGGTCGCCGCTGGCGCTGTCCCTTGAATAGGCGCTCGATTGCTGTGCAATGCCTGCTTGCACCACGGCCGTGCAGACTGTCACTCCAGTATCATCACGCCGCAGGCAAATTTTGCGGACTAGGTACCACACGTCGGACTGCTCGGCCTACCACCGGGAGGTGCGCTGATTGTCATCTGAAGGAAGGCTGTGCCTCACATTTCGCATCAATCCTGTTTCTGCTACACAGGAATGCGAAAAGCGACTCTTTCTCATCTTGGTACCTACCCATCACTGCAGGTGTGGCGGACGTTGGACGGCTACTCGCAGCTGATCTTCAACATGGCACCGATGCTGCGCACGCCGATCAGCTATGCGCAGCGGTGGTTCACGAATGTCCGCTGAAGTGTGATTTGGTGTGCATGTGTGGGAGAGCTTGAAGTAGGGTTGGAGCGGAGCATGTTGTGGAGGATGCCAAAAACCCTCAAATCAACATGCATACACGTTTATGTAAGCAGGATTCTATAGATTTTGTTTCCCCTCAATTCCTGCCCTAAGCCTCAACGGGAATGTGCGGAGCGCGTACGTTGGCCGCCCAGCTGCTGCCTTTCCGCAGGTTGAGCGTGCAATAGCCTTGGAACAGCGACCTGTCACAGCTGTCTGATGTCTGAAAACGAGGGGTATCCCCCGCCGGGCGTCAGCCTGCGGCCGCGCACATCTGGGAAGCGGCAGAGCTGCAGCGGCGCCGACAGCGTGGAGGACTTGGCATTGGACAGATTCAAGTGTCCGGAGCCAGGCGAGCAAGCTGCCAAGACATGTTCAAACCGACACACTATACCAATTCACAGAAGCAACTGGCACTATTGCCTCTGGCTCCTCTCTGGCTCGCCAGCTTGGTCTCATTGCATCTGTGGTCAGCAATGCCACTGACAGCAGCGCCGGGGCTGGCGCTGGGCTCTGGCGTCAACATTTTCACTGCAGAGGGACATCGGCCGCCAGATACGACCACCGGCGACCAGCAACCGTTCGCGCTTGCTGCAGAAAGTGCTGTACCTTGTGGCATCTGCTGCAGCGCCAGCTCGCTCGTGGTCAGCAGGCAGGAGCCAGGGACAGCCTGGGACAGCTTGTACCTCTAAAACTCTAATACAGTTCTTTTGCTTCTAGCCCGCGCTGCGGCGGCTGTGCCGGCCGTACGACCCCACAATGGGGGCTCATGTGTCTGTGCGCCTGCCCTGTCTGCGCGTCGTGCTTTTAAAGCGATTCAGGCCCGCGGAAATCCATCCTCAGTGGTGTGTCTGTGTGTTTGCTGCTAGCTGTAGCACGACAGACCTGCGGTTTGCAACTGTCCGGGCACTGTCCCCTCTCATTGACTTCTTGACCTCATTCGCAGGCTGCAAGCGCACGTTTGCCGAGCTATGGCGGCTGAAGGTGGGCCCGCTCAAGGCTGCTACACCCCTGTGGAGACAGCCTGCCAGTTTGATCGTGTCGCACGCTGCCGGGCTGCTCTTGATGCATCGGCAAGCAGGATTTGACGCGATTGTTGCCTGCCAGGGGGATCGTGTCGGCACACTGCTGGGCTGCTGTTGATGCACCGGCAAGCAGAGTCTGTTGCGACTCAGTGAACAGGGCCATGGTGTGCCGATGAACAGGTCCACTGCCGTGCCTCTCCGGACGTCAGAGGCTCAGGACGCGAGCGAGGTGGGTCGGCTGGTACCACGGAGGTTTAACGGGCTCCTGCTGCCATTTCGTGCCTATGACTTACCGATGCTGCTGTTGTGAACAGGGCACGGGAAAGAACTGGCCTTCTGCCCGAAGTGCATGGAGGCGCTGCAGCCCGGCAAGCACCACATCGGCTGCTCCGCGGGGCGCAGTGCTCCCAGACAGGCAGCAAAAAGAAAATTGTCGGTGGGCGTTTCACCTATGCCAGCTGCATCTGCGCACCGGGCATGCGAGAGGCTTGCAGCCGGCGCTGATCGATGCCTAGTAAAGTGAATTCCACTCCTTTTCAATGGCCAGGCCTTTTGAAGTTGCTGTACAGCCCAGTCCTGCCGGGATACTTCTCACTCGTGTCGCGCTACTTCGCAGATGCGTTCGCAGTCGGGAAGCGACTCGGGGGGCTTCGGCCGCAGCACCTCGTCGAGCATGCCACGCATGTCCTCCGGCAATAGCTCGGGCACCTTCTGGCAGGGCGACATGGGGTCGCCTGACAGGTGGGCCCCCTACAGCCGTGCACCCCTGATCTGGGTCTCCCCAGGACAATGATAAACGTGCTGCATCCGATAGCGAATTTGCATGGCAGCTCTTGCCGCTTTCCGGCGTCGTTGTGACTCAGATTCTATACACAAGGTGGTCTGGGTCGCAGCAGGCTCATTGCAGGGCGGGGTGCATGTGTCACAGGGCAGGTCCTACTCGGTACAAGCCCAGCCTGCAATTTCGAGCGACTTAAAATAATGTTGTTGATTTCTTTTCGAATTGGCAAAAACTGAATTAGAAATTTGAAACTCTAATTCAACATTTTTGTACCGCCAAACTTCACAAGTGACACTCAGCTTGTGCGCCTCTGCCACCCCCAGGGATACGCAGCAGCGCAAGGGGTCACGCTTCAGCGGCAAGGGCAACCTCAGCGCGCAAGCAGAGGTGAGTCGCAGCCGCCATGCCGCCAGCCTGCATTTCCGTTGCCGTGCGTGTCTGTAATCATCAGCTGCACCTCTAGTGTGTCCAGTCAAGGCATGCCACTGAAGCTCGAGTCCTGCGGCAACTGTGGCTTATCATGGCCTTTCAAGCCGCAGCCAACAGCGAAAAACGACCCTCCATCACCCCAGGCGCAGGGCACAAATACCACAAGGGAGCGCTCCGTAGCCGGGCATCCTGAGCTGATCATCTTCCTTCTGTTTCTTGTTTACGAGATTTTCCCAATGAATGCAGGCCAACTACGGCGACTACCAGTCGCAGCTGCAGTTCCAGACGGCGTATGCGCAGGCATGGTCGCACCTGCGGCAGGGCGCGACGATGGAGCGGCAGGCCTCCGAGCCGCTGCCGCGCTTTCAGCCCTTTGGCCTGCCGTCGCAGCCGGAGCACGGCGTGGGCCACTACGACCCCGGCCTGCTGCAGGCACGCCGCGCCTGCCTTGTTCTCCGTGTTGAGATGTAGGGAGCCTGAATCCCACCCGAATTCCAAATGCCCTGGCAGGATCAGTAAAGCTATCAAGCTGCAGTCGCTCGGAGCCTGCATCGTCCGCTTCTGGAGCTGATTGTGCTCTGTGACACATGTCCCTCAGTTCTCTCGCCACAAGCATTCTCAGAATGGTTTGCAATCGTGTGCAGGCCGCGCAGATTGCGATGCCGCAGCGCATGGAGTCCAAGGGCTCCTCCGACCTGGACATGCTGAACCACCAGGGCGGCCTCAGCGGCGGCGGCCGTGGCGCCTCTTTTGCCGCCCGCTCCTTCAGCCTGCCGCCGCCGGCCAGCCACTCCGGTCTGCAGCAATACGGCAGCACCACCTATGGCAGCGGGGCCGGCGGCTTTGGCGGCACCGGCGCCGGCGGCATCGCAGCCGCGGTGACCGCGTCCGCCGCTATGGCCTTGCGCGGCACACCGCCGATTGCGAACGATCCTATCGGCGCGCTGCTGCACCAGCAGCCATGGGGGCTGCCGTTCTCTCTGCCACGCACGAGCGCCTTTGACGCGCCGGCCGCTGGCGTGCCCGCCGGCTTCGACTCGCGTGTGCTGTCGCCGCAGCCGCGCTATCCTGGCGAGAATGGCGGCGGCGGCGCGCCCGGCGGCGGCGGCGGCGGCCACCTGGCCGACGGCGGCAACCTGCTGTGGGGATCCATGAAGGCCGCCGCCGCCGCGGCGGTCACGCGTCCTCCGATGTTTAACCAGAACGCCGCCGCGATCCGCTTCCTGGAGGGCCAGCAGCGCGCGGCGCAGCAGGCCGCCACGGCCGCCGCCAGCACGCCCCTGCAGAACTTCGTGGACATCTACAGCAACGCCGCCGACCTTATCAGCAAGGCCGGCATGGCGGGTGCGCGTTTTTCGAGTGCGACAAGCGCCCTCTCTGTAGCGTGTGTTGTCAGAGTAGTCATTGGCGCTCCCAGCGTCATCAGCGCTTTGACCATGCTGGGCTGCACGCAGTGGCTGACGCCGCTGCCACCTGGCGGAGGTGTGCTTCTCAGCGGGCATGTGCCGACCTGTTCATGTTCCCATGCAGGATGCAGTGCTGTGCTCGCAGCTTTACTGCCATGTCTCGCTGACCATCGCAGGCTCTGACGCCGCGCGCCTGGCGGAGGTGTGGGGCGGCGCCGAGCCCGGCGCGTCCGCGCCCGCCAACGGCGCCCCCAAGTGGAACCCGCTGCCGCAGCGCGACGGCACCGCGTCGGGCGACGGCCGCAGCAGTGGCGGCCCCGGCCCTGCTGGCAACGGGACTGCGCTGGGTGACGCAGGCCGCGCCGCCAACGACGGCGGCCGCGCCGCGGCTGCCGAGCCGAAGCCGCCCAGCCCGCTGGAGTTCAAACTGCCCGGCGACCTGGAGGGCGGCGGCGGCTTCGGCGCCGATGCCGTCGGCGCCGCCGAGAGCCTTGCAGCGGTGGCCGGCGGCACGTATGGCGACGGCGGTGGCTTTGGCCTCTGACACGGCTGAGACGGCCCTGCGGTCAAGGCGCCACAAGATCCTGCTACAAACTTTAAAACCTGGACGTCTGCCGGCAGCACTTCGGCCGGCGAAGCGCCGGCGATGGCTGCGGGCCGCCGCCGGCTGCACCGGCCTGCAAAGCCGGCGTGCCGGCGGCGGCTCGCTCACGGCTCTCAAGCGAAAGCGAAAGCGCAAGGCACCTGCATCTGTCAAGGAGCTGTGCGAAGAACATAATCAACGCCGCAGGAGGTGGCGGCGGTGAACAGTTTAAGATGGTCCTGTTTCCGCCGCAATTGAGGTTCTGGGGAAGCGTCGGGACTACTCCGGCGTTACAACACTACATGTGGGCGTCCTGTGGTTCACAAACTTATGGAATAGCGTCGTCTTGGCGCTTGGGCATTAAGACTGGGCAAGGCGGTTCCAGTGGCGCGATCAGTCAGCTCTTTGGGGCCGGAACAATCAACTGTGGGGGTGCCGGGGCAAGAACATTCGCGGCGAGGCGATTTGGTACCTAATGCTTTCTGTGCTGGTGCGGCCGGCCTGCAGACTTTTCAGACTGGGCCACCTCCTTTCTTCAGGGCTCATGCACAATAAGGGGTGCAGGCGGTGTTGATCGGGGTTGGTCGAAGGGAGTTCGGATGGTGGGTGATGGTCTCACTTTCAGCTGTCGATGTTGATGTTTTACGCATTCACCCTTCTTGCACGAAACGGACAAACCTACCCTCCTGTTTGTAACCAGCGTTCAATCTGACAATTCAGAAACAACATCAAACAACAATTCAGAACAAAGAACGGATGCAAAGCGAAAGCATGATTGCAAGCGGCGGTCGTCAAGGGAATCGTCAAAGCGACATCCCTGCTGAGTAATGGTGTTGCATGTACACTGCGGCTTCGTTTCTCCCGCATAATATGCCCTATCAGCGGTGCAGAGCGCGGCTGCAGCCGTCTGCTGCACGGCAGGACAGCGTTTGGAGGTCGATGAACACAGGTGTCATCCTTCACCTACAGGACCGTCTCAACACATGGAGCCCTTCCGTGCTGCTCAGCGCTGCGGTGGAAGGCACAGCATTGGCAACATTATGGCGCCTTGCCAGCGCATGAAACATGACGGCACAATAAGCTGCAACACGATATCGACAAGGCACGTTCGCAGAGAGTACACAACGCACCTGTAGCAGCCGCCGGAGCGACAGGCTGCGTGGTCGCCAGCAACGACGCGAGCAGCTGCTGCGGCAGCGAGACCGCTGCCGGCGGCGGCTGGCAGGCGCCGCCGCCCGCTCCCGACCTGCCGTCGGCCACGAGGCCCGAAAGCGTCCCCGGGCTCAGGTTGGCCACCGCCACGAGCGCCTGCTGCCAGCCGCGGGCGAAGGCGCGCGCCTCCGCCGCGGTGTTGCTGTGGACGCTGCCGCCACTGCCCAGTAGGCGCTCCCTGCCGAATGCCAGCGCCTCCTGCGAGCAGCAGCATTGCTTAGGTCAGGTGAATCTGTTACCAGGAGATGCAGCGTCATAGGCTATGCACATTCGACTGGCAAGGTACAGAAACTTGACCTGTGGGCGGCTTGACACTATTCTCAATGCGCACCTCGGTGCTGCAGTCCTCGCCGGCGCTCATGTTGCTGCTGGACAGGTTGCACCCCGGCGACTCCGCCACTGCGTCATCCGCTGGAGGGGAGTGCGAATCCGCTGCTGCCTTAGCCACCATTGACACGGCTGCTGCCGTCTGCAGGCCGCCCGGCGCCGCCGCCGTCGCTGCTGCGAATGCCCTGGCGTGGCTGTGCGCCCCCACAGGCTGTGCCACATCGAGTGGCGCCGCCACCGCCGCCGCCGTCGCTGCCTCGTCGGCCTCCGGCGCCGCCATGCTGTGCTGCAGGCTGGCCTCCACCAGCAGCTGCAGCCGCTTAGCGGACCGGTCGTAGCCGCCGTCGTGGTCCCCGACATCCTCGAACGCCGACCGCTGCCGCGGGACGCTGGTCCGCTTCCGCTGGCCCACAAATCCGGGACTACTGCTCGGTGCGCCCGCCGGCAGGCTGCCTGTTCTGAAGAGGGATGGCGGGCTGCCGCCCCTGTAGGCCGGCAGCGGGCTGCCTCGCGGCGCCACCGCGGGTACCGCCGCCGCCGCCGCCGCCGGCTGCCGCTGCCGCTGCAGGAGCCGCTGCTCGTATTTCTGCTGCTCATGTCTCTGCTGCTTCTCATCCCAGCCCTGCTGGCTGCTGGCGCGCCGCCGCGGCCTGGCGGCTTCTGCCCAGGGGGAGGGCGTGGGCTCCGCAGCGCGGGACTGCGGCGGACTGTGCGGCTGCTGCCGGGGGCTGCTGCAGACACCGTGCAAGACTTTCAATGGAAGTCGACTAAAGGACGCAGGAGCACGGCAGCTGCGGCATGACAAAGAAAGCGACTGGGTTTGCGCATCCGAGCTCGGGATAAAACAACGTGGTATTGGATGTCACTACCACCTGGCTGGCGAGCCTGCCCCTGCTGCCGTCGCTACGCGCCGCTGGAGGTGCCCGTTCCAGTGGTTCTTGATGGCGTTGTCCGTGCGGCCTGGCAGGAACTTCGAGATGGTGGCCCAGCGGTTGCCCAGCTCCGTGTGCTTCTCGATGATGATGCGTTCCTGCAGCCGCAGCGATGACCTTCAGGTGTGCTCGACATTGCATAGCTGGCGCTCTGCCAGCGATCTATGCTTCCGCCACCATGCCCCCGCCATGCATGCTGATGCTTTCATACTAAAGTGCTGACTTGCTCACCTCCTCGGGACTGAACACATCCTTTCGCAGCGAGGGGTCCAGCTGGTTGTACCACCGCAGCCGGCAGCTTTTGCCGTTTCTGAGTGGGTCCCCGCCCAGAATCTGATTGCGCGCACAATGTGAGCACAACTCGGTGAGGGATTGATCATGCCTGTGCTGTCTTCCGTGATGGATTCTGTGGACATGGGAAACGACATTGCACAGAAGAACGACATTGCACAGAAGAACGACATTGCACAGAATTAGAACATCATGCACAGTCCGGCAACATGCACACATGCTCGCGGCGGACTGCACGTCATGCTCTAGCCGGGTCACATACCACGGTGATCACCTGCGCGATGGATGACCAGTTCGCCGGCCCAAACTCCTGCACCAGCTGGATCAGCCGCGCGTCCTCCTGCGCGCCGAAAATCCAAATACGACACTCAGTGCGACGTGCCGAGGGGTCGGTAGGCGAGCTTTGGGATGCGATCACCCTGTATCCAAGCATAGAGCACACGAGCATGTTCGTGGGATTTAAAAAAGCTCAAATACGCCTCGAAGAAGGATGCGCGCACAACAAACGCAGTTCGGCATCGCTACCGACACTGGGATGGGGGGGGCAGCTTGGTTGGTTGGTCCCACCTCGGGCGTCCAGGTGCTTCGCCGCGGCATTTTATAACTGTTGCTGAGCTCTCCCGAGTCCATGTTTTCCAGCAACACCGCCATGCCGGCTGATCGGATCTCGCGGACTACCGTCCCCTGTGTTTACTGGGGGGAGACGCCCGCAATCGCACTATTTGTCAGCTGGCCATGCCGTGATGCTGCACCGCGGCGAAAGCACCTTGGACTTGCGTTCCGAAAGCTTGGTAGGCCTGGAGTGCCTAAAGGACAGTGTATTGAAGCACGCACCTGCGATTTGCCAGTTATATAGGGAACACAATGAGAGTCCATTCTTGGAAAGGCCTTTCCCCCCAAACTTGAAGACTGACACATGACATTTAATAGCCACAGACTATGGTCATCTTCATCTTTCCCTACGAAATATCCGCTGTCCGTTACAGCCGTCCGCGGTAGCCGCCTCCGGCCGCGGCGCCTTCGCTCACTCCGCCTTGCACCCGACACAAGCTGCCTGAGAACATAACTCTTTAAACCAGCGACGAAATTTCTTCACTGCAGTATGATGCGTACTCTCCTATTCAGCTGAGAAGTGTGCCACAATAAACTGGAACATGAAGGCGCATGTCTTCACACACCGTGGCACAATGCCACTGCGCCTCCGCTGCTGCCCTGCCGGCTGGCCGTTAGGCCCAATGTCCCAGACACAGGCGAGCAGGGATCTCGGAATCGAACCTACAACTCCTGTCAAGCACCTGTGTGTGCTACCGGGCGCGGCGTCCCCGGAATGGGCGCTGCGGCCATGATGGCTGCAATGACAGCTCCAAACTCGCGGCTGCCGCATGGCTCTGCACCTCGCGGCTGCGCGACGGCTGCTCCAGTTGTGCCGCCACTGGCAGCGCAGACGGCGGCCTGACTGCACTTCCAGCAGCGACAGGGGCACGCCTGCAGGCAGGGCAGAACGGAAGAGTGACATCCACTGACGGTGCCAGGCGCATGCACCTTCCGTGCATTGGCAAGCGCTCTATAGCCATGGTATGTCAAGCAACAGGTCAGAGGGAGCCGAAGCTATGACGTCCACGCCGCTCAGGCTGAAGCTTAGGCATCCTGCGGAGCGCAGAGAGCCTGACGAGCGCCTATGCCTCAGCCGGGCACCGTTCCTGATGCCGCGCCAAACTCAGAGGCATCATCGTCATCGCTAGTGAACGGTAGTGGAGGCTCTGACGCACCCTCGCGAGATCAGCTGTCAGGTCGGTCCGCTGCCGGAGGTGCTGACAGGTCGTTGTCGGCCAGGGGCATGTCCTGCAGTGGCCGCATCTCGGCCTGGCGCCCCTGTGCGGCTTGCTGCTCCCAGTACTGCTGCAAGGGCGCCGCGAACAGGTACTGCCCGCTGGCCACGCCCACCCTGCATGCGAAAAACACATCTGATAGGAGCCAAGCGAGGCCACGCTGTCGTGGGAGTTTTCTGCGGCAAGCGCACATACATGTGTGCACAGAGAGCAGGCTCCAGCGGTGTGGGTGTAGGAGTAACAGCTTTGTGAAGCTCACCCCGCCGCGACGAGAAAGTGCAGCGGAGTCAATTTGCGAAAGGTCCGACGCAGCGACATCCGCCGCCGCCGCTGCTGCCGCACACACACGCAGATAAAGATGTCCCAGGCGATATGCAGATGCGGAGCACGAATCAATCGCCAGGGCTGTGCGGTCAAGAGTCAGCTGGCGCGTGTTCAACCACAAGAGGAACCTGCAGCGCCGTAGCAGCAATGGCAGTGCGGCAGCCGCGCGTCAGTGTCGATGCGTCTGGAGCGTGCTGCTGAATTTTGCGGTGACTCAGCTGCACAAGGTACCCGCTGCTGGACTTGCAAGCGGCGTTGTGGGCTGGGCTTCGCGACAGAGGCAGCTGCTGACGCAAAGTTTATGCACGTGAGGTCTTTCCAGGGTTTGGCAGCTGCTGATGACGCATAACTAGGCACTGCGCGAGGCAGACTTGTCCTCCGCCTCAGCAAGGCAGTCGAGCATCATCGGAAGGTCCCATTATCGCTAGAGTGCAACAGCCCGTTGTCGACGGTGTCGGCGATACTAGTCAGAAAGCAATCCAATCCGTCTCCGGTTGTTGTAGCCCGCGGGTGCAGCTCTACACCAAGCAAAACACTGACTTGCTCATCGTCAATTTTTATTCGATGCTGCCTTTGTTGCTACCTTTGAGACCGCTCGAACGGTAGCTCGGGTCGCGGGCCGTGAGTCGGGTGTTCGTTGGCCGACGAGACAGGTCAGCTGCACAGCGCCGGCCGCGCAAGGGCGATCAGATCGTGTGTACGCATCAATGGAATTCGAATCTGTGGACTTTCTCGAGAAGGTAGGCAGCGAATGGGCCATATCGTTTTTGCCCTGATCGTGCCAATCCTGCCGAGGCCCAGCCAAGGAGCAGCAGCAGACACATGCACAGGGGGCATCATGATGATCAGATGTGCTTGCGGATAGAGTCTGATGCACCTCGCATGACGTATGTGTGATGGCCTCCACAGGCGCAAGCTGTGGTGACGCCGTGCGGTGTGCGCATCAGCATTTGGGACGGCGCATCCATTGGCTTGTTGACGCGGCCGCAGCTGGCGCAACTCGCTGGCATCGTCGACGTCTTCGGGCGCCTGTCAGCCAAAGCACAGGTGTTTGAGGGGTGTGCGGTCCGTCTGAATGCCTGACAACAGCAGAGAGGTAGCCGCTGCCTCTGGCGGCACCCGCCATGAGCACCATGTGATGCTATCATGATCGTGTTGCAGGGCCTGCCGGCGGCGGTAACAGACCTCTCTAGGGTCCGGCTCCATGGCCACGCGCTCTACCTGGCGTCAGTCGACACAGGCTCCAGGTGAGGTTCACACAACCCAACCGCTGAGTGAACACAGCCCGATTGCGCAGTAAAGGTTGTTGCCTTTTCGATATAATTGCATCATGTGTGATTCGACCGGAGACCTCGCATTTTGGCATACCGGCGCAGAGCTACAGACCTACGTACCTACGGCAGCCAAGTGCAGTGGATCTCTCTGTTGTCAACAGTCGCTCGGTCGACTTCGAGCGGATTCATGCATCTATTCAACCAGGCAACTTCTGTGAATGCAGCACGCATGTCCTGGGCGGGCTGAAGGTGGGCTGCAAGCGCCTGTTCCTGCACTCGCCGCGCTGCGACAAGTACCTGGAGATGAGCCCCGACTGCGTGCTGGACTTTTATGTGCACGAAAGCTGCCAGCGCTCCGGCATCGGCCTCTGCCTGCTGGAGGTGCAGATGCCTGCGCTTCCCTGATCTTGATTTTCGATCTTGCAGCCTGCCTTGAGTCGTCACTGTGTGTTGTCGCGCGGAGGCATGGCCAACACATCCACAGCACCGTGCTCTGTGCTCCCAAGTGAACTACTGTGCCGCCTCTGCATGCAATGTCACCTCGAAATCTACTACTGCTGTGCTGACGGTCGTGAATCTGGCCCTGTTTGTGCAGACGTTTGTGGCGGACGCCGGCAAGACAGCCGCCATGCTGGCGTATGACCGTCCGTCGCCAAAGCTGAAGGCCTTTCTGGCTAAGCACTACGGTGAGCGCACACCCTTGCCGGCTCTGTTGTCTAAGTTTGCTGGCATGATCAGCGTCGGTATTGCCAGCTGCTTGAGTTGTTGTACTCGCATCCGCATCAAACGAGAAGGATGCATGCTCAAGCCAGGCTTTTGCTTGTGTAGGCCTGATCGCCTACCAGCCACAAATCAACAATTATGTGGTAAGCTGCTGCTCCGCTTCCCATGTGCATGCACCGTCATCGCCAAGCCCTGACTGCATCCCGAATATCTGCCCTCTGGTGTGCTGCATTTCAAGGTGTGACGGCACGCATTTCTCGTCAAACTGTGGAAAAAGCAATTGATTGGTCTCTCTGGCACTTGCAGGTGTTCAACGAGTTCTTTCAGACAGACGCGGCAAAGCAGCAGGCCTCTCCGCGGACCGTCCTGCAGGTAGGGCTCCAGCTCATGCTGCCCATGCCCGCATGCTGCCGACAGCAACCCGCTTCCTGATGGTGGATGAACACCCGCGTTAAGAGTGGCCAGGCATGCATGCGGAAATGCCTGGGGTTCATGTCGATTGAGCAGCATTGTGGCCGGAGCAATACGGGCCTGAGCAGTGCTGTGCCCTGCAGGTGGGAGCCAGCTCTGGCATCGCCTGCCGGCTGCAGCTGGGGCTCGCGCAGTCGGGGATGGGGGCGCGGTCCTACAGCGCGCCCGGCGCGATCAGTGTGCCGCCCGCGGCGGTCGCCCAGCCAGCCGGCGCGAGGGGTGCGCAGCTCCCAGAGCACAGCCGAACCTGCCGGCGCTCAGCTTCGCGCATGACTCGTCAGTCAGGCTGAGACTCCCGTGTGTTGTCGCGCATATGGTTTACACATGTGCTTGTGCAGTGTGTGCGCGAGCGTGCAGAGCCAGAATTCCACTGGTGTGAAACAGAGAATATGGACAGAAGAATGTCCTGTGTTCTGCCTTCTGACCCCATGTTTGAGCTGCTGCCTACAGGTGTGCCTTCTCAGATGGGTTTGCAGCCTTCAGGGCAAGCGGTCGCAGCCACGAGTGCAAGCAGCCGCCTGGCAAACGCGCAGCTGCATGGCGTCAGACCGCCCCCAGCGCCGGCTGCGGCGGCCTTCACCGCGGCAACAGCAGCCCCGGCGGCAGCAGCGCCGACTGCAGCAGCGCTGGCGGAAGAACCAGCCAGCGCAGCGGCAGCGGCGGCAGCAGGCGCGACCACGGCAGCGCTGGCAGCGGGAGCAGGCCGGGCGTCGGCGGGCGCAACACGCGCGGCGGCGCACAGCCACATGCACACGCCGCAGCGCGCCTCTACCGCGGCGTCCCTTGCGAGGGGGCTGTCTGCGGCGCCGCAGCCAGCGACGCGACAGGCGGCGTCGAAACCCCAGCCCGCCGCGCAGTCGCCTGTGCGAGCCCAGGCAGCAGGCGGCACGCCCGGCAGCGGTGCGCGCTTCATTGGGGCGCCCATTCCGGTGCCCAGCCGGCCTGCGACGACGCCGCAGCGCACGCCGAGCGGTCAGCGGGGCCAGCCGGCGCTGTCGACGCCCGCGGCTACGGCAGCCGCGGGGTGCACCACACCGGCCGGCAGCCCGCTGCGCACGCCGTGGGCCCTGCACAATGCAGAGGTGCGAGCGGCTCTGCTTCACTGCTGCTTCGCCGAAAGTGTAGTGGCACGCCCAATAGTGCTTGCACCATTGCTGGAGGCTTTTATGAGCATTGAGCTTGGGTTCATCTCAGGCTTTGCCTCATGGTTGTCTACCTATGTGGTTTTCGCGCCTCTGTGGCGCGTCCACGCTTGGAACATAAGCCAGTATCCAAGTCTTTCACTGTGGTTGCGGCAGGACGCAAAGGAGGTCATCACGCGCCTGCAGCCGGCGGTACGGCGCACGGTGCACTCCCCCGTTAGGCGGCCTCTGCAGCCGTTCCAGCTGAGCGGCTCGGTGGCAACGCGGTGACATGACCCAACCGTATCAAGATTATGGGCTCTGTTTTGCAGTCGTACGCCATTCACGCATGGGTCCCTCGTACTTTGCTGTTCGTGAAGAGGGCATGCCCAGGGCGTCAGCGCAACACACAGCAGCAAAACAGAGGGCATGCAACATTGTGTCAGGCACTGCTCAGGAAGGTAGAGCATCGGATCAGGCAGTACTGGAGGTGTAAGGCTGGGGTGAGTAGGTTTAAGATGCAGATTGCGGCTGCCAGGAGAGCACTAGACATCAGTCCGAGCGAGGGGCGTGTGTTTCTTGTTTCCTTTGCCATGATTGGAATGTCTTGCTCGTGGCGCCGCCCGAGCCCCCTGTCGCTAGTTGTCTGGAAACCAGCAGCGCACTGCTCCTTTTGTTCTCTTGTAAATTACCAGGCAGTCATCGCGAGATTACCCGAACGGCTTTAGTAAATGCGACGACTCCTATCTGATCCCTGCATACCAGCGCCATTTTGCCACACCTGACCACAACCTAAACCTCCCCTAGAGAACCTACAGAAATACAGCTACAGATCAACGATACACCGAGAAAATACAGTAGCCAGGCTGGCACCAGCCTGAGGCGGGACAAGCGCTGTCACAGCTTGCTGGCCGCTGGTGCCGCTGCCGCCATGCTCCTGGAGACCTTGCGCAGGAAGGCTGTCACTTCGCCGGAGTGCGGCGCTGTCGCAGCGGCCACCCGCTCACGCCAAGCTCGCACCTGGAAAATTCAATTGCCAGTTGGAGAGGCTGCACGACCCTCTTGTGCTTGCGCCAGCACGCTTGCAATCAGGTCGCAATGCAGTTCTGGGACAAAGCACCCGATGTAAACCTGGACATTCACCTTCACAAATGGCTCCAGCAGCGCATCTTCTCGAGGCACCTGCACATCATCGCAAGAGTCAAATCATTCAACATTGGGTGCATCTGACTGTGTGCAGCAAAGAGTGGACGCCCTTATACCATGCACGGGAGGCACATTAGCGATACAGATCATTTATCTGCAGCTTGCCGGCATCATGGCCGCGCAGTGCGGTCATCCGTTTACTTCAATGACAGACAGCAGAGGCTCACTTCGGGCGCCGCAGCGCTCAGCATCACCAGCTGATCCAGCTCGCAGCACATCAGCAGGTCTGCATTGGCACACAAGCCATCAGGACACGCTGATCGCCAGCAACTCCTACCCGGCGGCAGCATTGAGGTCGCGTAGTGCTTAATTGATGGCGAGGCGCCGTCAGCAGAAAATTTGAGCATCACACACCTGCGATGCTGATCTCGTTGCCAGCAACGAACAGCGTGTCCCTCAGCCACACTGTGTCCAGCACCTGCACACAGGCAGAGCATGAATTCCGTGAACCAGCCACACCTTCTTGCCTTCCATATCTCATGCAGCTGGCGTTTGGCGAGTGCACAGCCAGCAGCCGCTGGTACACATATGCTACCTGTTGTTCAGATCAGCTGTTCACACATGTGCAGACTCAATTATGGACGACTGAAGGAGGCACAGTACAGACAGGAAATCGCAAAAGGGGTCAGCAGACCTTGAGCGCGTCCTGCAGCGTGTTTAGGGCCACATTCAATCTCAGAAACAAGATTTTGGCAGAATACAATCAACGGACCTTGAGCGCATCCTGCAGCGTGTTCTGGGCCACCTTGGCCAGCAGGGCATCGCTGCGGAAGGGTCCGCCCATGTTGCGCGTCAGCACCTGCACACATGCCCTGATTCAGGCTGTGTGACATGTGCATGGGCCTTCAACGCAGAGAACATGTTTGTGGGGCTTTCAACGCCAACAGCCGATGTGGTGTTTCGCAAGCGGGGGTGTACAGTGCTTGTGGTTTGGTCGGTTCTCCCACACTCTGGCTGGCGCACCGTGTGGTACACCAGCTTTGCCGCGCCGCCGCGCACATTCGCGTGCTGCCAGTCCAGAGCGGCGTCCACTTTCGCGCGCCGTCGCGCGTTGTCTGCAGGCGCCAGATCAGAGAGCGGCGGCTGCCAAGGGTGTCCAGGTGCACCGTGAATGTGCATCACAGGCCTGTCTTGCCTGTGAGGCGTCCACTTTGTGCGCTGCCGCGCCTTGTTTGCAAGCACCAGACGCATGCATGATGCTGAGCAGGCAGAGCGCACTGACGCGCAGCTGCTTGGCCCGCCATGCCGCATTTGCAGAGATCATGGTTGGTCGTCAGGCCAGCAGCAGGAGAGGAATCGTCCAAGAAAAGTCGCACAGGTTACAAGTGTCTCGCCTGGGTACCAGTGTGGCGGCACATTGCGCGTGGCCGCTAGGTACCGCAGGATGGCTGCGCTTTCCGGCAGCACGAAGTCGCCCTCCTGCACATGGCGGGGTATGTGCCGGGCTGGTGCAGCTGGAACGCGGCGTGTTGCATGCGGAACAGCGAGGCGCAGCCAATGGCAGCATGGACCAGGTGGTTGCAGAAGAGGAGGAAGCCGCGCCTGCAGGCATGGAAGCTTTCCTAGAGGATTGACTGCCAGGTACTGAGGCGACTGCTGCTCCTTCTTGCCGATCTTGATCGGCTGCTCCTCCACATCGATGCCGCATACCCTGTGTAAAGCAGTACGTCTTATTTGACACAGTGCGTGCAGCTACTCTACTGGCAAGAGTCATGCGCAGGGCGCACCTGCAAAAGATGACTACGGCGCGGCTGGGCTGGCTCATGAGATCCACGAACAGGACGGGCTTCATGACGGCCTGCTGCAGGGTCTTATGTAGCTCGATATGCGTCCCCGCAGTGTAAAACCGCTGTGAACTTGGATGAAGAGTTCCGGAACACAGGCTAGTTACAAACTCGCGGAATGCGCTGTTTTGCACAGGCGCGGGGCACCAGCCACACTGCAGCAATCCCACGTTGTGTTTGTTTGTGTTGGTGCGAAATTGAGACTTCGACAATGTTGGGGCCGATCGCTTTGCAACATGACGACTCAATTCAGCATGACGACTCAATTCAGCCTCGTCGTCGCGCAGTCTCATCTGGTCTCATGCATATCTGCGCATCGCGTCGACGCGCAAACAAAGTGGCACCCAGCTGCGGGCCCGAAAGCAGATGTCGCGCATCCCTCGACTGCCAGCGTCCAGCAACAGCCCAGCAGCGGCAAAGGGCAAGAGTGCTAGCCTTCGGTCACTGGCTTCGTGCCACCAAGACACGCACGTGCAAGTGCGCAAGAGTACCAGCAGCACATCATTGAGCTCGATTGGCTCAGAGGTGAGTGCCGGCACAGTGCACTTCCGCGGCGGACCTGGCTGGCTCGTCAAGTGCGGGGCAGCTGCCGTACACCCGAATCGTGCCACATCTGAGTGCACTACGACGCTTGTGTCCCTTATTAGTGGGTGGCCTTGCAACCTTGTAGGCCGGTGCAGAGAGGAGCTCGCGCCTGCAGCCGCTGCAAAAGGTGGGAGTCTATGGATTCGACTGCAACTCGGTCCAACAAGCAAAGCAAGAAAGGCGCTTGTTCCTGCAGATGACTGGGCACTGGCTTTGGAGTCTTGCAAATATTTTTGTCGCACTGATGCAGGCGAAGCAGAGGTGCAGCAAGGCTGTCGCGCCGGCGCTGCTCTCCCTAGCGCTTTTATCGCCTGAAGGTGCCGGCCCACTCCCTGCTGCTGTGCCTGCATGCATGAATGGTTGATTGCCCATGCAACCTTCACTGGTGCTGCCGAGCGGTGACTGCTTGCTGCCGCAGGCTCAGGCAGTAACAGCCCTTTCCCGCTTTGCAGGCGAGCCGCAGCATGCGCACATGCTAAGGTTTCTGACATCTGGCGAGGAGCAGAGCTCAATGAGGTGTGACACATTAGCCACCCCACGGTCCCATGTATCCAGCACTCGTGAATGCGGTCACGTGCTTGTCGACTGTTGGCACACCTTGTCATCTGGCTCGCATATCGGCTGTGCTCTCTCCGTCTTTCTGTCACATGTGTGAACCCGAATGTGCATCTGCAGATATCCCCGCAACCTGGTCGGGCAGGTCTCAGAGGCGCCCAGCAGTCGGGAGGCGTCTAGCAGGCGCAGCAGGGACTCCCAGGTATGTTCGTTGGCCAGGCGATGGCCATACACTTTCGGTTGAACCGTGCCGCTGTGTCTTTCACGCAGCTCTTGCCTGATTGCACTGCAGATGCTGCGCACTCTGCAATGCAAAGCCTCAGTAACGGCTGAAGCAGCAGTCCCATCTCCGTGTGGCATGCGGGCGCTAACATCTGCTCTACACCATTATGTGCAGCGGCGGGACTCGTCGCACCACCGTCTTCCTTTGAGTTCAAATCCCCTGTCCAAGACGCCGTTCGCCGGCAGCCGGGCGCCTGACTTCCCGCCCTCGCGGAGCAGGATGACGCTGGCGGAACGCGCTGCGGCAGCCACCAGCTGATGCGGAGGTGCGCTGGCAGCTTTTAAGTCCAGCGTTGCACTTGTGTTGTTGGAGCAGATCCAAAGCGATCTAGCGTGGATAGTATATATGCGCCCGGATTGATTCGCTGTGACTCTCATCAAGTCTGGGCACAAATTCTGCTCCGCAGGTGCAGGTTTTGAGAGCGGAGTTGGCATCGTTTGCTTAACAGCAACACCTTGATTTATCCTCCTGTGCTTCTGTATACATAAGAGGGATTTGTACACTGGAACACCAGTCTGCTAGATAGAGATCTGAAGGGAATCTGAAACGTTGACATCATAGGGGTAGCAGCTTGATTTGGCCTGAGGAATCAGCGCATGCCGCCTCACGTTGCGTGTGTGTCCAACTAGGTGCACATAAGCGAGTCAGTCTGTCATTTTTGTGGTCCGTACAACGAACAGACGTTTTGTCGTGTGCTCAAGCGGACCGTTGGACCTGTAACACGGGCAATGGGTTGCTTCGTCAATGCCGTCTCCACTCCAGTCTCCACTGCTGTCTGGTCGATCCCAGCCCTGGAGTCCCTGTCCGGCATTCAGCAGGAAGCTGGCGCTGCCAATCATCTGATCCTTGCGTTGCAGTCATGATACGCTTTGTCGCTCTTCATACAGCTCAACAAACTGTTAAACGAACCTTTCTACACCAGGTATTTGGTACCTTTCGCCCGAACAGCAACCATGCAGACCTCTATGGTTTCTTCGAAGCAGGCGCTCGCCGGCGCCAGCGTCCCGCGCAGCGGCGCGTTCCAGTCTGCCCGCTCTGCTTCGCGCAGCAGCCTGGTGGTCCGTGCCCAGCAGGTCGGTCCACATGGTGGCCTCATCACGCGCGCCGTGCACCTGAGCAGTTGCGGCTTGGAGAGTCAGAGGCTGTCCATCTCTTGAGCACTGTCGATGACTTGTTGGCCACCGAGAATATCAAACCTTCTTCTAGCACGCATGATCTGTGCGGGGCGAGTGGCTGCTCCGGTGTCGCGCGCACTCGCGGGGCCGATACTTTGATCAGATCCCACAACACTTCGTCAGCTGCATGCTGCAGGGCCAGAACGAGACGAGCCAGTCGCGGCTGATCGGCGCCATTGCGGCTGCACAGATCGCGCTGCTGCCGCTCTCAGGTGGGACTATCGCGGATGCGTGCTGATCACAGGCTGCTCTGCACTAGGAGCATCTTCAAGATGCAGATGCAATCTTAGAGGCTCATCGCATTGCGAATGCACATCTGCACTCGTTGCCAGAAGCTTGACCTCTCTGTCATGTGCAGGCGCAGCTGTTGCCGACGTCCTGTCTGCAGACCAGCTCAGCCTGGGCGCTGTGGGCGCCAACCCGGCAGAGCAGTTCGCCAACAAGAGCAAGTCCACCTTCAACAAGGTGCGGAAGGCATGCAAGCTGCTTCAGCGTGGACTGTCTGGACGCGCGTCAGTGAGCATCAGCGCATGCAAGCAGCAGATGCCTCAGAGTCGCTTGTGGCTATCACGCACACCGGATTCAGACATCTGTTTCCCAAAACAAGCTCAGCGCTCGCAGGCCAAGTCCGCGGTGGCGCCCAACCCGATCGACGCTCTGTCGTCCAAGGCGAAGTCCGTCGCGCAGGATGCCAAGGCCATCGCCGCCAAGGGCGGCGTCGCCCCTGACCCGGTGTCTTTTCCACTATCCTCCATCTGGCTCAGCCAGGCGGATTCGTGCTGTTTGGAGAGACATTTGCTGTTTGTCACGTGCACACTGCCATCGCTCCCTTGCACCTGGTCCGTATTCTGGCCTTGCATCAAATCTGGCCTCTGCAGTCGCTGACTGCTTTCTGTGTGTCACGTGCGCAGGTGAAGAGCCTGGAGAAGGTGGTCAAGGCGGCGAAGAAGCAGGTGAACAACCCGTCTGCTGAATTCGCCAAGAAGCAGCTGAAGAACGGCGGCAAGGCCATCCAGCAGGCCAAGCCCGCCGTGAAGAAGGCCGTCAACAAGGTGCGCTGCCGGTGCTTGCATTGCGGATTTCACCTGCAAAGGGTAGCGCTGTCGCAGAGGCTCTGGCGATGCACACCTACCAGCGGCACCTATCAGCAGCCTATGATCGCGTAATCATGACCATTGCAGCAAGTGTGTATTGGTTGCAAACAAGCTCGTTCCGCGATGCAGGCTAAGGCGGCCAACCCAGCGAAGGACTTTGCCCAGAAGGTACATAACATAATTTGCCTTCCTTGAGTAGGATCGCTACATTGCTGCTGCTATGTGTGCTGCCCCTACTGCCTATATTGTGACTGTCCTGCCCAGCCATTGGGCATGGTCTTTCCGGTCGTCCATGCTTGGCTGCGCTGCACATTCCGGTCGTCAATGTTTGGTCCTGGGTTGGCAGGCCGAGCAGGCAAAGAAGAAGATCGGCGGCGGCCTGCCGCTGGCCGCCATCGGCTTCAACACCGCCGACCTGCAGAAGGAGGTGCGTGCTGCTCACTGCATGTAAATTTATACACAAACATTGTGAAAGATCCTACAACCGCTTGCCGCCATTGCGGCTTCAACACCGCTGACCTGCAGAAGGAGGTGTGCATCGCTGGTTTTCAAACATAAACGCAAACGAAAGTGTCCAGACCACAGCCCTCGTGATGCAACACAGCTTCACTGAGCATGTCCGCATCCGTGTCCTCACTCACTTAGTACAAGTGGGCACAGGCTGTGCGCGCAAAGAAAGTCTGTTTGAAGCCATCCGGGCGTTTAAAATTCCTTCTCTTTGGAACTCACACTCCCTGAAACTCCCTGAAACTCACACTGGTTACTCTTGCAGGTGTTCTTCGGCTTTGGCGAGGGCAAGTCCAAGGTGGAGAAGGCGGTCAAGGAGGCCCCCAGCAGTTTCAGCATCTTCGACAACGACTCCGTCAACGACGCCCGCAACAAGCTGAAGGAGAACATCCAGCAGGCGTCTGACACCAAGGACGACCCCTCCGAGCGCGTTGTCTCCGTCGGCAAGCCCGGCGAGTCCCAGGAGGTGCGCGGTGGATGATTATGACTTGCACACCCACAGTCAGCCTTTGCAAGCGGGCCTGGTGCGGCTCTGCTCCGACCTGGTGATGAGGCTTTGCTGTGCCCCCGCGTTTCACAAAATAGTATCTGATCAGGACCTGTGCGCTGCCTGTTGCAGGAGAACGCGGAGCGCATCCGCAGGTATGTGATTTTGTGTCTGTGTGGTGATGTGATGATATGATGTGTGCTATTTTTTGTCAACCGTAATTTTGTCAATTTTCTTTTTTCCGCATTTGCAGGGAGGCCGAGAACGGCAATGTTGCGGGTGGCGATGCTCGCGCGTCCACCAACTAGGCAACCAATGCACCCGTGACGCGGACACCCGAGTCATGCACTGGATGTAGGAACGCTTGAAGCAGCTGGATGCGGCTGCGTTGGCCGAAACATTTTCGGAGCGTGGAATCTTTTGGGAGGCAACAAGTCGATGTGAGAAGAACGTGCGGAGAAATGCTCAGATCATCGATGCTGTGATTTTGGAACCTGTGCATTTCTTGAACAGTGATGTAGACTCGTCTGTTCATGAGAACGCAGTTGCTGTGCCAGCGCAGAATAATAAGACTTCAGCCGTCACACTGAAGGCCACTCATCTACACCCTGTCCGCTCCATGCTTACCGTAGTCACGGGCATGATTCGCGCAAAAATAATTCGGCGGCCGCTGCGCGAAGCCATTTCGCGCGGGTTTTCGGCGCTGCGCGAACTCCGCGCGAAAGGTGGATAATAATTCCAGCAGCGCTGC
>JAABUL010002796.1_pt1 | contig 27876 bp, 30 predicted proteins | sample 5559151 | NCBI WGS metagenome assembly JAABUL01 (sample SAMN10711876, study PRJNA513368) | rock metagenome | isolation source: Antarctica rocks | place: Antarctica: Victoria Land, Pudding Butte sud
CGGCCAGGGAGCCAAAAAGAAAACCCACAAGGTATCTTATACGCAATTCCACCTTTATCTCTTAGCCGCAGTTTTATACATATGGATTACGGAATACTGTACTCTAATCTTGGTGCGTAAGGTACTGACTGTACCTTCGAAAGAGTGGAGGGGGAATTGAACCCTGGATAAGGTAAGCTGGGGGTGGGGGGATGGGGGGGTGGGGGAGGGGGGAGGGGGGAGGGGGAATTGTCCAATCGATTACTTGGCCAGCAGAGGGCGGGCACCATTTGATGCTGCCAACTGTGATCTGTCAGGGAAAATGACCCTACGGCCTATCACAAAGGCTGTACCCGCAAGCTTGCTAAGTACCTCAAGGTAGGTAGGTAGCTTGGCAAATACTACGGTACTTTTAGGTTCTCAATTCCGTGTATGTTGTTACGACCTTATCACTTGACAAGTAGAATTCGGTTTCAATTTCTCGTGGCAGTTAAAGCTTTGAGATGAAATCGCATGACAGCTTCGTGTACTGATGAGAAGGAGGGGGAATGCCGAGTTTGGATGGATGGATGGATGAGTTGATGTGATGTGGGTAGATACTGTAGGTTGTTTTGATGGATAATCACAAGTAATTGACCAAGTGATAGGTATCAGCCTACTCTCTCTATGGGGAGCTAGATGAGGTGCCAAGGTAGGTAGCGACGACTCCAACGCCCCCCGAATATCCGCAGTGGAAGTGGATAATGTGGAATGCCTTTGACTTTACGGAATAGCTGTGGTGGTACTCGCTTTGGCGGAAACGTTCAACCCTTGTTGGTTGAGTTGGTGAATCGATAGGGACCGTCTTCCGTCTTCGGGATCGTCTTCCCCGTTGTCGGGACACGTCTACCAACATTCCGAGCCGCGCTAATTCTCGAAGCCAAGACTAAGGAATGTCAGGGTAAACCGTTCATGGTCATGGAAGGCTTTTGAGACTCGAGACAAGTCGTAGCTTGCTGATGCGCGATTGAAAAGATTCGTTGCGGCGAGTTTAGTACTTGTCGATGCGTTCTTTGAACTGGTTGGTCGTGCTGATACAGATAGATATTAACATGTTAGGATAAGATATGTCGGAGGTAAGTTGGACATGGACGGACTTCCGCGCTAGACGACGCTGGCTTTCTGGTTTCCGCTTTCCGCTTTCCTCCCACTGGTCAGTTTACCTTAGCCTCTTAGGTAGCTTGTGAGCTTCTTCCGTTTCCGTTTTTAGCGCTATCACCTCCCATTCATGGCTGTACCACAGTACCGCCTCACGATAGCCACCAAAGTAAGGTAGTAAGTGCACATTCATGCCTTCGTCTTCAGATGTACGTTGTCGATACTCTCGAGACTCCAGGAAATGGACTCTAAAGAACCAGCACCAGCTCATCCGGGCAGCGCTCTAAACCGTAATCTGCAGACATGCCAACACTGGGAAAAAGGCAGCGTAGCGATTTCTCGCCCGCTGTGATTCACACCGAGTCGGAGAGACGATTGTTGATCGAAGCAGCAGTGGCAAGGATCCCATCCAACATCCAATATAAGGTACTGTGATAACTTCTCAGCAGGGGGCGCGATCATCATCCCTGCACCCCTGGTGAAGGCTGACCCGCACGGACAAATGATCTGAACTCGAGTCTATCTCAGCACGCTCAGGTACTCGATATGGATAGGGGACTAGGAATGGCGAATATCTATGTATCTACTCCGTACAAAGATGCCTTCCAACCAGGCCTCATCCGCCCTTCTCTCTGTTGCATACTTCATCACTCTCCTACCATCTCGAAAACGCTGTACGGGAATTCCCCGGTGAAAACCAATCAATTCAACCAGTATCCACCCATGTTACCCTGAAAGCATTCATTGCGTCTTGTTCGCAGACTCCACTGCCTTCCCAGCGCGCGTGGCATACTCCGCCGTCACCATGGCGGCCGGAGATTCGATAACCACTGAGTGCTGGGTGCTCCTGGTCGTCGTCCTCTTCGTATTTGTATGCAGATTGTACGTTTCCCCGTTCAACCATCCTTCCAAGACAACACCATCATCCCCTCCGCACCCAAGAATAACCGTCGGCTAATAAACTATGATTGCTGCAACAGAGTCTCGCGCAGGATATTGCTCGGTTCATTCAAGAAGTTCCAGATTGATGACTATCTGATGGGCTTGGTCATCGTACGTTTTGATCCACTTCTCTCTTTCAAACGATGAAACTGCTCATGTTGAACGACTGGCTGATCGTCTACATGTATGATAACAACAGTGTTGCTTCATTATTGTTGTCGTTTCTATCTACACGAATATTATCTGGGGTAACAACTACGTGACAGCAGACCAAGTGGTAGGCTGGACCAAGCAGCAATTTGACGAGGCGATTTTGGGGTCCAAGTGGGCGATTGCCATGGAGGTTTGCAAAGTCTCCTGCGTCTGGGGCTGCAAGGCTTGCCTGCTTATACTCTATTCCAACATGACGTGAGTCTTCCCCTTGTGCGACGAGATCGGACCATATATGCGGGACTTGGGCGATTGGAAGGCACCAACAGCGTCCTGATGACAGCCGTTGGAGGGGGAAAAGATGAGAGAAAGTAAAGAAGCATTCTGACATCTCTACAACGATTTAGGAAAGGATTGCCAAAGTACCATCGTGCGGTCATGATAGTGGCCGGGTACGTAGCTCTTGGCTACGTCGTCGTCATAATATGCTATTTCACAGTTTGGTGTCGTCCGTTCCAGAGATATTGGGACATGATTCCACCTGATGCAGAACATCGTATGATCCTCTCTTTCCCCTGGGCCCCTTCTTCAAGGACTAACGAGCAGCGAACCACTGATATCTCTCGATCTCAACAGAACAATGCGCCACTTACAGGAGCCACATGATCAACGATGCTTGTTGGAACATCTCGTCGGACGCAGTCATGTTGTGCCTGCCTATCCCACTCGTCCTCAAGGCACAAGTGCCCCTTAAGAGGTAGCATCCTTCCCTCTGGATCCTCATTCAAAATCACCGGCCAGTCCTAATCTCTACACAGGAAGTTAATTCTCGTGGGCATCTTTAGTCTCGGTGGTCTGGTAGTAAGCATCCCCATTGCTTGTTTTGTCGCTCTCCTCCTCTTGAACCGGATCTTCTAATCCGAATCGCCTCGTTACAGATCCTCTGCGCACTTCTCAACCGCATCGAAAACTTCACCGCTCCTTGGGGCTCCCTCATCTACATGAACTGGTACGCTGGCGAAACGGCAACTGCTGTGATCGTCGCCAACGTTCCTCACCTTTGGCCACTAATCTCCCGCATCTTCCACCTTGGCGCCTTCAAGCAGCCCACCATCGGAGGTAACTCGAATCGATACCCTCTCAAGTCTCGCAGTGGCGTCGGGCCCAGCACTGTGCGTCGACGCAACTATGATAAAGATGGGTACATCCGAAGTGAGAGTGAAGAGCGCATTTCGACTGGGGATACGCAGTGGGGACATGGCAAAAAGAGTGGGAGCGAGGGAGATCTTGAGCTGGGGGGTTATTCGGTTACGGTTGCAGCCGATGGTGAGCGGGATGCAGAAGAGTTAGCTTGGAATGACAGGCCTGTGGATCATAAAGATCAGATCATCAAGACGGTGCAGATAAAGTAGTTGACTAATGAAGGTTGACCGCATGTATGACAAGATTACATTTCGCGAAGAGGGATGCAGGCACGAGGTGAATCGAGTGGTTGTTGTACCGCTTTAATAGATGATCTATACACCAAGAGGTGGGAGACGATACGGACTCTTCCACATCCTTGTTCGATCCTTATGAGGTTGCTCGCGGTCAACATAGAACTAGATTTAGAAAGTAGTCCGCAGCAGGCTTTACATGTTTCTTGTCTCAAGGTAGACCCGCGGCAAGCGCTCGCACAAAAACTGAAATACAAGCTTTTCCATTCATAGCCTAATGCAAGATAAACATCTGCAACTACGTAGAGACCAGAGAGTACGTGTTCTGTTAGCATCACAGGTCGATAACGACGCCAACGATGTTATGCGCCTAGTCGTTGAAACAGTCGATCAGACTACGCGACAGCTTTCGCATGTGGCAATGAACCTGGCCCAACCAGTACGCTCTCAAAGCATCTACGACTCTTTCCAGTTATTATTCACTTTAGTACTGCCATGGCTGAGCTTGGGCTATTTCTACCTGTGGGTTTCAGGAACGAGCCTACACATGAACTGACTGACTAACTACATAACACAGAACAGGTCAAATCCAGCATTTCGTTCCATCCTTGTCCTTCTTAGCATCGTGCCTTCATCTTTCGTTACTCTATAATTTCTATTGTACACTGAGTGGCCAATGCTTTATCAAGTACAAGCATCTCCAAGCAAAAAGTATCTCTGATCAGTCCAAACCCAAGATCGACATTTTCCCAAGTCTGCATTATTCATGAACATCAATACGTACTCCTATGCGTTTCTTCATCTGGTCATTTTATATGGCGGTCTAGGAAGAAGCGCGTCGGCGTTTGGTACGGCATGCACCTTCTCGCAGTGTTGCGTCTGCCATCTTCAGCTGCATTAGCGTGTAAGCCGCTCGCGCTTCCTTCGTCAAGGCCGCAGGCTTCTTCCTTCGTTTTGGCGCCACGGGAACTTCCACCGACGAATCGGGGGACGAACTATCTTCGTCATAATCCTCATCTCTCTCCGACAGATTTGTTTTCACCAATCCGCTTTCCTCGCTGCTCGAGCTATTTTGCGAGATATTGTCTTCGGAAATTGAGGCAGGAGTCATGGTTTGCTTAGGAGAGGGTAATTGAAACTGCTGTGTATTGGCAGAGCGCGGGGTGTTCAAAGCCGTCCATTTGAAATTAAGAGAATGTGGAGGAGAGAGAAGGTATTTATCACTGCGGTCGGTGTCTGTACTGTACTCACTTTCAATGTCCATGTCCTTGATTGCTTTGTGTCGGAGGGATTTCGGCGTCCATCCAGGATAGCTTGTCTGCGATGCTGGCGTCTGGGGACTGCTAGCTAACGATGCCTCCCTTGAAAGTGCACGAAAACCACGAGCTGCTTCGGTGCATTGCCGTACGATGCTGCGGTTGATAATCATACGGCCGAAGCTTGGGTCCTCAGGCCTGATACATAATGAGAGGAAATCGACACCGAACACAGGCGTCAGGGCGTATCGGATGTGGTAGCAGAATGTGGCAGCCACTGCTTTTGCCGCCTCATATGGCATCCAGTATCCTACGCTAGTCAGCCGCGTATCACTACCTCGAGCCGTGCGATACGGACCTTGTGCAGCAAGTGCGCCACCAGTTATGCTATGACAGATATCACGAAGGCCAGGATTCGAATTGAGCATTTTTGCCGGCGTTGTCTAGGGTTGTGTCAGGACAAATGGCCGATATAGAACAAGAGGCGACTACAAACCTTTGAGTATTTGCAACACTTGAAGAAGGGTGTAATCCGGACCAGCCCGATGTTGTAGTCCCACATAACAGTGTATTCTCGATCGTCATCCGGTGCTCTAAAAGTGTACTGAAAGACTGAGCGGTGTCGTCAGCGCTGTTCTCTTTTGAGACCTTTTCCACCTTGCGTGAGGTGAAATACCTTCGAAGCTCTCCCTGCCAGTCTTCTCAAGGAAAGATTTCTTGTCGCTGTTATACGGAATATGCCTGCAGTAATCGGCGATGTGACCCATTGGAAAGACTCGAAATCTCTCATGCTGTGCTGCAATGCCGTCGGTTTGGATCTCGCATGGTTGATACCTTATCTCGCCCTTGGTTTTCCCTTTGGCGAAGATTGCAGCATCCTTGGACATCTTCTGTTTCTTGGTAGGCGGTAGCGGCGGTGAAGGACCCGGAGTGTATCTGCTTGAGCAAGGACTTGGGAAGTCCCGATAGCGCTCAAAAGATTGAGGGATCGGATTTAGAAGCGACGCAACAGAAACCATGGCGGTGCGTTGAAGATGCGCCGTCCCACAATAGACGGCTGTGAATGATTTGGTCTCGGGTGAAAAGTCTGTGAAGAAGGTCTGGCACTACTTGTGTTTCTAGGGAAGACAATAAACGTTAGAAGCTTGATCCACGGATGGCATATGAAAATCGTTTTCGAAGATGGGTTCAACGTTTTATTATGCTGGCAAACACAGCACTGAGCGTAGCCCTAGAGTTTGAGCTCCACTACTATGGCCAGCTAGACAACGAGTCAAAGACCTCTCAAGCCAGATGCATGTTCTGCTTCTGGAAACTAGCCTGTGGCAGTCCTTTCGGTCCAAGCGCAATGGAAGAAGGCAGAAGGAAGAATCGAGACGCAGCCCACCGTTGAGATCCTTTGTTGGTGAATGTGCAGATTTATGCAAGTTCGTGATAATGTTAGAGAGACGAACGATACGGTGAAGGAAGATATTGCCGGGTTGGCGAAAGAGATCCACGTCTGTTTGTCTTTAGGGTTGAAATGCCAGGCTTAGCGTCAGATCTGGTTCTTATCGAGGCAGCCTAACAGTAAAAAGAAAGACAGCGGTGAAGCAAGCGGAAGATGATGGGGTCCGGCTCACTCGATTAAGGAAATCAGCCTGCCTTATATGTGTTCGAATTCCTGCTTGATGCGACTTCCTGCTCACGAAGTCCGAGATCTATTATAACTTATATGTTGCGATGAAACCCGCAATCCACGGCTCTGATCGAAATGGGGTCGTCCACGGAGATGGGCCGTGAGGATTACGGCTATCTTCCAGCGTCTGAACAAGCATCCCCACATGCCGGCATCAGCATGAAGCCTCAGAGAAAGGACTAAATCGAGGTACCCTGGCAAATGTTTCACTAAACCCAGTATCTGTCCGGACCCGTAGGCTCAGACTTGCTACGACACGTAGCTGGGTTCTTCGATTGACATGGTCAGCTTCAAACCAAGTACGTGTCCAATGAGTATGCTTAGTCAAGTGACTTTGGCAGCAGATCAGAATTCGCCTGAGTGTCGTGACGCCGCGTGAATTTGTCTACGCTGTTTTCTTTCCAGCCTTAGTATAAGAAAACATATCGAACAATTTTCCCTCGATTGGAGGTGTTGGCTGGTACTTCGTCCACTCGGGTAGGTGCACGCAGCGGCTATGGAAAACCACCGATGCCGAGACAGGCAGAACAAAGAAGCGTGATCTCTACTTTGGGTGGATTGATAGAGAGACTCGATGCACATATGCCTGACCATAGTGGCCTAAACAACGTCTGCCATGTCACGTTCACACCTGACTTTGCAAGGTAGTCAGTCCATCATATACGGTTTGATATTCGCAGAATGATCAAAACAGCAGCAGGATAGTGGGAAGCGGAGTCCAAACCCCAAGTCACTGCACACCTTGCCGGTACAGAAGATTCTTTACGTTTTGACGATACATTGTGCCTACAGCTATCTTCCCACCGCATCCATCTCCTAGGAGCCAAGCTTGGCTGCAAGTATCCGCGGTCCCTCTGTCTCATTAGGCCAAGAGCAGTAAGCGTAGCAACCGCACACAAAGAGTTCTGCGGGCCAAACAACCTTAGTCTGAGCCGTCTAAAGAAGAACGTCCTGCATTAGCTTTGCATGTAGGGTGAGAATCAAAAGGCATGGAGCCATGAGTATGGAAAGGGATCGTGCAGGAATTTGGATTCTAGACGGCTTCTGGAAAATCCGCAGAAGGTTTCCCCTCAACAATGTGCCGTCAAAGATTGGCGGAATTGCGCTTGCGGGTTCCATTGTCGTTGGAGACGACGCTCAGGGGATCTGACTGACCAAGGACGATTGTTGGAGAATGGTCCCGTGTTGAACCCTGATTTCTTCCAAAATCAGCGTCAATACCACCTACTGTGCCTCTTCTGCCGGGTTCAGTCAGAGATCCCGTGATGTCTGAAAGCCGTCTTTCTCAGGTAGCTCGGACGCTTCCTTGGTGCGTAGTGGATCGTAAAAGCTTCGGCACTGACGAATAGCAAGGTTTTTTTTTAGCCTACCTGATGCTTCTCCTAAAGGCATTCTAAGAAAAGGTTGTCACTTAGACCGTTGTGGTCCATCTACTACGAATTGCATTCAGCTTTCTAGGAGCTATTGTCCAGCGTATCTGAGGTCTCCTCACCCTGACACTTTCGGAACGCTTCCAAATACTTTTATCCAATCCAATTGCTGTCCTACCACACCATCACTTTGCTTTAAGGTTTAGCTGCCGTTTCCAACCTGCATTACTCAGTGACACCGCAGCCTTTACTTCACATTCCCAGGGGGACGCTTTACCATCGCGCTCTCTCATCAAATCGGAACAAATGGCTGCTTTGCCTGATCAGAACGAAGGCTTGGATCGCACGTTTCGATGCATGCATCTTGCCATATCTCTTCCAATATTTTCTGTAATGCCTCCAATTCCCATGACAATGCCATTCTTCCCATCTCCCACAGCTTTCCGTACCGAACCCTTCCTTTCCGCCTTTTTGAATCTCCTCAGTTTTCCCAAGCGAGGTCACCGATGTACACTACAGTACCGTTCCATACCCAGGAACCTCCGAATCTTTCCAAGCGAGGTCACCGCGGCCTCTCCGTATTGAGAAACCACGTTTTCCAGGAGGCGAGGTCACCGAATCCACTTTGGTCCCCTCCCTTCTGGCCGTCGTTCCAAGCAACAACACTTCATCGAGAAAACAGCTGCAATCGCCGGCTAGCAATCACATACATCCACTTCCGCGCACAATAATCGTTCCGCCATTCTTGGTGCTCATACATCCAGTCGTTCGCCGGACTAACTACGCTATAGTATAGCTTTGTGACAACGCCATGGTATACCCGAGTATTGATGCCGTCACTTGTCCGATAACCCTGCCTTATTTGGGAGTCTTGCAGATTAGAGAGTGTCTGAGGGAAAGTCTTGACGAGCATGTGTTCCGGTCAGTCATTGAAGCGGCCCGGTTCCGATCAGGGTTAACCCCTCTTGAGGAATCGTGCATGAACTTGTGGCGCTGCTCGACCTACAGCAGCATGAAGGAACAGTGGCTGGTCCAGTGGTCAAACAATTCCCTTATTCCCCATTGTCAACCGCCAGTTACAGGAAACCTCAAGCAAACAATGTCCTGACACAAACGGCGGAAACAGCATGGAATGACTGATTCAGTAATTGCTCATCGTCATGGGTCCGAATCCGGAGCCGGCCATGGGAACAAGGATGATATGATTCCCAACATCGATGGTGGTTTGCATAGACCTTTTAATGTGGTAGTACTTGTTATTACCCTGGGGTTCCTGGGGCAGTAGGTCTTTGTCATTTAGACGCTTTAGGGCTCTGTTCTTTCTCATTCAACAAGACCTAGAGTCTAGAAAAAGTGGCTATAGGAAACAAGCACTCACTCTCATGTGCTTTCGTGCTAGGACTTGGGCTAAAAAGACCCCCATAGCTCAGCACTGCCATGTATGCTCGTAAGCCTCTCAGCACAGCCTTCCACAAACATTCCAGCCGAGATAATTATCGATAGCACCGCCCACCGCAGTCCGAGCCTCAGTAGAGTTATGAGTTATTGGATAATGCCTACGCCTACAAACAAGGCATCAGCCACTTTCGCTGTATTGTTTGGTGACCAAATATGCAGCAATCATGATTGAAGGAAGATATGGGATTTTGCCCTCTGTCATTAATTTCTCGGAGACTGGAAAGAAACCCCAAGACCAGGGTAATGCGGTCGATCCGTGTCTAAGAATACTCTCAACATTGCACAAAGGCAAAGTCTACCCGGAGAATATGTCTTTGCAGATAGAGCCGAAAAGTCGTGCTGGAAGCTTGGTCCTAGGAGCTTAGAAAATTAAGTTGGCATACGTGAAAGCGACAACAGCGAAACACAAGCTATGGACGACAACTTCTCCCATTCCCAAGATGCTTACAATTCTAACGAACTCTTTCGATTGAAAAAACTTTGTTTGACAATCAAGCCAACCCGGAAAGACGCGCTTGGGAAAACCAAGTGTATGCAGGAAATCCCAACATCTCCATACCACGAGTCTTATCCCTCCAGGACAATAATCAACCATCCAAAAGCATAACACACCCTTCAAAAGACCGAAACCATCTCACTCGCCAAGGCTTCAACCCCAAAAAATCAAACAGATCTATCGATTTAACGTAATACAAACCCAAGATATCCGCATACTCACCATCCATCCATCCTCTCCACCTATACCTCTCCAACCCCCAATCCATCCATCCATACCCACACCAACATCCAACCCTCCTCCTTCCTCCTCCTCTAAACATCCCCCCCCCCCCCCTCCTATCCCACGCATCCCTCCCCAAACAACCCATCTAGCAAACCTCCAAACATAAACCCCCCCCCCCCCCCAAACATCACCCCCTCCTCGCAAAACCCTCCCCCACCCTCCAACTCTTCCGAAACCGAAAAACTCCACCAACTCTCTCTCTCTCCCCGCCCCAAAGAAAAAAAAGAAAAAAAAGAAAGAAAAAAAAGCGACCGGAACCGCGGATGGGAAAAAAATCCAAACGCAACGTTTTACGTACTGTGGGGCTGCGGAGGTGCAGTGGCTACAGTGGCTACAGTCATCTTCTTAGATTATCCACCTCTGTTGTGCAAAAAATAAAAAGAAGCGCTGAGAGGGGGGGGGGGGGTGTTTTTGTGGGGGGGGGAGGTGAGGTGAGGTGAGGTGGGGAGGTGAGGTGAGGTGAGGTGAGGTGAGGTGAGATGAGGTTAGGTGAGGAAGGTGAGGTGAGGAAGGTGAGGTGAGGTGAGGTGAGGAAGGTGAGGTGAGGGGAGTGTCTGATTGATCCACCACTACTACCTAAAGTGTTGAATCTTTATAGTTTTCGTTTTTGGACAATTGAGATAACTTGGGGGGATTTGGGGTTGGGGTTCGGTTGGGTTGGGGCGCGGGAGGTGGGTTTGTTTGTTTGTAGACAGGACGGTTGAGGGGTGGGGGTGGGGGTGGGGGTGATTGAGAAAGCAAAGGGGGATGGATGGATGGATCTGAAATTGTTTAGATACAGCAAGCAAGCAGCAAGACACGACCCTGCGAATTACTGTAGAATATAAGAATATGACGGATTGCATATCATGTACAACCATAAAACCCCCCCCCTGGCAAAAAAAAAAGCACACAAACCCTCAACAACGCTCGCTACCCTATTACCGCTCATTGAAGTGCAGGAACGTACACCCCACCCCACCCCTCTAAACCTCACTCAATCGCTATCCTCCGTCTCAAAATCCTTCGTATCACCCTCACCCTCCTCCTCTTCACTCTCATCATCCAGCACCCACGCCTTCCTCGCCCCCGCCGCCGCAGCCGCCCGCCTCGACGGCCTCGCTGCAACAGCCGGCGCTGCTTCGTCGTCGTCTTCGCTGTCGTCACCGTCATCCAGAAGCTCATTCGCTACTTTCTCAATCTCATCGTCGTCCTCGTCGTCATCGTCGAGGACGGTTTTCTTGTTCCGGGCTTGCTTGGCCGCATACGCTTTCGCCGCTGGGCTCAAGGGTAGTTTCTTCGGTGGTGCTGGGGCGGGTTTGGGGGCGGGCTTGGCTTTCGCTTTTGGGAGTTCTTTCGGCTTCGCGGCTGGCTTTTTCGGTGGTGCTGCCGCGACGGCGCCGAAGTCGTCGTCGTCCATGTCTACGTCGTCATCATCAGAGAATACCATCGCGTTGGCTGTAACCGTGGTTCCCTTCTTCGCTGGGACTAGTTTCGAGTAATCTGTATCGTCTTCATCAAAGTCCATCGCTTGCTTTGCCGACGATGACTTTTTCGGTAGTCCCGCGCTACTCCCCGGCCGGGACATGCTGGTGGAGAACAGCGGTCTCGAGTTGGATGACTGATCTGCAGATGCATTCCCAATACCCTTGACCATCTTGCCCACATCGAAAAGGAGGTCGTCGCCATTTGAGTCGTCCGAGTCGCTGAGGATATTGTATTTGACGGGCTTGGTCGCAGCGGCGCGGGGTTTCCGGGAAGCTGCCGTAGGTTTGAGAATCTCCTCGTCACTCTCGTCTTCGGATTTGGGGATGTTCCGCGGTGCGGATTTCTTGGTTGTAGCTGTTGCGGCTTTAGCTTTTTGGAAAATCGGGGCGATGGGAGGGTCGGAGCCTAGGTCAGAGGGGCCGTCGACGTTCATCCAGATGTCGTCAGATGCCTTTTTAACAGGCTGAGCGACCTCGATAGCTTTTGGGGCCTCCTTTTTACCCTCGATTGTAGCCTTTGGTGCCTTGGGCACCTTCGGCTTTGGCTGATTTGCTTTCGCTAGCGGTGAAAGATGTGAAAGCAAGCCCTGTCTGGGCTGTGTATGTTTGGTCACGGCAGGCTTACTTGCAGCAGGCTTCTTGGTAGGTCCTCCAAAATCCGAATCGTCTGTACCGTCACTTTGAGCTTTGCGTTTCCTCCCGCCAGCGCCCTTGCCAGCACCAATTTTCAGCTTCCTCGATTCTCGACGACCCAAACTTGCGATTTTCTTGTGGCGCTTATCTTCATCTTCGAGCTGGAATCTCCATTCGTTGATAAACTCGTCTAGGTCACGATTCCAGAGGTCCTCCTTCGAGAGCTTGATCAATATGTCGATTTCAATTTCTTTATCGCCAATTTGGTGCAACAACTTCTCGACTCGCTCTTTGGTCAACGACCAGATAGGCATCTATGATATAATTAGTTCTGTGCAACGCATGTTTCGCGACCTTGTCACTTACACCCAAGAGGTAGTCGTAAGCATTTGCCCCAGTCTCAATATCTGCCTCTATTTCTTCATCGTTGTCTGCAATCGGTTCGAGTTCGCCTTCTTTAATGGCATCCTTAACCTTGGGGAAACCCTTGAAGCCTTTTTGCTTTAATTCCGCCACTAGGTCAGTCTTCCTCTTCTTAGACACCACAAGCTTTCCATCGACAATCATTTGAACGAATCGTGCTTGATTAGTCCATTTCTCAAGTTCTCGGTGCATCTCCGATAGTTGATATGCCTGCACAGCGTTAGTGGTATTCCTTATTGGAAAACCTGAATGTGCCCACCTTTCGTTTCTCATAGAACTTGATGCGAATGCCGTAGAATTCCTTCATGATATCTTCCACAGTGGCATATTTCGTGATCCTTCCTTCCGCATCAAACGCTACAAGATTTGATGTTGCTATTGATCTGGACAGCTTGAACTTCTCTTCCAAACCCTCTTCAACCGCAGCTTTCATATGCTTTTCTTCCATCCGTATGACAAAGTGCACCTGCTCGTGGGTATTGTAGTCATCGTAGTCTTTTACGAAAGCCGGCACTTTGTCCGCCTTGATGATCTCAACGATCTTATCTTTGAAATCCTGCGTCCACATACGTATTGGAAGCTCTGTGATTTCTACTTCGTTCTCGCCAGTCTGCTTGATGATACCGCTGAATTTGTATCGGTCAGGAGCCATTTGAGTTACGTTGCCCTTGAAGTCGCGGAACCAAGGCGTCATGGGCTTCATCGGCTCACCAGCCATCAGGAGCCTCAGATTGTCCACAATGTCTTCAGGATTGTAATTGGGTATAGATGTGCTCCACCCAGTCCCAATTCCATCAGCACCATTTATCAAGACCATTGGAACCACCGGAACGTATGTCTCAGGCTCAATCGTATGTTCATCGTCAGTGTTGTAGGTTAAGAGAGGCTCATCTGCGGAATGGAAGATTCGCCTAGCAAATGGCGAGAGACGAGTGTATATGTAACGAGCGCTGGCGCAGTCGCTACCTCCTTGAAGTCGACTTCCAAAGTTTCCACTGGGTTCGAGACAGTTGATGTTGTTAGATCCAACGAAAGTCTGAGCAAGGCCTACGATTGTTGACTGAAGCGAAGTTTCGCCGTGCTGGTATGCTGTAAGACCCAGAATCGACCCCGCAAGCTCGACGACTTTCATGTCCTTCTTTAGGTTGCGCTTGAAACATGTGAACAGTACCTTTCGCTGGCCAGGTTTTAGCCCGTCAACAACAGATGGAATAGAACGCATATTGTCGGCCATGCTGAAGAGGATGAGCTCCTTGTTGACAAAGTCCGTATATGTGACGTCTTTCGTAGAATGATCAAGATAAGTACCAGGCTTGAATTGGCGGAGCCATTCCTTCCGTTCATCAGCCTTCTTCTTTGAGAATGCAAGCTCAATGAGCTCTGGCTCGTTATCTTGTATGACGTGGAACTCCTTGAGGTGCTTGTCTAAGTCTCGGAAATAGACCTGAGCATCTTCTGTCGTGCTTGTGCCCAAACCCTTGTAGTACTTGTGTTCCCAGCCATGCTCGTGCTTATGTTGCTCCTTCCAAGATTCGTATTCAGGCATCGTAAAAAAGGACTGGGACTGCTTGGGACGCTTTGGGTTCCCCTTGTAGGCCTTGACAATGGGCGTGATAAATTCGACAAGAAATTCGGGGATCTTGAGTAGACTTGGAAATTGTACCTGGAGAAAGTTTATGAGTAACCCTTTGATATGGCTTCCATCGTGATCTTGATCCGTCATAATCATAAGATGTCCGTAGCGGAGGCTTTTACAGTCCGTATAATTTGTCTTGTGTTTTAGCCCAAGGAAGTTCTTGATATTCTGAATCTCCGCATTTTTGGAAATCTGGTCCACTGACGCGTCTCGAACATTTAGTATTTTACCACGAAGTGGAAAAACACCAAACAAATCTGGAGAGACGACAGATCGACCCGCTATCGCCAGCCCTTTGGCCGAGTCTCCTTCGGTTAGAATCAAAGTACATCGGTAGCCATCCTTGGTTCCTGCCTTGTTGGCGTCTGTAAGCTTAGGATTGTCCATACGACTGCGGCGGTTTCCATCGCTTTTCTTGAGTATCTGGTCCGCTTTCTGCTGCGCAAAGTGCAGAATGTTATTTACTACTTCTGTCTTGGCAATCTTCTTCAAAAAGTCATCGCTGACAGAGCATTTGCTACCGAATTGAGTGTGCTTGGTAGTCAGTTGCTCTTTGGTTTGAGACGTAAAGGCAGGATTGACAATCAAACAATTGACGAAGAGAAAGATGTGGTTCCGAACTTGATTGATTTTGAGCGCAGCGCCTCCTTTGTTTTTCTTCTTGACAATGTCCATAAGTTTTGTGCATATCTGGTCTGCAATGTAGTTGACGTGGGTGCCTCCAGAGGTCGTTGCGATTGAATTCACGAATGATACTTGTTGAAAAGTGCCATCCGATACAGCAAAGCCAATTTCCCATCGTACGTCAGGACTCTCTGTGATGATCTCGGAAGTGTCATTGGCTGCTTCATCGCCGCGTTCTCGTTTGATAGCTTTCGTGTACATCTCCATGTACTTCTTAAAGCTATTAACTTTGAGTCTCTCGCCATTCAAGTAAACCTTTACGCCTCTGCTAGTACCTGCCAAATCGAAGACTCTTCGCTTTACCAAGGCTTCGAAATCGTCATCCATGCCGGTCATCTTGAATTTCTTAAAGTCGGGTGTGAACGTTATCTTCGTGAAATCATCGGATTTGTTTTGTACAATAGCTGCCTTGCCCATATTACTCATGTTGTCGGTCCATGTTTGCTTGTACTTCTTCTTCGTCTTCGAGTCCGCAGTTTCCAACGTAAATTCGGTACTGTAGACGTTACAAAGCTTCGCTCCATAACCATTACGGCCACCGGTAATCTTTGCCTGATCATCGTCGTAATTGGAAGAAGTGAGCAGGTGACCAAAGATCATCTCAGGGATGTAAATGTTCTCTTTCTGTTGATGTCATTAGTAAGCTTCCTCTTAAAATCGGTCCCTATAGCATTACCTCATGGATCTCAACTGGAATACCGCGTCCGTTGTTATAGACGCTGATTTCACCTTTTTCGCGATCGACTGTAACTTTGATGGTGTCCATGTTCTTGTCCCGCTGCTTGTTATCGGCAGCATTGACTAAAATCTCGTCGAAGATCTTGTACAGCCCAGGTACAAAACTGACTTCCCGCATTTCCATGGAGTCCATCTCAGTGTTGTACACCCACATTTGCTTTTCACTCCGCTCCACAGACCCGATGTAGGTATCAGGTCGTTTGAGAATGTGTTCAAGTTGAGTAAGCTGCATTCATTGTCAGTTCACCCTACCATGTCAAATCTTCCTCATAACTCACCTTTTGGTAGGTTTCCGTGGACTTTGACCCCTTCTTCGGTTTAGGATCCTCGGCGCCATCATAACCCATAGCTTCGTTCTCAACCTCTTGAAGAGGCTTTGCAGCTGTCTTCTTTGGTGCCGGTGCCTTCTTCTGCTTCTTAGCGCTGGGTGGTGTTGCAGAAAGGAGTGAGTCCTCGTTCAACAAGGGTCCCTCAGGGTCCTCATCCTCATCCTCCGTATCGGGCTTAGCTCGCTTCTTCGAGGGAGCTGGCTTCGCTTTCGACTTCAATGTAATTTGTGACGTCTTATTCCCTGGTGCTTTCGGCGCTGCTGCTGCCTTCTTGGGAGCTGCCTTGGGGGCGGCTTTGGGTTTGGCCTTGGCCTTCTACATATTAATAGATCAGTACAGCAGCTCAGGTACCAACGGGTTAGGGTAAATCAAAGGTAATACTCACAATTACTGGCGCGGGCGCAGGGGAGAAGTAATCCGAATTATCCCCATCATCGACCACCGACTCTACCATAGAAGAATCCATATTCGCAGACAGACTCGCGTACTTTTTCTTGCCCGTGTACTGATGACGGCTGAGCCTCTCTACTCCGATCTCCCGGTAGAATCTCAATTGAGGGCGACCATGTAGTGTTCCAAGGAAAATGTGGGCGAGTGTCGCACCTGGAGAGATCAATTTGGCGGTTCGCATCAGTTTGTTTACCTACGTGACACACAGCGCGCGTACCTCGGGTAAGGCTCAGATAGGCTAACTACCTTAGTCCAGGGGTCGCTTAGTCAGCGAAGCCACTAGCGTTATACGTATCTTCCATATCTCCTCAAATCCAGAACGAGCATGGTACTCTGACAACTATGACATTACCGAACGGTTTAAAAAAGGTATGATGTCCCACTAAAAAGAACAAATGCGAGCTGGAGTCATGAGGTCACTGGTACAGCCTTTACTGTCATCCTACCACTTTCAGGAAACGCTCAATGTGTCCGCCTTATAAACTTATCCCATGTGCAGAGAGGAAGAAGCGTGATATTTTAGAGCATTCACATTGAAGTCATCCCTTTCGAATACACTGGTTGTTTTCACTCTACATGTTTTGAATAATGGTATTCAGCTATTAACCTATCCAGCTCAAGAAGTAGACCTAACCTATTATGGGATATAAAAGACGTTAAAGTCCTACGTATCAAGCAACTCAGCTATAGGATCCGAGGTACCTAGTATCTATTGGCCTCCCCCGCTGGCATAGCTGATGAACATGGAGGCCCTTTTGCACAGATCTTGTCACTTATGAAAAAAGGAAATATCATGCAATTACCTTTTTGCTCTCTCTATTTCGGAACGTTTAAATATGATGCAACTTTTCACCCTCTGTCCAGACCCTAAAAGTCTGTCCTTTTTACTACAACAGAATACCGAAGAGACACCACAGCGTGAGTAGACTCATGTTCGTCATAATCAGCGACACATAGCCGCTTGAGATGATCCAGGGAGTAATGAACTTTGAGAATCTATTAGTCCAAACGTTCTTCTTGACGATGATGCTCACAAATATTGAACCAGAAACGGGCTTCTGGGGTCCGCGGCATATGTGGATGCCATGGATGGAAGAACAGTGCCTTGGATTTATGCGCAGGTCCAGCCAATTATGACAATATCCTTATCGTAAATTGTAAGCTTCTGGAACCCGTATAGGCGGAAACAATCGTGCTGGACCAAGTAGCTGAAGCAGCACATGCGTCACGACGTATTAATGGAGTATTGCATGACCGGCCTCCCAGTGTTAATAGCGCTCTACCCAAACGCAACCACATAGTTCCCCAATATCATGACCAAAACGAGTGAATCATACTTGGCAATCTCATCTCCGGCTCCTTACCCTGTCCTGTACTGTAAGTTTCGTACTAATCTAATCACTCAGAGGCCTTGTAGTGAGTAGTCCGATCAGTGTTCGAATAATGATTGCGAAATCAAGAACCCAATGGTCTTTGGTGAGAAGTTGTACGGCGATGCGGCAAAAGCCTCTGAGTGGCTAAGATTGGGTGTGAAGGATGATGAGGCGCTCGAAGAGACGGCGAAGGAGGCAAGTTCCAAGGTCGGGAACGTGAAGAGTTTCCACGGGATCCAGAGATTAATTAGGATACTAAACGCGTACAGATTACGCTAAAAGAGTTCAAATTACCGGGTGCTTGGTATGCCCTTCCCAAGGTACAGGTCTTTCTGGGACGTGGCGGAATATGGGAGGTCAGGAAGTCGTGGGGAGTGCGTGACTTCTCAAAAACTGCACCTTTGGCTGATGCAAATGTGATGCCTTCCTTAGATAGACGATTTGAATGGTTAGTAGTCGTACGAGCAATTTCCTCTGGATGGGCACGATGCCAATTATTTCTAGGAAAGCCGACGGCTACCATGAGGAACGTAATGCTAGGCATCGTAGCGTTGAGCCACCCACTAGAAGTTAAGCCAGCCATTGTAGGTCGGCAGTGCTCGGAATTCTTCAGAGGACTCCACTTCCAACAACTCAAAAGAACAGAGATGTAGATGCATATCATTAAGGGTCCGAAGTAAAAGGCAAAGTATAGACTATTATTAAATACCCTCTCGTGCAAGAACATCACATCAGCAATGACGGTCGGCTGGATATTCTATAGATAGGCTATCAGCAGGTAAAATCGAGTAGTGACCGGGCTGCCCTGCCTCAGCCGACGCTGCTGCAATAATACCAAGTATAAACGCACCCATGGAGATTGAGTAGGACATCGCTTTTGCTCTCCATACCGGACGGAACAGCCAGATGAGGAAGCATTGGCGCTAAGGCCAAAGAGCCCATACCCTGGGTGAAGGATACGGCTGTGGCACAGGTCAAGGTTGAAAACTTCCAGAAGGTAGTCCAGATCTGCGTGTATGCCCTCGTGTCAGCTCTGCGAGCTCTGGATTAGCGGGTCATTGTTTTTGAAAATTCGCAACGAAGGATTGTGAGGAGCATCCCGAAGGCCGCAGTACCAGCACCCCGATTTGATGTTGCAGATGGACTGATGAACCTCCGTCCCCGGCACGATTAGGACGTTCAGCTCCTGCTCGAGCTGATGCAATGTCCCTAAATGGGGCTATTAGCAATGCGCCTTCGAACTTGCGAGGAATCATACATTTCCATCATAGTTCATCTTCATGCTGGGCAGTGATGGGCGTTTGCGCTAACTGGCTATTGCCTCTTACATATGGTCAAACGTATATAGTGCCTTCAGCAGAGGATGGGGAGCCACGTAGAACGAAGGTTAAGTAGTTGGCGAATAAACTGAAGCTATTCTATAGCTACTGTGACAAGTAGTTCATCTTGCTGCGACCCTGACTGCATACGTGGAATCCCACAACTCTCTGTAGGACTGAGTTTACTTCTATCGTTGAGGTTGTTCAGTCAGGTTAACTTGTAGTGTGGGTAGGTTTTGCTGGAGCGTTTTGACTACAATTTAGAATAGCTACACCCTCAGTATAATTCAATAAAGAGTTAAAAGTATATTAGACTGGAAAGCCCTGGATTGGACTAATTCCCAAACATAGCAAGACCTAGCTACTGTGGAGGTCAGACCACTTGAAGGAGAGAACATCGGATCATGTCAAAAGTGTGCACTATATCCCCCCTAGAACCAGTGTCAAGAAGCAAAATATCGTTATCGGATTAGGAGATGTTGTCGATTCTGATTAGGGATTTTCAAGCCTCCGAACTTCCTGCAATCAACACAGGATTCGAGGGCGTCCTCTTTCCCCAACCGCTGAAAAAGCCCCCACCTGACGTGGCTGGTGGAGTGACTTTCAGGCCCTCTCGCGCCTGTCTTGCCATAGGCCCGGACATGTTTGAAGCACCGATGCTTGTGGGTTTGACGATACACGGCTCGCTGGGACTTGGTCGGTGTCCGCTGACGGTAGGAGAAGCAATGGTGCCGCCCATCAATCTTCGTAGAGAGTCCAGCTTCCCTTTGACCTCCTCAAGTTCCTGCCGTGCAACGGCCTCAGCTGTCTTCGCGTTGACGAGTTCAAGTAGAAGAGCATCCTCTGCAGGTGGCTTATGATCTTCTGTTGCGAGAACAGCTTGGATTCCGAGACTGCTGCTACGCTTTGAAAACGCGGGTGTAGCCTGCGAACGGAACGAGCCAGATCGTCCAAGCTTAAACTCGCGCAAGCCACCTGGAGAGTCTGCAGCGGGGGATGCGGCCTCAATGACAACGTCATACGAGGATCTTCGACTTTTAAACTCTTGAACCGTCTTTTCTAATCGCTGTTTGTCCATATGTGCCTCTTGCATGCGTGACCGCGTTTCTCTGAATTGCTCCAGAAGGCGGGCATTTTCCGTCTCCTGATCTGTCAATTGACGCAGCAGCTCAGCAGATCTAGTCACCTCGACCTCATACTGATCCTTCCATAGCTTTACATCCTCCCGCATCTGATGTTTGGATAGCAGAATCGAAGACCTCTTAGTGACTGCCACCGCGAAGTGTTGCGCGAGCTCGGACATGTAATCCTCGTTTTCTCTTGAGACTGGAAGGATATCAGACGTAGGGGTAGGCTCTAATGCCTGCTGTGCGTGGTCCTCTGAAATTGCGTCCAATGCGGTAGACTTCTTTGCTTGCTCAAGAAATCGCTGAACAGCTGCACGATCTTCCTCACGCTCTTCGCGCTCCTTCTGTAGCTCGCTGGCTAGAAGCGTCTGCTCTCGTTGCATATCACTTAAAGCAGTAAGAAGATCTTCAATTTGGTTGTGGAGGTTCTTGTCCGTGTTCGAGACGCCTACGGAGGGTGATGTGGTACTGGCAACCAAGAAGCTAGGCTTTACAGGAGTGCAGTCTGCAGACTGATTTCTGGACATTGCAGTCGCTTCAGTTGACGTAGTGCTGAGATGACTTTCCGAGCTCTCAATGGAGTTAAGAGTGGATGCCATGCTCTGTTTGGATGGCGTTCGGCGTAGGAAGCTTGAAGGTCGCGACGGTGCTGTTACTGATAGGCTTGATGTAGGTGACGTGACTTTCGGGGATGAGCTTGATCCTGTCATGAAACGTCCAAGAAAGCGAGACGCGGCGGCTTGAACGCTAGGCACCGAACTTCTAGCAACCGAATCTTCGGTCTGAATCTCCTTGAAAGCACCTTCAAGCTTTTCTAGGCTTTCGCGGCTTACAAGCCCGGTCAGTCCCACAAAATCATTTACTAGATCATCAGCGTTAGAGCTATATGTATCCCATAGACCTCTTGAAAGGAGTAGCGACATGACGTCCTCGAATTCGGTGCAGCCTAAGATTTTTGCCTCATTGCGGCGCATGAGTGACAGGGCGACGCGCATCAAGGTCTCCGAAGCTCCCTCCGTCAAAATTACATCGTAGATGCGTAGGAGCATGGGCAACGGACAGGTAACCGCAAAGAATGAAAGAAACCATTGTGATACATAGAGTGGCTCCACTTGGAGCGCTTCAAGGTGGGCTGTAAGTCTTGGAAGATGCTGTGATAACAGATGCTGGAATTGATAGATGCGGAGGTGCAGGCCGGAAAGGTCTGGCAGGAAACATGACCTTAGGTCATAATGCTCCATCAGACTATTTCAACGTTAATAAGCGCTTGCAGAACTGAAGTTCGGACTGCTCACCGGACAAGCACGCAGAATGCTTCCTTATCTCCCATGTGCATTAGCAAAGGCCCAACTACAAAGCCAAGACCTTGACAATATCCGATTTTGTAGTCATAAAGGCTAAAGCACTTCAAGACCCGACCCAGCATCTTTTGACCATCGCCTGATGGATCTCGAAACATTTCGACGTTGGGAAAGCTTCGGCCGATATCCTTGCCAATTAGGTTCTCGTAAGGACTTGATTCCCCACAGAGTCTATCGTATTCTTCCTCCAAAAGGCGATCACGAGCGCCTGCAATACTAACCCAGACAACGCCTCGTAAGGGCGGAGGGATTCCGCCTCTAATCTTATTTGACGTCAGGGTAGGTAGCCTCTGAACTGTCTGAGGGTAGTCAAGTACAAGGGCGGCCCAGAATTCCAGCTCAGTCATTGGAGGAGGATCCGGTATCATGGAATAACGGAGGGATGGTGCTGCTGGTTCGTTGACAAGTCTTTTTAGCTGTTGTATCGATGGAGGCCGTGACTTGCTACGATTCCGTGTACTCCTAGCCCTGGCAAGAGCTGCTTTTGGGTCTTTTGCTAGTGCATTATTTTCTTGCTCAAGCCTAGCAAGGAGAAAAGCCGTAGACTATGATGATGTTAGTATACATACAGTTCCAAAGTAAATCAGAGACTTACCTCGTCAGACCCTTCGTCGCGTGGGGCTTGTTCTTCGCTTTTCTCCAGCTCCTCCCAGTCAACGTGAGCGCTACCAGCTGACGAGAGAGTACCCGAGCTATCACTTCGAGAGCGGAAAGTGCTAGACGTTGAGTCCAATGTCTCGTCCTCTAAAATACTCGGCATTGATGCTGTAGATGCTCTATGTGCTCTCTCGATGTAGTCTAGGTCCTTGGAAAAGGAAACACCATTTCGGTCTCTGTCGATTGTTGAGTCTCCATCCTCCAAAGCGTTCCCATCTTCGTAATTAGGAAAATCCGCCACCACCTCATTGTGGGTTGACGCGTCGATCATTGCGGGTGAAATGGTTGCATCCGATAATCGTACAGTGACCATCGAATCGGTCGATAGGGATTCGCAATCAAAGGAATTTGTTCTTTGACGGACACATGTAGTCTGATCTTGGGGTGTGGGTGTGGGGTGAGTTGTAACGTTGCTAAAGGTTGACTCTGAATCCATTCCTCGTTGCACAGTCAACTTCGACCGACCTTGCAGTCCTTAAGTATTTCAAGTTTGTTGAGATGTGAACATGGGAGTCCTTGAAACTAGTAGAAGTCGATTTCCCGGGGTTTTCTGCGGCTGCTGGCGGGTGAATCGCTTGAAACAAAGGAACGAATGGTAAAGAGAGTGTTTGAGAAAGAGCCAATGACAACAGCCAAAAGAATGAAGCTGATCAGTTTAGTATTCCTCAATGGTACACAGGGACCAGCTCCTGTTGTCAAAATGAGTGACTATGGGTCAACGAGAGACGAAATTGGTAGATGAGAAAGTGAAGAGGAGTGGTCTCCGAGGGGTTGAAGTACACCTTAGTGCTTCAGGGGCATCATTCGAGGGATCGCCAAGAGATAAAATGCCATTATTCCGGCTACTCTGTTCTAGCTTCATTGGTACCTTAGTGGCCAAGATATGATACACGCGAATAAGGCACGCGAGATCTACAAGCGGGGCAGTGGGGTACCTTAGACGAGCTACAAACTAATCCGTACTGTGAAGTTATTTAATAGTCGCATCTTTCATAACAGAACTGTTCTGGTATCCTCACACTATTTACTATCAAATAAAATGCTACTGACATTGTAGATACATCAACTAGAAGACATGTCGAACAGAGCCGCTGTCCTCAATGAAGCCGGAGGCCCGCTCATCATTGAAAACCGCCCCATTCCCTCTCCTCAAGCCAACGAGATTGTCGTCAAAAACTATGCCGTTGCCATCAATCCTGTCGATTCCGTGATGCAACGAATTGGCTTCTTCATCAAAAGCTATCCTTTCATCCTTGGCAGTGACACATGTGGAATCGTCGAGGCTGTTGGGCCAGATGTCAAGCACTTTAAAAAGGGCGATAGAATCGCTGGCTTTGCGCCATCAATCGCAACCGGCAAGATGGAACACGGGGCATTCCAGCAGTATCCCATCCTTTTTGAGAACGCATCCGTCAAGATCCCGGACAACGTGAGCTTCGAGCAGGGCACTACGCTCCCTATGGCCGTTGCCACCTCTGGAGTTGCGATTTTTACCTGTTTGGAAATCCCCCGAACTCCGAGCAAGCAAAACGGTGGTTTCCTTGTCTGGGGTAGCTCGTCTGCTGTTGGTACGGCAGCTGTTCAGATCGCGGCTTCACTTGGCTTCAAGGTCCTCGCAGTCTGCAGTCCGCTTCATCATAGTTATGTTAAGAGCTTAGGTGCTACTCAAGTCTTCGACTATAACGATTCTGCTGTGGTCAAGAATATCATATCATTCGTCAAGGCAGCTGGTATGGAGATCAAGTACGCATACGATTGCATCTCAAAGAGCGCAAGTTTACCACACACCGCAGCTGTTTTGGAAGAATTCGGAGGGGGCAAGCTCGCCATCACACTCCCATGGCCAGAAGACATCAAAAAACCCGAGAATGTGACGGTTTGGACCACCGGAGCCTTTCGTGTTGTGACCGACCAGAAAGACTTGGGGAAATGGCTCTTCAATGATTGGCTGGAGAAGTCACTCGTGGAAAAGATGTACGTGCCAAGTCCGGAGATTGAGAAGATAGAGGGAGGATTGGATAGCATACAGAAGGCGATTGATCACCACGGAAAAGGCGTCAGTGGGAAGAAGATCGTTGTTCCAGTATCATAGCCGACCATCTAAAAAAACACTGCTACTAGACAGAAACACATCCAATCAATCAGTCCATGGTTAGAAATTCTCACGTCTTTTTTGCATTTCTTCATGGTCTGCTTCAAGCCTCTTCATCAGGGTCGTACAAATCCAAGCCGCCAAACACCTTTGGCTTTTCCTCCCTCTTCTGCACCTGCCTTGTGCCGCTGATCGACTCCCTAGCCATCTCGGGCCGTCCATCAACTACCTCACTGATATCCTTACCTTCCTGCTTAACGCTTGCATCTCCCATCTCTTTCATTACCTCATGCCCGCCAGCACCAACACCATCCGGATTAATACCCTGCTCCAACATAACCTGTATTTGCGCCAAAGCCCCCCTCTTTATTACTTCCTCGCTCGGCCACGGCACAAATGGAATCTGGTTCAGCGGATCCAGCCAGGCCACCTCTCCCTGCCCAAGTGAAGAGACACCTATACCCTGGCCCTTGTTTTCACCATCTGCAGGAGTAGTGGTGCCACCCTGGACGGCCGCATTAGATACCCCATTGACACCGTCGGCATTCGCAGGCTGAGAGACCGGCGCAGCTACAGGCGCGGGAGATCGAAACGTCGGTGGGACGGTAAAGCGGCCTATTCGCTTTGCGTAGTCTAACAGCTCAGAATACGGGACACTGCGCTGGTTCTCGGGAAAGACTGTTGCAGGAGTAGCCAGCAGCTCTTTGCGGGTATCGGCGAGGAGACTTATGGTGGAGGTGATGTGGTGATTGAGGGCATTGGTGGTCTCCTTGAGGCGGAGGATACGGGCATGGTTGGCTTGATGGGTCGCGACTGGGCAACCATATTAGTGAATGGGTGTTTTTGAGCTTGTTTGAAGGGTAAGTTACGTTGCCTGACGCCTTGGTTAAGCTCGTCGTCAGCGGCGAGAAGGTCGATAGCTGCGGGTACAGAAGGGTTGTAGGATGTAATGGAGTCCGTGAGGGTGTTGAGAGCTGTTTCAACGCGGTCCAATTGACCTTGTATGATGGTATTCATGGTGTTATAGTAGGTCGGAGCTTTGCGCTCCTTTGACCATTCAAAATAGGATCCCATCCTTGTTCATTTGCCCATCGGACCCCACCAATCTATGTCCGGTTCCGATGCAAGATTGGCGGCGGGTAAAGACGTCTAAGGTAATCGTTGATATGACCTTCGACTTTCAAGTCTTGAGCATTGACAGAAGCTTATAAGGGTAAAGAGAATTCTACGAATTTCCCTGTTGATGACATGAGATATCCGCAGTCAGCAAGCGCCCTGAAGCCTATCTTGAATCCTGCCTTTGTTCAGCTCCTTAAACCATCATCGTCCTCCAAGGAGTTTACTCGATAACTTGCTAGAATCGGATCAGGTATCCCGACGGTGGCTGTTGGTGGCCTGATAATTCAGCATGGGTAACAGGTAAGCCTCGAATATCTTCTCGATTACTCCATGTGCATTCAGGTCTATGCATGTTCCTTTTACAACACATTTTCTGGTTCCTACATTAGTCTCGTGCAGCACTTGGTGCGCGGGATATCTTGCGAAGGGTTTGAAATTTGTGGGCAAGCCAGACCATCATGATGAGAGCACTACAGGACACTGGCAAAACCATGCGCCAACAGAAACAGAGATCCATCTGCCTCGCCAACGACCACCGCGATACGCCAACTTCGACTCTAACATAATCGCGATACATAGGAGCAAGTACGGAGTTTGTTTAAAATTTTGCGCGATAGCCAGGCATCTTCACGAAGATTCGGATCTGCTGTTCCTTCATCGATCTTACAACTCAACATACCCAACGCGTCAAGAGAGGCATGAATTATTATGTCACTGCCGGGGTTTTAAAGGACTACTTTCAAGCTGAGGCATACAACTACGCCATTGCGTAGAAAATGGTGGAATGTGCCCTTAAGTGAACAGGTCAATAGGCCTTCGGGGATCCATAACTGATCAGTTTCGTTCATGCGCTTCTGTTCTCCTCCTAGAACATGATTTTGTGGTGTACGAGAAGAACAAGGGCAATGAAGCTGACTGATGGCCTCCATCAGATCATCGAAACTGTCTACGGACGAATTAAATCAACTCCAGAAAGATACCCATTTTGACAAGAAAGAGCTTCAACAATGGTACAAAGGTTGGTCAACAGCGTTTCTTCGTCTATATAAGATCTAGCTTACGATCGTATTTCATTTGCTAGGTTTCCTAAAAGATTGCCCCAGTGGTATGCTCACTAAAGAGGAATTCCAAAAGATATATAAACAGTTCTTTCCATTTGGTGATCCGACTTCCTTTGCAGACTATGTCTTTAACGTCTTCGACTCGGACAAGTCTGGCTCGATAGACTTCAAAGAGTTCATCTGCGCCCTGAGCATCACTTCAAGAGGGAAAATGGAAGATAAATTAGATTGGGCCTTCCAGCTTTATGATATCGATGGAGATGGGAAGATCAGCTATGATGAGATGCTGCAGATTGTGGAGGCAATTTACAAGATGGTAAGCTCGGCATCTCCGAGAATAGCGCTTCAGCGCGAAATAACATCAACAAGTGACTGACGTCCTCAGGTCGGCTCTATGGTCAAGCTCCCTCCTGATGAAGATACCCCAGAAAAGCGTGTCAAAAAGATTTTTCGTATGATGGACAAGGATGAGAATGGCTCTCTGGACATGGCCGAATTTAAGGAAGGCAGTAAACGCGACGAGACCATAGTTTCTGCGCTATCTTTGTATGACGGTCTTGTTTGAGTACTCGCATTGGAAACTTCTCGACTCAGAATCAGCATTGTTGTTATCTACTCTTGAGGGATTATGGTGTACAGGTATATATATCGTGGATGGAGTACCTTAGGGACAGCTTGTTCGAGCGGTTGTTGTGTAAGCGTTTACTTCATGAGGGATGTCTTTCTTGTTGTTCTTTTCTCGAGGAATTGGGCGGTCGTCAAGATTTGGGAACCAGGGTAGATAGCTCGTATTGGTACCAACTTTTCGTGTCCATACAGTCTTGCTCTGATTCAGACACATAATACCCCATGCAATGTTTTTATAGAATCAGTCTATTGGAGCCAAGCTCTGTACGTCCACGTGAAGCTCAACGTAGGAGTCTGATATCTGATAGCTGCGTGTTTTGAAGCCGTAATTTCCAGGGGTTATGTATGATAGAATAGAACTAGTTTTATTACGCAGCGAGGCGCGGGTAGCCAGCTGTCAGAATGATATTCCAACCATCCACTACTGCCCAAAGAAACCCATTAATTGTGAGATCTTACAATTCTAGCATTTCGAGATTGAGTTAGCCAGACTGTAGTATAACTCGTGTCTAAACACCGGCACTGCGCGCGGCGCGGACACAGGTAAGTCTCTGCAACTCCCTGCATTAAAAAGCTCTCTGTTTGGCGTAACAG
>JAABUL010002797.1_pt1 | contig 27872 bp, 47 predicted proteins | sample 5559151 | NCBI WGS metagenome assembly JAABUL01 (sample SAMN10711876, study PRJNA513368) | rock metagenome | isolation source: Antarctica rocks | place: Antarctica: Victoria Land, Pudding Butte sud
CCCTCCACCTGTTCGGCAATCTGATGTCAAGTCACGCTGTGATTCCGCGAGTGCTCAGCCTTCGAGCTCAGCTGGGTGTCATGGCCTTTGAATTGACAGTGCTGTACGGAATGTCAATGCGTGACCTGCGTTATAAAGGATGTTGTTGGGCACAGGCGATCGGGCTGGCGCATCTGGACGCGGCGTCGCACCTGTGCCTGCACCCCAAGTACGGGCCCTGGTTCAGCCTGCGCGCGCTGCTCGTCTTTGACGGCGTGCCCTTCCACGGTGAGCGCCTGTACCACCTCTAGACCCTGTGGCTGATGTGCCAATCAGGGCGGAATGACCTAGCGGTCTTTGCGCCGCGCAAAATCCTCCATGTCACTGTGTTCTGCTGGCTGGATTTGACGTTTGAGGCAGGTGGCAAGGCAGAACAGGAGGCAGTGATCCGCATACTGCGCACATACTCTGCAGAGGCTGACGCTGACTCTCGCAAAACAATGTGCAGGCGCCAAGCCGGTGGAGCTGCCGAACCCGCTGGACGCGAGCACGCGCCGCTACATCAGCCTCGCGGTGTCCAGTGCGATGCGTTCGTCCTCCGGCGACCTCGCAGGTGCTTTTCCGACTTCAAGGACTGGAAGCAAGGCATCCACGAGGAAACGACAAGAGGGACATGAGAAGAGGGACATGCCCATGTGTTTGCTGCCGGCCCAGGTCGCCAGGTCGTCAGGATGGTACTCCCGGCAGAGTGTGGGGGTCCGCGGCTGATGACTGTCTGATGTTGTGCCTGCAGCGGTGGCAGCGGAGGCAGACAGCCGGCTCAGCTCGCAGGACGGCGTTGCTCGGGCCCCCAATCCCGACGCCGTGCGCAGCAACTGGCAGAAATGGGTACGCCTCCTGTGGCACTGCAACCTGTGCCCGATCTCCCTGTGCCCGTGTGCGCCAGCTTCACTTGCTAAGATTGCAGTCCGGCCATCTGCCAGCAGATGATGCCAGCAGATGATGCCAGCAGATCAATATGTTAGTCTGCCAGCAGGCCACACGCCCCCTGCGCCCAGCCGCATGGTGCCCCACGATCCATCTTGCAGGTGGCGATCCGGGACGCGCCGTGCGCTGGCCACCCCTGGCGATACTCCAAACACCAGCTGGTATACCACTACACAGGGGACCGGGAGATTCTGCGCCGCCTGGTCGCCGTCGCCGGCTCCCCCAAGGATGCCCCCGAGGTGAGGCAATCGGATCGCCTCTTGCTCGTGGCCTGTGCTTCGCTGGGTCCTGCGATCTGTTTGGAGCAGCTCTGCAGCGCCCTGGGCGAGGTGGCGTGCCAGGACTAACACTCTCCCGTATAGTGTCAGGACGGTGTGTTGTCAGGAATGTCAACATCCCGCTGCGCAGCTAGCACGAGGTGTGCCTGTCTGGAGTCCAGCGTTCACACAGTGTCTCCAGTTGAAGCTGGAGCTGACGGCAAAAGCAGTGCACAGCCTCATCAGAGCAGATCGACTCGCGGAAGCTAGAGAGTGCACGTCTTATCAATGATTCACTTCGCATGCACAGCGCCTGGCGGTGGAGCTGGAGCTGCCATCAGCGGCGGCGCGGCGGCGCTCGCGCGAGCGCAGCCGCAGCGCCAGCGGCGAGCTCCCGATACTGCCCGGGGCGGGCGACGTCGCGGCGGCGGCCTGGGCCGCCTACGCAGCGGCTGCGGACGCCAGCGGCGGCGGCCACGGCGGCAGCAACGGGCTGAGAGCGGGCAGCAGCAACGGCAGCGGCGGCAACGGGCTGAGGGCGGCCAGCTTCTCGCCGACAAAGTCGCCAACGCGGAAGCATCGGCCGCCGATTCCCGAGCTGCCGGCCGCATCGCCGCCGAAGGGTGCGTCAGCGCGTCGTCTCCCTGGCTGCTGCCTGTCTGCCTGGATGATTGTGCATAGCTCTGCATGATCATAACTTCTGTGTGTGATGACATCCTCTGGACTGCCGCGATTGCTGCGGCCTGGCCCTGGTGCAGCACCTTGTGCCTTTCATGACATTTGTCAAATTTTGAGTCTGTGGCCTGCCCTGCTCTTGACAGAGCACGAGGAGGGGTACCAGGAACCGCCGAAGTTGGGCCGCGACAGCATGGGATCTGACTGCGGCGCCGGCGGGGACGAGGCCGAGGCCCCAGTGGCGCAGCAGAATGACGCGGGACAGTGAGCGCCGTGCAGCGCGCAAGAGCAGCTCACGGCGCACCCGCCGCATCATGTAATGCAGCAGCTTGCCACACCTTGTGGCTTGCAGTTTTTTGACCGCCGTACGCGGCTTTGGAGACCAAGGTACCTTGTTCCACAGAGTCGGCAGGGAGTGTGTGCATATTGCAGAGCTGCGGCACGATCACAGGGGAGGAGCTGCACGTACTGTTGTTGTACATCGCACAAATCAGCTACCTGATCTTAGAGGAGAGCGAGGGTCGCAGTGGCTGTCATTGAGCGTTTGATCATCGTTTGTATCAGCATTCATAGGGGTGGCTGTTGTATCGCAATTGCGCTCGTTGGACAGCCAGCAGCAAGCTGGTAAGTGTTGAACACATACGGTTGACGTTTCGTTTCTTCACCACACACATGTAACAACAGATCGACTCCTAAGCTCCTAAGTGTTCTTTTGTTCGCTACTGAGACAAAAGCACGAGACAACTGATTGCGCCCAACCTTGCGACGGCGGTCAGGACATGCACCCAACAATTCTGAAGACTTTCGTGCACCAAGGATGCATTGGCTCTGCCTGCGACCTGTGCATGTGCAATTCAAACCACGCTATGCAACTTGCCACTTGTTTGTTGGCGGCCGCCCCTGCCTTTTGACCGCTGCGCTGTGCTGATGCTGGCGCGTACCTGCTCCCCCAAACGTGAACAGAGCAGGTGCATCACCACCTGCTGCCTGGCCGCGGCAAGAACATGCGCCAGCACGCTGCGCCAGCGCCTACTCTTCACGGATGCTGTCCCCCGACCCCGCGCCTTGTGCCCCCAGGCAGAAGGCTGCAGGTTTGACACAGACGTGGTGGTCAGGCTGCAGTCAACCGCTGGGCAGGCTGCCGAGCCCTGAGCAGTTCCAGCATCAGTTCATTCGAAGGTCTGGACGTACGCAAGAGCCCTGGGGCAACTGCACCTGCGAGCTCCACGTCGGGCGAGGCGTCGCTGCCGCTGCTGCCGCCGGCCGCCATCAGCGGCACGTCCGCCGCCGCGAGCCGCGCGAGGGAGCTGTGCGCGAGGCGGGGCGCGGGCCGCGCCACGCTGCCCGGCGCTGGCGTGAAGAACGGCGTGCCCGGACCTGATGAATACATCACGAGGTGGCTTACTGTCATCTTCTGATGCGGATCGTCTTCATCAGTATCAAACAGGTTCCTTTCGAAGTGCAAAAGCGTTTTACTCGAGTGCTCTAAACTACAATGGCAGATCGTACCTGAGGCGCCCCACGTGAGCGCCGCCTCCGGGCTGGCGCTGGCTGCGTCACGCCATGGCGTCTCCGCCTGTGCAATACGTGAAAAGCTCATCAGTACCTCAGATGATATTTGAACCGTCAGGACCTTTCAAGTACCGCGTCTCTGCAGATGAGGTACAGAACAGGCGAGCGGCGTGGGCTGCAGATGTTTCGAACCATTCGCATTTCTTCGACTCACCGGCTGAAGCCGGGTGGGCGACGAGGAGCTGCGCAGGGGTGTGCGCCGCGCGGGCGGCGTCGCCTCACAGCCGCTGTACCGCGCCCTCAGCTCCGCCAGCAGCACCGCTCGCCTGCATATTGAATTTCAAGCATATCTCAAGTTACAGGAGTCAGTCAAAGGTCCTGCTCATTTGCTGTGCACCAGTGGACCGACCGGGCAGTGGTGAGCAGGCGCCTCCGGACGACCTTGCATCTGACAGCAGTTCTGCTGGTAATTTGAATTGATTTCCGGGAGCAGGAGGTCCTTCTGAACCAGGCAGAGCCAGGCACAGGCTTCTGAAGGGCGTGTCACCCACCGCTGCTCGGGCAGCAGGCCGCCGCCGCCATCGGTGTGCGGTGCCTCGGGCGTGGCGCACCGCCCCCCGGCCTCGGGCGTCAGGCGGCCGCGGCTGGCGGACAGCGGCGGCGGCGTGCCATAGCTGCCCTGCGAGTCCGGCGGCGGCCCCGCCGTGCTGAAGCCGCGCCAGCTGGTGCTGAGCGGGTCTGCCTCGGCATCGTCGCCTGCAGCAGGAAGACGTTTAACCCTGAATGGCTCCCTTCTTCCTTCTGATGGTGACGCCACGCCGAGCAAGGGCGCTGCGGTCGGGAGATGGTAGTATCCGAACCACTTCAGGGGCCCATGCTCCGCCATGGGCAGCAGGCTCATATCGATGCAGAGAAGCTGATTGGCAGGTGCAAGCTCCCCCACGGTCGTGAAACGACCTCCACTGCCAAGGCGAAGCCGCAGCACAGCGGCGAGCACACACTAACCTGCGGCAGAGGGCGTGGCGGGCGTCATGTAGGGAATGGGCGACAGCGCACGCGCCGGCGGGCGCAGCGGCGTGATGCTGCCGTCGCGGACCTCCGACGCCAGCTGCTGGCTCAGCAGGTCCCGCTCCTCTAGCAGAAACTGGTTCTCCCTGCCGCATCATTCTCATTATGTTTCATTGATGGATTGACATGCTTCTCCACCAGGCACTTCTCCTTGATGTGTTGCAATGCACAAGAATAATGATTGTTGCAATGCACATGAATACTGTTTGAATTGCTGTGCCAGCGCTCTCATTTGCGTGTCCGAGTCGCTTCTGCTTCCATTGATTGCCAGTCTGCATGCCGCCCAAAGCTGGGCTGCTTTCACCTGCTGCTGTTCGGTGATCGCTGACTGCTGATTGAAGCGTGCCTGCGCTGCACCGCTGACTTCCAGTGTTTACACAGCGAACAACCAGGGGTGGCCTGCCCGGCGGAGCGCACCTCTCCAGGCGGGCGATCGACTCCCGAAAGCTCGCCCGCTCCTGCAGCATTGTGTCACTGCTTGATACATGCGCGTCACTTAGTGGGCAGAGGATTCACCAGTCCAGCATGTGCCGAACGTCTGGACTCTGTTATGCCAAGCACAGACATTCAGCGACACGCAGAATCTGCTGATGTGCCACTGGACGCGCAGAAGGTTCTCACCTGCAAGAGCGCTTCGAGCTGCTGTTTGAGGAAGCCGCTGTCCTCATGCAGCTGCGCCTCGACGCCCACGACCTGCATGATGATGAGGTCGTTGGACGATTCTGGCAGAGCATCATCCCAACACGTTGCGGCGGCAGCAGCTGGCGGCAATTGGGCGGCTGCAACATCACAGCGCACAGCAGTGTAAGACAGCCTTGGCGATGCGGCAGCAGACTGGCCTCATCATACTCTGCCTCCTGGTCCTCCAGCTGCTGCTTCGCGACACCGAGCTCCGTCTGCAGCATCTGCACGGCGTGGCGGCGGGAGCGGTCAACGTGCGGCAAATCTTGTTTTTGGGGGCTTGTGTGACTGGGATCGACAGCAGCGGGTGGCCAAAGCCATGCGCGATGCAAAAGGGTGGTTGATAGGTGCTGTTCAGGGCCGATAGAGCCACCGCTGCTGCCTCGATTTCAGGGGGCTATTTTGAATTTGGGGCCGTGATCGTGACGCTGACAGGCTCAACCCATCATGGACACTGTCGCAGCAACCCACAAGCGCTGACGTTTCATTTCTAGGCCAGGTTGCCTGCGCTTGAAAAGGCACTGGTGCTGACTCACGTCGTTGGCGATGCTTTTTGCTCGCAGAGCGTCCGACGCCTGCGATGCACCAACTGCCTTGGTCAGTATGTGTTGCAATCATGTCAGTGAACGTTTCAGCAATCAGATCAACCGCGGTGCTGGCACTCAACGAGCTACAGAGACCCAAGCAGGGCCATCAGACATCACCAGGAGCAACAACAGCACTTGCCATGTCGAGGAAGCTCTTCACGTCGCCCCAGCTGACACATCCGCCTCCTTTGGAATGCCTGCCGCTGTCGCATGGCGCCCATTGCCTGCGCTGTGGCGTAGTCATGCCCCACTGACTTGCACGGTTCTTCGATGCCAAAGGCTGGTTGGCCGCGTGGTTGACGTCCTCAAGCACCATGCTACGTGACCAGAAGCATCGCGCCTGGCGAGAAGGACAACTGCTGGCGGACTGCTGCGCAAATCTGGCTTTCGCTGGAGATTTTGAAGGCGCACGTGACAGGCGCAGCTGTTCAAGCGACCGGCGGTGCGGCAGAGGCCAGCAGAATGCTTCGGACAGGACAGTCCTTCTGCCATCTTGCGGCTCCTCCGCTCTGGATCAGCCATCAGCGCAGCGACTTTTTGGTGTCAGAAGATGGTTTTCAACGACAGGCAGAAAACCATGATGCCGGGCCACCTGCTTCGGGGCGTCGCAAGTCTCTGCTGCGGGTTCGATGCGATCAGGCATCATGTTTCATCACGGTGGGCATATGCCGTCGCGGTCTCAGCGTCAGCACAGGAGCGCAGCGCCGGATCGGGTGGCCGCAAGGCGGGCGTGACTGACCCCAGCGCTGCCAGGCTTTCTGTGATCATTCCCGCGCTGGTGCGATTACGAAGGGCCTTTGAATACAGTCTGTGACATTGCGAGGAGATTGACATCCGCTTCAAGGCAAGCTGCCGGCAGATCTGTGTTGCCGATGCGCCTGCAGAACGAGGAGGCACTGATCGGCAGAGCCATTGCCAGGTGACTCTTCATGTTGCTGGTGGTTGCTCCGGTCCATTTACCGTGATACGCAGGGAAGTTGACGGATTGGAGTGGCATGCAGTGCAGCGTCTGGCACACCCCGGCGCAAGTGGCCAGAAATCATTGTGGCGGATGGCGGCAGCAATGATGGCACTGTGCGCGCAGCCAAACGAGCCGGTGCAAAGGTGAGCCTGCAAGCCTGTTCATCCGACTATCCGATTGATGGAGCAATCTCGCGTGCCAAGAAACACAGGAGATGATGCCTAGGGCCCCTTGTTCCTCGTCCGTGATGCGTGATGCGTGATCGTCGTGGTGCAGGTCATTTCATGCTCCAGAGGCCGTGGCCGCCAGATGAACGCTGGAGCGCAGCAGGCCAGCGGCGACGTGCTGCTGTTCCTGCACGCCGACAGCCAGCTGCCGGATGGGTATCGTCAGGCAATGAATGACGCTTGGGCGGCATCAGCGGCGGGTGGGATGAAGGCGCCAAGGTGCTGCATATTCTGCATTGCACTCATGCTGCAGCTGTGGAAGGTCTTCACATGAGTGGACGTAGCAGCTTCGTGTCGTCGCTGTGGACGCAACGTCGATGCTGGGTGCAGCGTGCCATTGCACAGCAGACGACGCGATCAGTCCCGCAGAGACAGTCCGGCACTGTCAACAATTCCTCATGGTGTGAAGTACCGACACAGGCTCAAAAGGCCATGCAGGTGGGGCTGTTTCGAGAGCATTCAGCTGGACCACGAGGGCAATGGGCTGCGCGGCTGGCTGCTGCGGCACGGAGTCGGCTGGCGCACGCGGCTCATGCACAGCCCCTACGGCGATCAGGCCATTTTCGTGGAGCGCGATACCGTTAGGTGAATTTCCCGCTGTCTGTCTGCCCGTGCTTGCCTCCCTGTCACAGTTACTTGTGTGTATTTCAGGACTTGCGTTGGGATCACGCTTACGTGTGGCGTGCAGTTCGTCAGCTATCCCTACATGAAGCCTGACATGCGGCAAGACCAGCGTCTCAACACAAGGCTGGTATGCCTGCAGGCAGCTGGGCGGCTTCAGAGAGTGGCGACTGCTGGAGGACGTGGACCTTGTGGAGCGGCTGCGAAAGATCGGGCCGCCGGCGGTGGTGCGGCGGCCGGTGACTGTGTCCGCGAGGCGGTGGGACCGGCTGGGCCTGCTGCGGACGTTCCTGCTGAATCAGTACATCCTGGCCGCCTGGAAAATTGGCGTGTCGCCGGACAGCCTCGCAACTTTGTACTCTGCGTCTGCGAAGAGCTGACAGCGGCGGACCAGCGTTTAGATTGACGGACACAGCCCTACCTAGTAGAGGACTGTAGGGCATAGGTAAATCATTTAATGCACCACGCGGTTTAACGCCGCCGCCATTGACGCCCCTGTTGTCGCCTGACAACTTGACACTAACATCGCCGCCAAGCTGACAGCCTGGCTTCAAGGAGCGTATGGAGATTATTCGCCGAACTGTAAACCTTGAACCTCAGCAAGTCCATTCCTGGTCCATTCTGAGCTTGGCCCTAATCCGACTGGCTCCTTCGTTGTTATCGGCTCCAAGCCATCAAGTGCCGGAACTCCGGCAGGTGTCCGCTTCCGGAGCTGCCACTTGCAGAGCAGCCGTCGCGGTGGCGGCAGCTGCCGCGATGGCAGTAGCGGTCCACGCAGCCATGGTTCACGTCTGCCGTTCGTCGTGCCATAACGCAGCTCTGCGAGTCATCCTGTATCCTAAGTCGGCACGGAGGCATCCCAAGCCTGGGTTTCGGCGACTACCATCAGCGCAAGCGTTGACGCGCGGAGGACAGCGATGCCGCTCCGTTTTCTACGCTGAGCACTGTGATCAACTACTTCCGCGGGCGCCCGCAGCACCTCGAGAGCTTTCTAACGGAGATGGAGGCCATTATTCGGCAGGCGCCTGTAATTCAGTCCAGCCTCCAATGCTGGTTAGTGACGCCTGTGTGATGTGACGTCTCGTACAGAATATATTGCACTGTTTGGAAGACCAGGCACTGGCTTGCATGCCTGTAATGATTCTGCAGTGCACGGTGGTTCGTTGTGCGACATGGATGCGTCCGAATGCGCGAGATGGAGAACATTTGAGTATTGAGCGTGAACGTCTCTCTGACCTCTGCAGGCATGGCATGGTGACCAACAACGGAAGGCCCGCAGAGCGATCGCTTCCCGACGTGGTGCCGCCGCTGTCGCCGGACGCGGACGAGCTCTGGCACCGCATGGCGACGCGGGCTCCGCCGAAGCTGCGCGCCAACCTCGCCGCCAGCACGGACGCGGCAATGACGCCGAACGAGCTGCGGCGATACCTGGAGCGCCACAAGCGACTGGACGTTGAGCAGGTGACACAGCGACCCGATGTCGGTCGTGCCTAATGTTTTGCACATAGCCTTCATCAGCACTTTGGGTGTGATGCGACCGCTGATCACAGCTTCTGATCTTGACCGCCACTGCTCGCTCTGGGACGCCCCTGCACGCTGTGAGGAAAGTGCACGTGAGCACTCGCACTCTCATCCAAACCATTTGATGGTATTGATTGCTTTTCATGACATGACACTTTCGGCTGCATGCCGGTGCAGTAGGCGGTCGCAATGGTGCTGTCGGCGCTGCCGCAGTCTGCCGCGGCGCAGCTGTATCCTCACATGGCGCACCTGCTGGCCACAACCTGCATGTGGCGGCAGCCGTCACACGAGGAGGTGAGACATGACTGCAGTGTCATATGAGGCTGCTGGCGTCGATTCGTCTACTGCCCTGAGAGAGTGTTGCGCAAATCCTGGCAAGACTGCGTCATGCTGATGCCAGATCGCACCTGTGCAGAGCCGTGCTGTTGCCGTCAAGGCACATGGTCCTCAAACAGTGTGCAATTTGTGCAAATCCCAAAAACCACAGAACCAAGTCTCACCTGCAGGTCCCAGAGACTTCCCGGAAGGCAGCGCGGGCACGCCGCATCGAGCAGATCCGAGGCATCCTGGCTTCCGAGAACTGCAGCCTGGTGGTGCCATCGGACTCGGCAGAGTGCGACCTGGTGTGTGCTCTGCAGCACCTTCACTGTGTTTAAAGTGCAGTCATCGGACTGCATGTCACGTTTACTTTGTGTCGCAACTGTGTACACACTGCTTCCTGACTTGCCGCAATAATCGCTACGGGCTTGTGAAGTGAGCACCCGCTTTGATGCGGGCCCTGCATACAACAGCACTGTACACACACACCAATACAGGAGTCTCCTGAACAACAGGAGAGTAGAGCGGAGTCTCGCTGATTCCTGTGAACTATGTGCATATCGTTCCCGCGCCAGGTGGCAGCGCTCATGCGGGTGCGGCGATACCGCCCGGGCATGGGCAACAGCCAGCGCCTGCGGCTGCCGCTCGAGCTGCTGGAGGCCGTCGCCGGCACGGCTGGTGCTGCGGCGGATGGTGATTGGTGCGAGCACTTCCGGTGGGGCAGGCAGATGCCGGTGCCGGAGCCAGTCGACGGTTGCAAGGTAGTGGCGTTGATGACCGGCGCTTTCCTTGACTGCATGGACGCCATTATGATAAAAAGCAGGCAGCTCATCGAAACTCTCTCGACGCAGCCAGCAGTGGCGGCCAAGGCATCCTCCACGCCATCCGACATGACGGATCTGAAAGAGGCGCCTGTGTCCGCCGTCATTGCGCCATCATCGTATGCGAATCTCAGTGCTCGCTGCGCTGCCGCAGGTCGTGCCGAAGCTGTTGTTTGGGCGGCTGACGGCGGCGCTGGACCGAATGGCCGGGGACCAGAGTGCCGGTGCGCAGCTCAATCGCGAGGTGGAGGCACTGGAGGAGGAGATCGAGACCGGCGGCGGCCGGCTGGAGGTGAGGTTTGATACTGGATTTGTTGGATTGTGGGTGATGTTGGGGATGGCGCAGGCGCACCGCCCGGCTAGTTGCTTGGCTCTGGTGGTGCAGAGTGCGCCTGCAGCACTGGTGCTTGAGGGCTGTGCCTTCTGCGACGGCGCCGGGAGGGCATCGCTTGCTGGCAGACATGTGACGGCCTGTGCACCCGTGATGCACGTCTTGTTCACAAGCCACCATGCCTCCCCACCTTGCAGGCGCTGCGGACCACGAGGGACATCTACGCGCTGGCATTCAGCTTTTTGGCGAGGCAGCGCCACCTCCAAGTCAAGGTCGTCTCTGACGAGGTGCGCTTGCGTCTTGGTGGCGGCAGCTATGTGCGCGCGCATCCAGGACCAGCCGCCTGAAGCATGATGAGGACATTCAAACCCGGCTGGTCCTTATGGATAGCGTCTTGGTGGCGTCAGCTGCATGCATGTTCATGTGGCAGCAGTTGGCGTAGCACCGTGACAACGCCCGACGCCACGCCGGCCGTGAGACCGCTGTCGCTGTGGGAACGCAGGGCTGGACGACGTTCCTGGCCAAGGGCGAGAGCTCGCAGGTGCTGCAGAACCGGCCGGACATGCTGACCGGCTTCGAACTGGCGCTGCTGGAGCTGGCGCTGTCGCAGCCGGAGCGGGAGGTAAGAAACCTGCCGTTGTCACTATCGGAACGCTCATTCCACAGCAATGCCTGCAGCTTTCTTGAGGCTAGTTAGGCCGTCTTGTTCTACCAGATGCTGAGGCTGTGCGCGGCGGTGAGCCTTGACATATGATAGCTTTTGTTGCCCCTTGTAACCAGTACTCGCGTTCGCGCTGCAGATCGACTGGGCGGCGCTGACGGCGGTCTGCACGCCGCCGGGCTGTGCTGCTCACGCCGCGGCCGACGGCGCCCGCCGCCTACAGCTGCTGGACCGCACCTGCCTGGCCATGGGGCAGTGCGTTTCTACCCTGGATGGGCTTTTATGATTATGGCAAAGTAGTACCAGCAATGACTGGTCCATCACTGACAATGCACCCCGCGCTGCTACGGCGCAGCTGCATGAAGGCAACCAACAAATGCAGGACGGTGTGCATCCGCACCACGATGGAATTTCACTGTGACTTGCTGCCAACTTATCCCCAACTTATGAAAATCCACATTCGCACATGAATGAATGCGCAGGTATGTGGAGGTGCACGGCGGCGGCAGCTTCGAGGCGCTAACGCTCAAGCAGGACGTAAGCGGCGGCAGCGGGCGTGGGCCTGTGAACACCTACAACAAGGTGTGCTATTGCGTATCTCACAACTTGTCATTCCATGCACAAGAGTGTACTCCGTTTGACTGGTGACATCAGCATATCAGCATTGCGGCAGCGGTACTTAATGGCAGCAATCCTTCGGCACAAGTGCTCCTATTGCAAAAACCCGAAACCTTGTCGCTGCGCTAGCCAGCTGCTGCATTGCCGGCGCATGCATGCTGGCAGGCTGGGCCAGAGGCGGACACTTGGCATGGCAACATGCTGCGAAACAGTCTGGAGAATGCCACCCGCGGACGCGAAACCCTGGCGTACTGATAACGTTTTTCCATGCATGTCCGCAGCTGGTGGATCTGCTGCGAGAGCTGCAGAAGCGGTGCGCAGCCGCAGGAACGCCGGTGCAGATCTCAAAGAATTGCAAGTTCCTGGCAAAGGACATCATGAGCTGGAACGATGCCTGGAAGGACGATGCTTTCGCCGGCGGCAAGATCCCCGGCTGGGTCGGCTGGCTGCAGCAGCGGCAGGCGGCTGGGTCAACCGGCAGCGGCAGTGGGGCGAAGGGTTCAGCGGTGGTGTAAAGCACTCCCTGCCCCGACACCGCATCACTGCCATAGACACGGAGAGCACTGCAGTGTTTGTGCATGCATTTTGATGCAATGATGTTTGCTTTTCAAAGTGATGGGCTCCAGCAATGTCAACTGCGGATCTTGGCGTGCAAGCTCCACACCAGCGACGAAAAAGGGTTTTCGGTTGAATTTCACAACTGCGCTCGGCTGGCATCGCAAGGCACCAAAAACAGTATTGGGAATGACGAATGTGTCCACTACGGCAGCATGTCTCGACCAGGCAGCTTCCCAAAGACCTGACAATACAATACTCAGTGTGCACGCAAGACTGCCAAACCTCCCTGACGCTCACCTTCCTAAACCTGAACACCTCCAGCGACACCCTAGACAATGTGTCGCCGTCTGCACGCCCCTCCTAGAACCTGCCGGCAATCCCTCTGATTGCGGCCACACCGTTAGTGTCCTAGCCAGCACCATGACCCCCGCCTACAGGGGGTGTGCCGCGCTCGTTCTTAAAGCATTTGCATTTGCCGCAAAAGGTCTGCCGCAAATGATATTGCGGTCTGTTCCATCGCAGCAGCTCGCTCAAAAGGCGCGCCATCTAGAAAGCATCACCGTCGACCAAGTGCCCAGCGGCGCCTTCCCAGCTAACGTCGCTCCGTCAGCACGAACCTTTGGCCCGCTTCAGCTCTGGCTGCTTCAGACGGCGGCGTCGCGGGACAGGTTGCTCTGCGCGTGCGTCGCAGAGGCATTGCGCAGGTCGTCGGCCTCGCCGCCGCGCTCGAACAGCGCTGCCGCGCCCATGCCGCTGCCGATGCACATGGACACGATGCCAAAGCGCGCCGACTTGCCACGCCGCTGCATCTCGTGCAGCAGCGTCGCCGTTGCGCGCGCGCCTGCGGACGACAATGGACAACGATGGCATGCTGTTCACAGGAATTGGAGCGACACCCGCAAGCACTGGCACTGAGCAGGATGCTTGCATGTATTTTGTGCCGGTGATGCTGGAGCACAGTCCGCATCAGCCATGGAAGCAGTCCAACTGCAGATGCTGACGGCGCAGCTCCTGTCCAATGTAAAGCAGCGCAGCAGTCTGCGCACACACACCTGTTGCACCGAGCGGGTGACCCATGGCGATGGCACCGCCGTTGGGGTTGACCTTTGCCGGGTCCAGGTCCAGCACGTCGCAGCAGTAGGTCGCCTGCAAAAGGGTCAACCACAGGGTCAGGCTGTGTCGCTGGATGACCGTTCCCATCGACTCGGGATGCAGAGCAATGATTGGGGGTGTCATCTACCAGCTGGGGTGTAGCGCGGCTCATGCTGTGTGCACAAGATGCACAGCTGACAAGACGAGCTGCAGCCTGCTCTCGAGCCATTTGCCGCACAAGTCCACCCAACAAACAACATCATTTCAAACTCAAAACAACTCATCTCACCTGGGAGGCGAAGGCCTCGTTGACCTCGAAGACGTCGACGTCCTCAATGGAGACGCCGCCCTTGCGCACGACGTCGGGGATCGCGACGGACGGGCCGATGCCCATGATAGCGGGGTCGACGCCGACGGCCGAGAAGGCGCGGAAGATGCCCAGGATGGGCAGCTGCCGCCGCAGCGCCTCGCGCCGTGTCATCAGCATCGACGCCGCCGCGCCATCGCTGACCTGTGCAAGGCAAGACGGCAGACGGCTTGAGAATGCCCTCCCTTGGTCTCCCTTAAGGGTGTGCTGCAAAGCTGCTTGACTGCAGCAATCAAGGGAGGATCCACATGTGAAGTTCAGCTCGATAAACACATGGACAAGGTGCACACATGGACAAGGTGTGATGCTTGCATGCATGTGATGTGTTCACATGAATTATCTGCGTCCGGAGCCACAAAAACACCTGGGAGGAGTTGCCGGCGGTGGTGGTGCCGTCCTTCTTGAAGACGGCGCGCAGCTTGGACAGCGACTGCGCCGTGGTGCCGGGCCGCACGCCGTCGTCCTTCGAGATCACCACATCGTGCTCCTCGCCAGTCTTGGGGTCCTGCAGATGTGGCGCAGATGACAACTCAGCAGGCGGACTTCCACTGCTCAGCTCGACGGCAAAATTGCAGTACTGCAGCTCGGGCTACCGGAAGAAACAGCAAAACTTCCTTGCAGGCTGTCACTGACCATATTCGTGCATGCTGCTTATGATGGAACGCCAGCCCCTGCTCCTGAGATTCCTGACATGTATTGCAGCGATGCAGCTCAGGTTGTGTGCCAGCAGAGCAGGCCAGCACCTTGAGCTTGGTGGCGACCGGCACGATCTCGCGGTCAAACTTGCCGGCCGCCTGCGCTGCGGCCATGCGCGCGTGCGACTGTGCGGCAAACTTGTCCTGCGTCTCCCGCGACACGCCGTACTTTGCCGCCACGTTCTCTGACGTCACACCTGCACAGATGACAGTGTTTTGCTGTTGCAGCGCTGCTGAGGAGGGGTGAGGGCGCTGCAAGGGTGGCGGGCCGGGAAAAGGGGCCACTGCACTTCATCAGCAGGCAGGTAGCAACATCAGTCAAGAGAGCTGCTGCATGCACTTCCACATGCTACCAGGCACATGCAGCCCTAGATGATAAGCAATGTAGCAAAGGCGCACCCATGGGCAGCAGGCAGTTGCCGGCGGCGGGGCAGGTCTCGACCTTGGGGTTGACGCCGCCCTCCCACGCCATGGGGTTGATGGACATGGTCTCCACGCCCGCGCCGATGCCGATGGTGTAGTAGCCCGACTGGATGGCCGCCGCCACGTCCGCGATGGCCTGCAGACCCGACGAGCACTGCCTACAGGGAGGCACGTGCCGCCAGGTCAGCCATGGCTCCGGGCAGTGAATTGCTTCACAGAACGACTCTCTGAAGCTGCCTGGCTTGCAGCGCATCGAGGGGATGCCGATGCTCGCGGCAGGCAGGATGTACAAGCGCGCTGTGCACCTGTTGACGGTCCGCACGGGGACGGTCTCCGGGAAGCCGGCCAGGAACATGGCGATGCGGCTCTCGTTGGCGCGCTGCGAGCTGGGGCCTAGCACACTGCCCACCACGATATCGCCCACTGCCTGCAGCACATAGCCGCAGCTTCTACTTCAGAAAGGTCAGGCCCTAACACGCACGGGTATCAGATGACATGCACAAAAGGCACGTGCTTGCGGTCTGACCTATTCACGTCAGCACAGCGCATAATGTAATATGATTCTGCCCAGAGGAACTGACACGAAGAAGCACCTGCGGCTCGACGCCGGTCTGCTGCAGAGTGGCCTTCAGGACGGCGGCAAGCAGGTCGTCAGCGTGCGTGTCCTTGAAACCACCGCGCTTTGCCTTGCACACCGGCGTGCGCAGTGCGGACACAATGACGACATCGTCCAGCGACGAGGGCCGGCGCTCGTAGGGTGCAGAGTCGCCCGCCGAGGTGGGGTTCAGCTGCAGAAGGTTCGAGCGGAATCGTCACTTCCCAGCGAGTCAGGTTGATGGCAGACTGGTGATGTGAAAGGCCAGAGCGTGCTGGGCAGCAGTCATGCGCGCGGACCTTGCAGCATTGAGGAGGCATGCAGGCAATGGACTGGGGTGCACCTGCAGCTGGGAGACAGCCTCCGCTGCCTGGTCCATCCCCTGTGTCAGTTGCACAATGAAGTTCAGCACCAGGACAGTTCTGCTGCATTGACTTGCATGATTGTGAATAGACACAACATCGCGTGCAACTTACGGGGCGCAGGTGGTTGAGCAGCATCCGCTGGCGAGAGGCGGCCCTGTCAACGAAGTCCATCTGCGCAAAAGGCAGGCTGTTGCGTCGTCTGCAGCGAGAGCGGGTGCTCGGGCTGCGTCTCACAAGGATTCTGAAGGAGCCAAAGCAATAGATATCAGGTGTAGGTGCGCGACGCAGAGCAAATTGTGGCGTAACCTGGCGCGAGCACCTGACTGGGCGAAGGGCTGACGAGGACAAGGGGCAGAACGGCATTTCCTCGTTGCTGTCCCGGGAGCCGGCTGGGACTTGTAGTTTGCGCATCCTTGATACGCTGCCGTTTCTCAAGTTTCTCAAGTGCCGAAGAACCTGTAAAACCCGCCGCAGCCACACAGGACCGCGTCCAGCACGCCTGCACCTGCTGCTTTGCATCGCATCCCGGCGGCGGCGCCGCATGCCCGTCCTCTGACGCAGCTGTCGACAGATGGTCGCGCCCGCGGCGGACTTCAAGACGCTGAAGGTCATCATCCAGGCGCCCACGCGGTACTCGAAGCACCTGTTCATCAAGCCGCACAGCAGCCAGGCGGACGATCTGCCGGCGGGCCGCGCGCTCTTTGTGGCCGGCATCCCGCTGTCCATCGCCGCCGAGGACGTCGCGGAGCTCTTCTCCGCCTTTGGCGACGTCGCCAACTTGGCCATCCACCCCTCAAATGTGAGCAGGACGCTACCTGCCTGCGCGCCGCATTTACGAAACATGTCTGCACGAGGACAACTTGTCTCTGGCGAACGTACGCATTGAACATCTTTATCAAGCCCCAAAACTCAAGTGTCTTCTGATGCAACTGGGCGCAGACCACCGGCATCCTCGTCTTTGAGGAGGAGACGGCCTGCAAGGCGGCGGTCGATGCGGCGGCCGGCGGCACAGTCCTTGAGCTCACGCCCGCTGAGCCGGAGGGCCCCATCGGCCTCAAGTCCTGGGTCAACGCCCACAAGGTGAACACCTGACATGGTCAGCTTGCACAGCACCCTCGGACCAGGGAGCTCGGCACGCCAGCCGCGTTACCCAAAGCTTGGTGGAATCCAGGATACGCACTTGCCGCAATGACAGCGGATGCAGCATTTGGGACACATTTGGACTGCAAATCTCAGATGAAGGCACCGGAACTTCCGCTTGAATGAAGCTGTTCCCGGAAAGGCCAGTTGACGAATTTAGATGGATGGTGGGTGCAGGGCAATCCTGTTGGTTGCCCTGCATGTTTTCCCTGCATATCACCATCAGGTGCGTGCTTGGCACAGGCGCGCTTCCCGGGAAACCAGGCGCTGCAGGCGCAGCTGGACCATTGGGTGGCGGAGCACGATGCCGCGGCGGAGCGCAAGCGCAAGGCCGCCGAGGACGCCGAGGACGATGGCTGGACCGTCGTCAAGCGGCAGCGGGTGCGCCCCCATGGTCTGTGCTATGATAAGCAGCATCGTGTTGCGGGCGGCGGGCTGCTGAGGGATGTCAGGGCATTGGCTGTCGGACCTGCGACTTGGGCCGTGCAGCAAGCATGCTTAGCTGCTGTCTGTGGCCTTGACCTTGAGGAAGTGGCAGGTTACCTTCTAGGTTGGGCGGCCTGGCTCGCTGTTTCATTCCTGAGGGTCCGGATCGCTGACCGCTGCTACTGTTGGTCCTGGCAGGGCCGGCAGAAGAACACAGACGGCGAGGGCATGTCCGTCGGCGGCGTCGCGGCGGCGGCGGCCGCGGAGGCGGGGGGCAAGGCGAAGCAGCACCTGACGACCAACTTCTACCGCTTCCAGCAGCGCGAACGGCAGCGCGACGAGCTCTTCGACCTGCGGGAGCGATTTGAGGTGGACAAGCGCAAGATCCAGGAGCTGAAGGCCGCGCGGCGCTTCAAGCCCATGTGATCGATGTCAGCGTGCTTTTCCGTATTCGGACGTGTCATAGTGAGAGTTCGGAATCCTGGCACTGGCACAAAAGCGCAATAATGGCGCTGGCGCTCCTTCTTCGTGAATAGAGCGGGCAGGGACATAGTAGGCATATGTTCATCGTTGGAAGACTCGTTCAATAACTTCAACTTGAGTGGACGTATGCGCATACAAAACCATCGTGTCAATAGGACATGCGTCATCCATTCTCCTCCAGGCTCCATCAAACTCGTTTTACTACTTGAGGCTGAAAGCCGGAACTCATTCATGCTCGGCTGAGCCGTCACTGCACCCTCACAGATTCCCGACACACCGCTGACGTTATTGGTACCAACTCCTCCATCAAGAGTAGCAGTCTTCGTTGGAGTCGCTGCTGACATTATTACATTGCCAGGACGTGAGGTGTGAGGACTGATCTGCAATGCTGCGGAAGCCGTCCCAGTCTGGATGTGCCATGAAGGCGCAGGCGCCGACCACCAGTTCCTTGAGCTGAGTAGCAGGCCCCAGCGGCGGCGGCGGCGGCGGCGGCGGCGGCGAGGCCCGGAACCGTCAGGCCGCCGCAGGAGTACAGGTTCAGCTGCACGATCGCCGGGCAGGCGCGCAGCCCGGCAAGGCCCAGGCCGCTCAGCTGATCGCATTTCTGCAAAGTCAGCTCCCGCACAGCCGGAAGCATTGCCAGACAGTCTTCCAGGCCAACGTCGCTCAAGGCACAGCGTCCCAGCTCCAGGCAGCGCAGAGCAGTGCACTGAGAGGCGGGGGCGGTCATGTCGGCCGGGAAGAGCCGCGGCCCAGGGCGCCGCAGCGGTGGCTGCTGCTCCCCGGCGAACATGCAGTCAGCATCGCGGCGGCCGCTCAGCCGCAGCCTCGACAGGCGGGCGAGCGAGCACGCCGCAGGCACACCTTCCTCGCCGAGGTCGATGCCCGATGCCCTGAGCCGTTTCAGCGGAACCCCTGCGGCCGCGAGCGTCCGCAGGCCCACGCCTGTGACACGCTGCGTGTGCCGCAGGCGCAGATCGGACAGGCGGGACAGCCGCGACAGCTGGCCGATGCCTGCATCTGTGAGCTCATGCGAAGCCAGGTCCAGCTGGTGCAGAGCCGTCAGGCAGCCCACATAATCTGCCATGTCGCGGTCGGTGAGGCGGACGGGGCCAAACTGCTCAGGGTCGTTGCGGGCGTCGACAACGGAGACGCGCAGGCACGTCAGCAGGCTCAGAGTGCGAAGCTCCCGCACTGCATTGTCGTCAACCTGGTTTGGCACAACGCCGTTTCCTCAGTCAAACTGCAGTGGTGTGCGATCCTGGGTTCGGCAAGATGGTGAGGCACAGTGTCCGAGCTCACCGTCCCGATCCTCCTGGCGTCAATGGACTGGAGGCTGGAGCCAAGGTGCGCCAGCGCCGCCAGGGCGCTGCCGCCGAGGCCGTGGCAGCCCGCCACGCAGACGTGTTGCGCGACACCAAGCCGGCCGAACACGCCGCCCATCTCGGCCGTTGGCGCGGCACAGTACGTCAGTTTCAGCACTCGTAGGCGCGGCAGCAGCGGGCTCAGAGTCTCGGGCAGATTAGGCGAGCAGCCGCGGCTGAAGCCGCTGCCGAGCAGGAGGGTGAGCGCAGTGACCGCCGAGAAGTAAATCGCTGTGAGCTCGCGCGCCCAGTCGCTGCCAGCTTCGACCGGGCTCTGCAGGGACAGGCAGCGCAGGCCGCTGAGGTGCGGCTGCCGCTTGCATAGGTCCCGCGGCAAAGCGTCTCAGAGGCGGGGAAGCTGCTCGCCTGCGACATGAGGAGGCTGCTGAATGCCCTGCAATCTGTTCTGCGATGCATGGTGGAAGTGTCTGGAAACCAAAATCGTGCACATAGACAAGGGAGAGAAGATAACTGTTTTCACCGTCAGGCTGCGCGGCAACCGCAGCACAGGCAGGCCAGTCCCCCAAAGGTCTCCCGTAAGACTGAGGGACCGCAGGCCTGTCAGCTGATCTGCCGTGAGCTGCGTGTCGACGTCCGCTTCTGTCAGCTCCGCATCCTCCGGATGCACCGCCTGAAATTTGGGTTGTCAATGCATAAGTCTCAGCAATTTGTTATGCAGTGGACGCAGGTTCAATACGCTGGCCCATTCAAGACAAGCACATCAACACTGCCTATCGACTCTGAAACAATCTGTAGGAACCGCAGCAACGCCGAGCAGGTCCTTATGTTCTGGAGCGGCCACTTGCGAAGCCACTGCAGACTCATATTGTCACCTCTTCGTAGCTGAAGGAGAGGTGCACGTGGGCCAGATGCGGCAGGTGCCACGCCTGCTGGATGACGAAGCACGCCCAGATGTCGCCCAAGAACAGACTGGTCAAGCGCGTCAGCGGTGCAACGTCGAGGCTGCCTGCAGCACAGCACATTCTTAGGTTCAGACATCAGACGCGTCTTTTGCTCTCGTGTTGAGCATGGCGCATCACTGTAGCAAGAGATTTGGAGATGCAGCGGTTCAGGACGGGAGTCTGATGCCTGTCTGCCCACCGGTCGGATCAGACCATAGCACTGTATTGTCGAGCGAAAGCAAGCGCGTCAGGCACGGCATCGCTTTCCTCAGTTCCTCGGCGGCGGTTGAGTCGTCCGCCACATCCCTAGGCGTACACATTGTGAGTCCTGTCAGGCCCAGCGGCAGGCGGCTCCTGTCATCCTGAGCTCTTCCCAGGGAGACGTCGTTCCTGTGCAACCAAGCGCCACTGCTGAGAGGAGACCTTGTTCGGTATCCGGAGTTATTTTTACTTGTTGTGCATTGGCCAAGTGCGAGCATGTGTGCGGCATGCGCATGTCGCGCCTGGCGATCAGAGCTTGCAGGGATGGGAGCTCGATGAGCGATTGGATGTCTGGGGAACCCTCCAAGAAGCCGAGGCTTTCGCTGTCGAGCACCAGCCTGGTTAAACCTGGGATACAGTGTTGATAAGTCAGCAGTCGGCAGCATAGCGTGCTTCCACATGAAAGCGGGTTCGTTCAGCAGCAGCGTATCAATGGGAGGACAGGCACACCTTGGCATCGTCCTGGAACGCTGGCTCATTCGTGGCTGTCTGCACTGTCGAGGGTCAGCAGACGCTGCGAGGGCCGCCTCCAGGCCGCCGTCGCTCACAGGCGAGCCCATCAGCAGCAGGCACCGCAGGGCTGTGCCATTGTCTGTGAGCTCCGCTGAAGGCAGGCTCAGCCGCCGCAAAGACGTCAGGCGGCCCACAGCGCCTTCCTTGCTGCCGACGAGGATTTGTGCAGGACGAGGAGGCGCTGGCCGCTTGGCTCACAGAAAGACGCAGGCTCGTCAAACTCAGTCCGCCAAGCTCCTCGACCGCGCTGTCATCGACCTGCGCACGTGCACTCAGTCCCTGAGCAACATCCACATGCCTTCATCTTGTGCAATGCCTTGTTGCGGCCCAACGCTCTTTAAACTGAAAAAGCACGAGCAGGAGCACATCAGAGGGTACCTTGGCGATGCCCTTGGCGTTAATGCTGCGCAGGCTGGAGCCCAGGTGGGCCAGCGCCGCAACGGTGCTGCCATCGAGGTCCCAGCTGCCTGCCACTGACAAGTCCTCAGCGACGGCGAGCTGAGAGAGCACGCGCAACCGCTGGTGTAGAAACAGCTGCCGGCGGCCATCGTAAAGCCGATCAAACCTGCAGTTGTGTTGCACTCCATATTCAAGGTCCGCATGACATGGTCAGTGATGGCTGCATGGACACGCGACATTGCTGCATGTCAGGCCAATGCGAGCACATGCACTCACTTGGGCATCGGCTCGGTATGCTGGCCACTTCGACCTTGTCTGCACATTCGAGGCGCAGCGCATGCATGATTCTCATCTCGAGCTGCGAGGCACGTCAGGTGAAACGCTGCCGCTGCGCCGCAGTCGTTGCTCATCAGCTGCCTGGCGATCGCCTCAACCAGCTCCGTCGGCAGTGCCATCAGCTTCGTCATGCCGTGACGATGGAATGGTGTCCCCAGATCATGTCAGCGATGGAGGTCAGTAAGCGTCGTTGGTGTCAGCCTCGCTCTGCAGCGTTGTCATCGTGACGAGTCTTCCGGCCTGCTGCAGAGTGTGTCAAAGCCTAGGAAGAGGTCGCGGGCCCACCGCGAGCACACAAACCACTTTTCTCACCTCCGTCAACAAGCTGGCCAGTCCTGCAGGAGCAGCTCTGCAGCCGGAGCGGCAGGAACAGGAAAGGACGACTGCGGGAGTGCACGTGCCAGCGCTGTCTAAGCAGACTGGAGCTGCTTTCTGGATGCAAACAAGAAGACGGTGCGCAGGAAACTGTGTCGGGCCATGAGAATCGTGAGTGAACTTCCGCCCAATAAATCATCGGTGGACATCAAAGTTTATCCTTCGGTGGACAATCAAGCGATGCCCGAGAGCTTGAGCGTCGTGCAACACCTGCAGCGGCGCTGCTGACGACCCCTAGAAGTCGAGTTGGGGCTTACTGGTGGGGAGTGCATGCATGCCGAGTGGAAGATGCCTGTCAAGCTCTACTTCCAGTGGGGGGTATTCAAAGCGATTCCCAGCGATGCAAAACCTATGTGTGTTTTCTGAAAAGGGTTGATCACATCCTCCGTGCCGCCAGGCCCTGTTCAAATGAGCCATTTTGCAAGAGCAAGAGCGCAGCCTTCACCGGCATCGGAGGGTCCACCCGGCAATCAAGTTGCTGCGCAGCCGGCGCAGCCCATGCGCAGGGCGCTGCCGACATTTTGATGAGCATAAAACAACCAATCTCTGCCTGCTATCCGCCCTCATATTGTCGACTCCAGTTGAAACATGTTGACCGGTGGTGTAAAATGCCAAATTTCAAACTCTGCGCTCGACAGCTGCGTCTAGAAGCACTTCCTGTGCACGATGGACGGGCCCGACTCGTCGTACTCGCTCTTGGCGATCCACATCTGTAGCAGTGAAAGTGACCAGGTCAGTCCCCAGGAGCATCAAATCAAATCAAATCAAATGAGCAGGATCAGGCAAAGACAGCACAGGAAAGCTGCCGACGGCGCTGTTGCGAGTGGCAGCGGAAACAGACAAAGAACAAATTTTACCTGCTGGAAGGTGGACAGCGACGCCAAAATGGAGCCACCTGCGGGCATAGGACTTGCGTTTAGCAGTAGGAGGCCGGACGCTGCAGACCCCACGTCATCTTGTGCGCACATGTGAAGAGACGTCAGTCAGGCAGGAAGGACTGAAGGTTCATGAACAAGGTATGAGACGCACCGATCCATACGGAGTATTTGCGCTCCGGCGGCGCGACGACCTTGATCTTCATGGAGGACGGCGCCAGCTGCGTGATCTCCTTGGACATGCGGTCCGCCATGCCCGGGAACATGGAGGTGCCGCCCGACAGCACGATGTTGCCGTACAGGTCCTTGCGGATGTCCACGTCGCACCTGTTGGAGGGAACAGGGACGGTCTGAGCCCATGCAGTTGCGCTTGCAGGACCTAATGCTCTGCTCTGCATGCGGCTTGCCAGGCTAACATCTCCCACACAGACATGCTACCACTGCAGGGCTGTCAGCTGAACAGTCAGACGGAAAACACAACACGTTTTCAGCACATAGGATCAGTGACGCACTTCATGATGGAGTTGAAAGTGGTCTCGTGGATGCCGGCGGCCTCCATGCCGACCAGGCTGGGCTGGAACAGCACCTCTGGGCACCGGAAGCGCTCGTTGCCGATGGTGATCACCTGCACACCACATGCAAGCTCTGCCGCATTAACAGTCTGGAAAGCCCTTGGAAGCTCGGTCGGAACAGCAGCACATGCTTGATGCGGCAGACCGGTACTGTTTGCCACAGCGCCAAGGCTATCAGTCATCCTCGCAGACTAAGCACGCCGGTCCGAAAAGGACGCACCTGGCCGTCGGGCAGCTCGTAGGACTTCTCCAGGGTGGAGGAGGACAGGCTGGTGGCCATCTCCTGCTCGAAGTCCAGCGCCACGTACGCCAGCTTCTCCTTGATGTCGCGCACGATTTCCCGCTCTGCGCTCGTCGTGAACGAGTACCCGCGCTCCAGCAGGATCTGCGGCAGATCGGAAAAGCGCATTCGGCTGCTGAGGGGTGATTTGACTTGCGTCCATGTGCAGCGGTGCATGCAGGTGCATGCTGAAATGCCAACAGCAAGCTCATACGTGCATGTCCCAAGCAGGCTGTGAATGCTGTCTTTATCAGAGGCATGCAGGCGTGCTGGCAGCAGGTACGGCAGCCGCTGCGCCTCCTGCCGTCATGACGAAAGTACCTTCATCAGGTAGCTGGTCAGGTCGCGGCCCGCGAGGTCGAGCCGCAGGATGGCGTGCGGCAGCGCGTAGCCCTCGTAGATGGGCACTGTGTGGGTGACACCGTCACCTGCACAGGACATGTACGGCTCAGGATTCAACATGCAACCCGTGCTGTGTCCACCAGCAACAGGTGAGAAAGGCCAAGGTAGAAATCGGTCAAAGGCTGTTCAGCAATACAGCGCCCATAGAGGACCAGAGGCAGGCTGGTGTACTCAGCAATCCAGAGAGACGCACCGGAGTCGAGCACGATGCCGGTGGTGCGGCCGGAGGCGTACAGCGACAGCACGGCCTGGATGGCGACGTACATTGCCGGCACGTTGAACGTCTCGAACATGATCTGCGGGCAGCAAAAGAGGCGCATGTCAGCTCACTCGAACAAACTCAGTTCTGATCGACTGTTTGTGCGTGCTGCTGCTTCTCAATGATTGGAGCGCATGCAGACGCAATAGATGGGAGAAACTGGTTTGATGTGCGTTTTTGCATTATGCTGCAAATCAACCATGATGCTGCATCATGCTGCGAGCCAAACAGGATCTGAAGGACCACTGTTCAGAGCACGACATTGAGGCACATACCTGTGTCATCTTCTCGCGGTTGGCCTTGGGGTTGAGCGGCGCCTCTGTCAGCAGCACGGGGTGCTCCTCCGGCGCGACACGCAGCTCGTTGTAGAAGGTGTGGTGCCAGATCTTCTCCATGTCGTCCCAGTTGGTGACGATGCCGTGCTCGATGGGGTACTTGAGCGCAAGGATGCCCCGCTTGGACTGCGCCTCGTCACCCACGTACGCGTCCTTCTGCCCCATGCCCACCTGTGTTGCCGAGCAGCGGACTCGTCAGCATCGAGTGGTGGTCCTCGTGGAGGACCATCAAGGGGCGCCTGCTGTGGTTGCTAGCAGCCCAGCACTCTGCCGCATCTGTACGCAGCGTTCTTGTAGTTCGATATTAGGGGTGCATGTTCTACTTGCCCTGCATGTGCGAGCATTGACAAGCTGCTCGATGCTATCAGCCAGTGCCAATGTTATGCTGCGAGACAAATGCGAGACAATGCGGTGGAATGGATGCGCACGCGAGAGCAACGTTTGTACATGGCTACTTGCGCTGGTGCGACCTTTTGAGACCCTCTGGACAAGGGTGTCAGGGTCTGGCGACGCACCATAACCCCCTGGTGCCGCGGCCGGCCGACGATGGACGGGAAGACGGCGCGCGGCGCGTCGTCGCCGGCAAAGCCGGCCTTGACCATCCCGGACCCGTTGTCGCATACATATTTTTCCGAACACGAAACGAGTCAGTACGGTATGCCATAGAAGCGTTTTGAAAGCCTCGGGGCGCACACGGCCTTGACCACCGTCACCGACACAAGCATACACCATGTCGAACAGCAAAGTAAAGGAACAAACGTGTCGAACAACGAGAGCAAGGAGCGCACTAGCGCTGCAGCACCGAAGACGCACATGCGCAGGGCACAAATACGGTCAGAGAAGGGTCGAGGAAACAAGCGTTGCGGCACAGGCGCGCAAACTGAAACCGCATGCGCAGTGGCCGCATGGAGGCATTTGGCGTCATTGCGCCAACGACTGGCCTGATTGTTGGCATGCTGAACTGAGGAAAGCTGTGCTAAACTGACCAATATGTTTCGCCAGGTGTGCGGCAGGCAGCCTTGAGTGCATCGCTGCCAGGCGCGCACATTTGCACGCATCCAAACGTCAGCACAGCCATAGGCATGCGTGACTGAACGCTCGATGCGCCTGCAGAAGCTAGTCAGTAGAGACTCAGAGGCCAGCAGCGACAGCCACAGCGACTGTGCTGGCTGAGCCTTTAAGATCCGCATGCATCCAGTGCGCTTCAGGGCGTTGCAAACGAGCTGCGGCTTGTGCTGTCACCCAAGCAAGGTCTGCTGACAAGCTGCAAAGCATTCGTCGAGCCTCAAGGGGCTGGCAGAAGTGCCAAGCCCACACTGCTGCATCAGCAGATTACAGTCTGCCTTGCCCCCCACGAGGTACCTGCATAGCCCCGCAATCGACAGCAGCTCGACAAGTATAAGCAGCCACTGCCAGGCTGCCGGGTCACAGCGGGCTCAGCACTACGGGCGTTGACAGACGAAGTGTATGATGGCCTCGCCTCCCCAAGCCGTATGGGACACAGGGAGCAGCTTTGAGCCGCTGGCTGCTGCCTTCCAAATCTGATACAGGATTCTGACTCACCAGACACCTCCCCTTCGTCCGCCATGGCTGCCGGCGCTTGTGTGGTGGCTTGAAGCGTGGCGATCAAGTGTTGCTGCGAGCGGCACCCGCTGCGTGACGGACGTGGTCCGGCTGCAGCACCACAGGCGCGGGCTGGTTTGCGTACGAAGACTGTGCGGAGGAAGGTGGCGAAGTGAGTGGCAGCACTGCACACCGCGTCCGCTCGAATGCAGCAGGGGGTGGAACTATAGGTTAGCATACCCTCGCGAGCAGGGTTTTACAGGAATTTGAAGTTTGAAAGCTGAGGCGGGGATACGAGCAGCCATCGAGCCAAGGCGCCCATGGTCTCGCTTGGCCGCGGTGTTCGAGCCCTCCAGAGCGCGACCAGCTCGAACACACGTCCAATCAGGTTTGACTGCCCATAGGTATATAACATGGCACCCGGCGACGGCCGGGCGCGCTCCGGTTCACAGACGTCAGGGGCCCTGGACACTGGGCAGGAGGTCTGGCAGCCAGCAAGGTGCAGGCATCTGAGAATGTGAATTTCTCATCCAAAGCAACCTGTGATGTTCACACAACGAGCGCGTCACGCATCCATGCGTGATGTACACGACACAAGCGCCCACGTCGCAAGTAGCAGTGATGTGCATTGCCTGGGCGACATCAATTTACACCTTTCGCAGTTGTGCATCACGATGCATCGTTAGGCCAAACCATGCATGGCTGAACCCACGTTGCTGCTGTCTGCCCAAATCGCCAATGGCGCAAGAACGAATGAAGCGCACACTACATTATTGCACAACGTACACATTGCAAGCTCCCGGAGTCAGCGGTGCCTATGACTAAGCTGTCATCCAACGAGCACCTGGTGGAATCGCAGGTCACAAATCAAACAACACACCTACCTGGCTATCCGCGATTGATGGCAGCCATGCATCAAGCGTCGCGTTGCACCTGCGTCTCATGCATGTGACGAGCGGCATGGGCAGGAGCCTCTGGCGGCAACACGATGGGCGGCTTGCCATGTTGCGTCCAGCGGCACCAGCAGGGGCACACAGAGCCACCTGTTTTGGCGCCGCCATGAATGTCAGCTTCTTGGCCATACGTGACATGATGCTGGCTATGGGTGCTGTGAGAGCACGAGAGTAGTGGGGACGGGCGCAAGCTCCGCTTCGAAGGATATATGCTGCTTCCTGATGGGAGCCGGGCGCCACAGAGGGACACGAATGGGATGAAATGGAGTACCCTCGCTCGATGACTTGTACTGCCAAACACGGGTTTTGCAGGGGAACCCAGTTCTGCCTGGCATCTAGGGTTAACCGGTAACCTAGGTTACCCTAACCGAAGTAACCGCGGTTACCTAACCGTAACCGGAGGCGAGCAGCGGTTAACTGCGGTTACCGGCCTGGGAATCTGTTCTGGGGCTGATGGGACGCTAGGCGTGCACAGCAAATTTGAAACAGCTCGAGCAGCAGCAAGCGGCGAGAG
>JAABUL010002798.1_pt1 | contig 27862 bp, 6 predicted proteins | sample 5559151 | NCBI WGS metagenome assembly JAABUL01 (sample SAMN10711876, study PRJNA513368) | rock metagenome | isolation source: Antarctica rocks | place: Antarctica: Victoria Land, Pudding Butte sud
AAAAATTGTCGATCTATCGATCTAATTAAATTTACTAGAATTCTGCAAGTATGTAGCAAATATTTAACTAGAACTCAGAGTTTCCGTCCTATTCAATTCAGTCAGATTCTAAAAGAGAATCGCCGATGGAGCTAGAGCAATTTATTATCGAGTATTGTAATATATTATATTTACTAAAAGCAGAATTTGCAGCTCGATAGAATCTACAAATAAATATCAAACTTAAAGATTGCTATACAAAATTTTAAGAAAAAGTCCGAACAATTAATATTATAAAAGCACTAAATAACAAAAACAGAGTATTTTTAAAAAAAAAGATATATTTCTAGAAGCGCTTAGAAGTAATTATATTAACTCTTTTTAGACTTGCGAGACTTGCAAAAATAATACAATATATAAATAGCTGTTGTAACTGATTTTAAGAGTAACTAATTCTATATATATTTTATTTCTTATATATAGTATAATAAGATATATAGTAAAAAGATTAAATTTATTTCAGAGTGCAATTCTTGTAAAATATATAATACAATACTATAATTTGCTCTCAAATTGTATTCTAGAAGAGAAGACAAACAATCTTAATTTCTGTAAAACAAATACAAATCTCTCTATTATTTAATAAGAATAACTGACTTGTACAGATTCTAATATAATTTTTCTACTTAAACAAGTCTCTAAAAAGCGCAAACGCAATAAAAGAGACAATACAAGTTGTTTTATTGCGTAAATCAATTCTGAGTTAATCTTTTACAACAAAAGTATTTCGCCGAATATTAGCAACAAATATCGAGAGATAGAGCAAGCAGAAGCAATTCTGCTTATCTCTTTTTATTTTAACAAAGTCGACATAATAAGCTTGTCTAAGTCGAACTTTAATAGCAAAATTCTTACACTTGTATTGAATGCAATTAACAATAACAATACAAACAACAATTTAACTCTATTACGCAAAATTGTAAATAAGCAAATATATATAATCTATTCTGCTGTACAGAATTATTCTATATTTTTAACTACGTCTATCTATTGCAGTTCAGTCTTTTTCGAGTATCTAAATATATCTATTTTTAGTAGTGTAATCGATTAGACAGACATATTTAGTTAAAATTTAGTAGCAATAATTGTATCTATCTATTAATCTTATACTATTAATTCTGTTTTACAAGCTCTAACAATACTTCTGTTTTTTCTTAATCAATTTAAGATATCGAAGTGTTTTCTAGAACAAGTCTAAGAGTTTTTGTTAACTTAAAACAAGAACAAAGAAGTTGCTTTTTAAAAAATTAATACTATAGAAATAATTCAGAACAAAAAGATATATAAAAAAGCAGTTTGCGATCTTTATCAGCTTAAAGCTATTTATTTGAATTAATCGACAATTAAAACTAGATATATTACAGTAGATTTGCAGTTGCTAACACAAATAACTTACAATAAGAATTATATACAATAGAAGACTAAAGCAATAAAGATTGTTCTCTATATCTTTTCTATAGATCGACGTTTAAAGTCTTTATACTTTTTCTCTATTACAATATTAATATTGTTTCTACTCAAATACGTTCTACTATTTCTGAAGGAAATTGAAGTTTAAAAAATATTGTTAGCAGCTTACGTTATCGAAGTTTGTTTATTAGCTTTATATTATTTAACGCTAGACTGAAAAAGTATTGTTATAGCAACAGCTAAAAGTATTGAGACACGCTTTTCGATAAATATTTAATTACAAGAGAGAGTTAAATTACAAAAGAGAATTCTCTCTTATATATTGTTGTACAGATAGAAGTCGGAAACAAAGTATCTGAAATTTTCTTGTATTGATTAAAGATCGAACAACTATTACAAAGAATTTGTAATATTTAATACTAATATCTTCTTTAAGCGTTAGCAGCTTCAAGCTGCTCTTAATAAGCTTAACAAATATATATTTTGATACTCAGAAAATATATCGACTCTAGAAACAATTCAGATATACAAAATAGATATTTTTTGTAACAAAATTTACTATTTTTTCGATTATTTCAAAGAGACAAGAAGATATCTCGAGCAAATACTGTATTTCGGACAATTCGAAGTATCTATAATATACAAGATTATAACTTATCTGACTGCAGTATATTGTAAATTAGATAAGACTATATTAGATATAGAATACGTATTAGTACAATTAAATAATCTTATTGTCTATTAGTTCCGAGAAAACAAAAGCGCAAAACAATTGAGACTTGCTTTGACGTATATCTATCTAATACAAGATATATAAGTTATCTTTACTTAATCGATCGCTTCCGACTATATATCTCTAAAGAGAGATATTTAACAAGAGTTCGACAAGATATACAAGCTTTTTTAAATATTTGCTTAATTTTATAAAAATGTCAGCACTCTTAGTAGAACTAATAAGACAAATCGATTCTCTGCGCTCTTAAATCTAATTTTGATTGTATATATCAAAAATAACATATATAGAGTTTGCAATTGCTACAATATTGTTTTGAATATTGCAAGCTACTATCAATAGAATACTAACTATGTCGAGACAATTATTTACTAATCTAAAAGTGTTGTAATGCACAATCTTAAAGAGCTAAAAAAGACATAGAAGCTTAATAGACTAACAGAAAAGTTTTATTAATATTATTTATATTTTTTTTACAGAATTTGAAATTCTTTAATCTAAGATTATCGAAACTTAGATTGCTTAGCAAAAATACAAAAGAATAATTTTATAGCAAAAATAAAAAAGAACAGTTCTAGAATACTTATAACAAAAAACTTAAAGTATATAATTATCTTTAACAGATTAATTTAATAGTCTTAACGTTCTTTTCTCGAAAAAGACTTTTTGAAAAAATAATCTTGCTAGATTAGAGAACGTTACAAATACTATTAAGTATAAGTTAGTTATAGCGTTTGTTATATAAGCTGTTTTCTAAGTTATTCCAGAAATATTATAGTGTTAACTTAATTTAATAATTCTTATTAAGCAGATCAAAGTTATAGATTATCAAATTGTTAACTTGTGTTCCGAATAACAAATAAAGCAACAATATTTTTTAGCTATAAACTACAAGATAGATTAAACAAATCTTAATTAATATCTATATTTCTAACTTAAGAATAGATTGTCTTAAAATTTCTTAAAACTCGATATCGAAAATCTAGACTTGCAATCGAAACTCTGTATATATTGTTTAAAATTGTAACTCTATTGTTAATATCGAGCATCAATAGCAAATCTAGTGTTCGGAACAGATTTAGTTTGTTCGAAATACTAAAATAACTAAAGCAACTTAGTTATACAGTATTAATAGACTTTTATTATATTATTAAAACGTAACTAACTCTAATTAAAAGACTGCTAACATCAATTGTCTTAATATTATATATATAGCAAAAATCAAGAAAAAAGACAATACTTGTATATATATCGAGTATCTCTTAAAAGTGCACAATCGAAAAACTGACTTTCCGACAAAGACTAAGCTTTATATTTTATTGCATCTTATTAATTTCGAAAAAAGAATAATAATAGACTTTCGATTTTTGAATAAGAAGATTTTTGCAAGATATGTCTTAGAAACTTATAAAGTTTTGCAATTCTCTGAAAGAGATATTTAGAATATCTTTTAATATCTTTAATTTCTTGCGCTAGTATTCTTTTACGCGTTTATTAAAGAGAGAATTAACGTAATAATATACAAAACTTATTAAGATAATAAATATAATACAACAAATATTATATCGAGATCTATTGTAACAGCAATTATGTTTATTAATAAAAATTATATATATTAACTTAGTCTATCTCTTAAGAATATCGTCTAACACAAGACAGAAATCTTCAAAGTCGATATTTTTGTATTTTTAGTTTCTTAGCAGAATATAGTAGCTATAATGTTTTAAAAACAAGTAGCTAATAAAAAAGTTATACTAGAATTTGTCGAGATCTGCTCAGATTTTTCGACTGACACTCTACAGCTAAAATTGAAAATTTAGCTGCTAAATTTCTTTTTAACTCGAGCTGTTAGTAATAGTTTTCTATAATAGAAAATATTACAGAACAATACTATATTCTTGTTACTCGATATAATTTAAGAATTACAAGTATTCTTTTAGTCAGAACAATTTTAGTCAATTTCGAATAGCAATTTTATATAGTTTCTCGATAGAATATATAACAAACTCAGTCTCAAAATATATATATAGTAGTTTTCTTAAACAAGTTCTAATATAGAGCAAAATATAATTAACTCGCTTATATCTAATAATATAGTAATGTCGAACAACTCTGTCTATTAAGTTCTTATCTTTAACTACTATTTCAACTATTAAGATCGAATTGCTCTCTTAGAATCTCTAGCTTGCTCTTTTCTGCAGTATTATATATCGATACAGCACATTATTTTTACAATATATCAATATATACAAAGCGCAAGCAATAGTTTGTAAATCTCGCTATTAACAGAGACAAAATTAATTTAATTTCAGATTTGCAATTCTTTCTTCTTAACAAGTATATAAAGTCTTAAGCGCAAGTCTATTTGCAATCTAAAATACAGAAAATGTTAAGTATCGAGAGAGTTTTAAAGCTTGCAAAAAAAATTGAAAAGCAAGAAAATGCTACTTATGTTTTAATAACAAGAAACTTACACATAATTGATAAGACTTTTCGCATTCTAAATTATTAAGAGCAATATAAGTTTTTAATTACGCAATAGTAAAAGTAAAATTCAAATTATATAATCGATATCTTACGTCGACAATAGTAAAGAAATTGTTAAGAAACTCAATCTTCGAGCTTTTAAGTAGATTAAGAGTATATAGATATACAACTATAATAGTCTTCTCTCTTAACACGCCAAATTTTAATAGTTCTTTCAGTTATTGCTTTAACAGCTAATACTAAATAAATGTAATCAATATTCTTATAAAGCTATACTTTCTTTTTGTTATTAAGCTTTTATATAATTTTGTTGTCTGCAGCAGCTCTTAAATTAATATTAATCGATTCTTGTATCTCTTTATTATATTTCTATAATTATTTTTATTAATTACATTAATCTACTATATTCGGTTAAAAAAATAAATAAATTACGTTTATCGTATATTCTTGTTGCTTGCTCGGCAAAGATAGTATAGACTTTGTTCAGATACAATATAAGTATAATCTTGTTAATAACTTCAACGCGAACGCAGCTAAAGCTTCAAAATATTATCTTCTTATAATTGTATAATTAGAATAACTAACTATTGTAATTCTTAATTAAAAATAATATAACTGCAATTATTTTATAACGTAGTCTAAAGATTACGTAAATTTGTTCTTAGCAACTTATTTGAATTAACAACAGATATTAATTTCTCTCTAGAACTTCCTGATGCTTAAAAAAGTAGAATACAAATTTAAGAGCTATTGCAATAATATTGCAAACATATATTGCTATACAAATGCGCAGAGCTTTTTTGCAGAACACAAGTATATTAATACTGACAAAATGTACAATCAAATAAGCGACTAATTCTATTCTTTCGCATTGTTAAGAAGCTTTAATTGTATTAAATAGTACAAAAATATTAAGCAAACATTAACATAAATATATTCGACGTTTAACGTCCATGCGATATCTCAATAGATTAGAGATTATATTTCGACTTATTGTACTACAATACTTTTTTATCGAATACTCGCGTAATAATGTTAGTACAATCTATTAAAGAACGTCTTAGAAAACTTATTGTTAATATTTTAGACAAGAGATTGCGTTGCGTTGCATTTAAGAAGTGTTTAATACTTAATTTGTCTCTCTATTTCTTTAGCTCTATTATAAGACTAATAAAGTAGAGTTCAGAATGCTTGTTGTCGACTCAATGTGTTCGATTGTAATCGATTCGATGTTCGGTTAAATATAATCGGAGAATACTAATTAGTCTTTGTTATATAACAAAAGCAGTCTTGTAGCTCTTTCGAGCATTCGCTTTAGACTTTTTGTTCGAAATCTACAAGTGAATACTCTTAAGTATCTAAAAGTGCGTCGCATTGTTAAATGTTTGCTACATCTACTTTAACAATTTCTTTTCTTTGTTCTCTCCGCGAAGAAAGAACAGTCGTTCTATATTTTTCAGAGCGATTCAAGTGTTCTGTTATAGACGCTTTGTCAGAGACTATAGATATTATACTTTTATCAGATATATCGAAATCTCTAATCGCTATAAGCGACTCGCCAGATAGCAACGCAAGTTCTTCGACGAACCGTAACTATCAACATAATTGAAGTTCAGAGACACTCCGAACCGCAAAAAGCAGAAAAGCTGCTGACCACTATATAGTTTTTCAAGATATCAGAGCTTAATGGCAAGCAATAATCTATTCAGTCTTTTGTAAGCGTTTTGAATTCGGCAGAGCAGACAATATTGATACTCTCGATAATTGGATTGCAAGACACGGAAAAACAATGTTGTCTTATAAGAAACTGTTTTACCGGCTCAGAATATCTAAGAAATATCAATCAATAATACTGTCAGAACAAGTGATAAAACTTACTAAGACAAACGGCTTCTTACTACAGAAGCTAGCATATTACAAAGATACTTGCGCAGCTGAGATAAAATTCTTGAAAAAAGCTATCAAGCTCCGTACAGATATAGAAGGTGTTTTGACAGACTTCGATTGTGCTTTTGAAGAGAGATCGAAGACTCGAGTAGATGCGGAATCTATTTTGTTGAACTACTGGGGCATCGATCTAGGGGACAGAAATATCGAAGACAGCATTTTTTAGTGTCTCCGACTACGAAAGGGGCGTTATGTTAAGCTTTGAAGTGCATGGTCCGAAGAAGCGGTGCTACCGTAGAACGTTAGATAGAAGAAATGTTTTACTAGCAATACGCTCTAGGGTCGAAGAAATTGGACGAAAGAGGACGCGACTCTGATTATCAGCACCAAAACGAAGATAGCTCCGGTGGTAATTGCGTATGTCTGGGTAACGTCCATGACTTTCAATGGTATAAATCAGTTGAACATTATTATTGGAGGTCAAGCTATGGCTGCTGATTTGTACGTGACCGAAAGGCATTCAGATCTGGAGACATCCACTTCTGGCGTCATTGAGGCGAAGTTTGCTATTCGGATCCTTTGATATGCACAGCCTGTTTTCAACGTGAAGGACCAATGTTGGGTGCAGCGTCTAAATGTGGCTCCACCAAATGGTTCCTCAAGCCCTTGCGGCACGGGACAGCGCTAGGAATCCGCTACGTTAAATAGATCGAGCAAGTTGCATGCACCTTCGTATCTACTCCATGGCGATCCAACGAAGTGACAGACGCACCGTACGTGAGAAGTTCCGCAAACGAAGTTCAAGCTGGTTTAGAAAAGGAAACGAGCTGGCGCAGGTGACAGGAGCAGACATTTACATCGTCATTCGCCATGGCAACAAATACTATACCTACAAGTCGACGGATCGACCTGGATGGTCTCTATCCGAGCAAGATATTGTGAGCTGATCCCAAGTCGCCGTGATATAAACCGCTCACGAGTTGCCTGTCAGATAAAGCTCAATCCACCCCCTTTCCGCCGATATCCCAGAGACTTTGAGACAATGAATGAAGAGAGAGACGATGATGAGGACGACGAGGAGGGGGAGGTAGGAGGAGGAGCAGAGGACAGAACACAAGCAGAAGGAATAGAGCTCAGCGCATCGAAGGAAAGCCGTATGCAGAAGACCAGCGAAAAGATCGTCGATGAAAGGAGAGTGTTCACAATCCCAAAGCCTCCTGTCTTGCGGAGATCGCCGATCGAGGGGGTTTCGCGCACAGATAGCAACTAGATTCTATAGAGAAAAGGCGGCTCAGTTGGCAGAATTTTTGCTCGAAGAACTCCCAAACTAGTCCTACCAGCTTGAACGAGTTCGGAACCAAGTATTATTACGGGCTATGCTTTCCGTGCCACAAGAACTGTGGCGGTGAAATGTCCAAGTTAAAGTCCAGGTACGATATCTGATCCTCAGGTTTCGGACGCAGAGTCTTTCTCGAATTACAAACATTGGTATCGGAAGGGAATGGCGCATAGTTGGTAAGTCGGTTCTAGCGATCTCTCTCTCAGCCGCACTATTTCATGCAGGCTTAGATGGCGCAGCCACACCTTATTTATGTCGTGCTTACCCCACATGCAGGCATCTGCGCCTCGCGGTTTTTACTCGATGACCGGCATCCATGTCTAAGCTCCTAGATAGGGGATGTCTCTACTTCATGTTTGATTATTGCACAGCCTATCGAAACTTCTTCCCGTGTTGTCTAGGTTCTATCTTCACTATGGTCTATCTATAGGAATACTCCAATGACACAGTTAAGGACGATGAGCAAGCCAACGTCTTTCTTCCATACTTTTCTTGCCGATGCCTTTTCAGAGAATGCGAAGGGATGGCTTGCGCTGTCGGCCTCAGGCTATCGGTCGCCCAGAGACTGTTGTTTGATTGCTTCAAACCCGATAACTGACTTGTCGTTGGAGCTGAGCCAGTCAAACCACGGTAGCCAGGCCAAGATAAGCCTGTAGGCATAAAAGAGTCTATCTGGGTTCCGACCCACGGTCCTGCTTCTGGTAATTGAGTGATTGCAGATGTGGGCCCAATGTGACTGCCAGATCTGCTCGACACGACTGCTGCTGTAGCTCTTTCTGGAGTAGTATTGGGGTCTGTGCTGGAAGACGTTTCCGCACTGGCGACAGGCGCGTGTGCACTAGCATTGACGCTCGTTGAGTTCCATAATATATCGATTTCGATGTTGATGGACTCTAGGATTTCGTCCGCACGACTAAGGAAAGCACATTAGCTTGTTTGCTGTGAGTCCGGAATACACACATTGCAACGATGCACAGCATCAACAGCGTTAAAATCTTTATTCTTTTTATTTTCGCAGTGCAGTGAACAGGAACAGCGAGGAGAAACATGTTCTTTATTGATTACATAAGTCCGGCATCCATTCTGGATTCTTAGGCGCCTATTATGGATGCCCCTTCTGAGGAGCACATTTTGGATCTAAATGCAGTCAGAATCAATCACGCCGATAATCCAGTCAAAGCCGGCGCCTATGGGAGCACAAATTGGCTGGCTTACTCTTTTTATTATCTATAAGTACCTTCTTTGTGTTCTTATGTTTTTGTACATTCCAGTCTTATAGAGATTCAAAGCTCCGTCGGTTCAACAGTATATTTCTTTACTAAAGATTGTTTGATCCGAAATACGTTCGCACCCAGATCAGTTGACCTGATTACAGGACAAATCCACAGCCATTGACTCTGTTCTACAATTTTCTTAGTTATGAGCTCAAGACCCCCGAACAACGATGGCGTCCAATATTCTGCCCTTCCAGGCACATCGGGTACCTCAGCCGGAACCCCCAGTAATGCAGAAGGTTCGGTAAACAATGCATCAGGCGGAAATGCCGACAATAATGCAGCTGGCGTCTTCAACAATGTCGCGAGTGGAAGTTCCAATACTACTGCAAATTAAGAGTCCAATCAAAACCCCGATACCACGCGACAAACAAGATTGTCTGGGCGAGGGGCGAAAGTCGCTCTCGAATTACTTGGTTCAATCGAAAAGTTAAGTCAAAGCCAACTTTACGAGCAACAACATTATGAGATCGATCGAATCGTTGATGGTAGCCCGGATGAGGCGCTTGGACAATTTTATCATGCGGACAAAGCTGCAATAACACAAGTCTACAAGCAACTTTCTGCTCTTACCCATCCTGACAAGCAGCCTGAAGAATGGAAGAAAAAGGCCAACCAGGCGCAGCAAAGTAAGCAAGAACCTTTAATCAAAAGCAGGCAAACTGACCATAATGTAGTTTTGAACAATGCCCGAGATAAATTTGACCTGTCCATTATCGCACCGGAGGAAACAGAGAGGTCCAAGAAATTACAGAAAACATTTTGGGACACAATATTCTTTGTAGAAAGCGTCCGCCGACTGCAGATCGATCTTTTCAATCAGAAAGCGCTCTCTTTCGTCGAAAAGGTCAATAGTAACATCGAAGTTTACAATAAAGAGAAAGGTTATAATCCAGATCGCGGAAAGTTTCCTCTAAAGTATCTCTAAGACAAGTACTAGAGTACGCAAGCACTGAGGACGACATACAAAGACATTACCGATTCTGAACGGAAAAAGGAGCTGGCCGCTATTTTTGAGGCTCTCTGTGTCGCAACACAGGAATTCTGCGAGAATTATGGTCTATTTGAGACATGGGCTTGGCAATATGCTGATATCAATAAAGAGCCTTTATGGCTTTCAGAGACCGAGGAGCCCCAGTCTAATTCTGCTACAGATACTGGTAATGGTGGTGGCACTGAATCAGGCACTGGCAATGCTACTGGTACTGGTGCTGGTTCCGGTCCTGGCAATGGCGAGGACTCGGAGATGAGTAATACAGGAGACCCATCTGCAGGAACAGGATCTGCTAATAATGGCGATACGGGGATAACTGGAGCTATGGACAAACTTACTTTGGACGGCGAGCCGATCAAATCCAAACGTCAAGTTTTTAAGACTTTCCAGTTTCTAGTCGAGGAGAAGTCGGGATTGCACGTATGGAAGTCGGCGCAGCTACTGCTTTCGGGACTCGAAAAGGGCAGAAAAGATCTGACAAAGTGCCAGAAAAGATGCGGCAAAGATGCCATTTTCTATATATAGATGTTTGGGCATCGATTATCTCGAAAAGCACCTTATCGTCGCCTAAATGCGTGCGAAAGAGGTCGCCAATAAAACAAAGTTATCGACAAGATTATTAAGATTGTTTCGAAGTCGACTAACTTTCTTCTATCTAGACAACAAAAGCAAAAAAAATAAAAAAGCAAATCAAAAGAGTCGAATACAATAAGAAAAGAAGAAAAGAGAAAAGTACAATAGGCAATTGCTATACTAAATAGTATAGTAGACAATTAAGTATTAATCTCTTAATCTTTCTTATTTTTAACATTAGCTTCTCTATTTTACAAGACTCTACTATTGCTTTTAAGACTCAAAAAGAGCAAAAAAGATTTAATAAAGTACTAAAAAAGATGCGACAAAGATATTATTTTCTATATATAGATATTTAGATATTAACTATTTTAAAAAGTATCTTATTGTTGTCTAAATACGTGCAAAAGAGATTGTTAATAGAACAAAGTTATTAACAAAGTTATCAAAATTGTTTCGAAGCTAATTAACTTTCTTCAAGTTTTAAGACAACGTTGTTAAAACAAAGATAATAAGAACTAGCAACTTTAGTAACAACGCAAAGTCTACAAAACTAGATCAAAATTAATTTCGATATAACAAAGATATATATCGAACTTTTAACAATCTAAAAGCACAATTATAGTTTTTAACATATTAGAATTGTATATCTCTATAGTTGTATTGCGACAAAAGAAATAATTAATATAATAATTATTGTAATTTAAAGAGCGAAGTCTTTGACAAAGAATATCAATAATTCTTTTTTTGTTAAAAATATTTTTGTCAATATTAAATAAAGAGTTGTTAAAGCAATTAGATACTATAAGAAGTATTCTTCTTAAAAAAAAAATTGCACAATTAATATTGTTAACAACAACAATTCTAAGAATAACGTCTTTGCGAAAAAAATTATTTTGAAGACAAAAATATTGAATTCGAGTTTGTTTGCTAGTAGTTTAATAGATAATTTAGTTATAAATCAATTAACAAAGTTTGTATTGTTTAAATTATATATATCTTATATAAATTTGTTTGTTCGCAAAAAATTTGCAAAGACAAGACAAAAAATAGCGTAAAGAATAGTATCTAATCGTGTAATAACATTAAAGATAAATAGAATATTTAATAAAATATCTTGTATAATAATCTTGTATTTACAAAGAATATTATTGCTTTAACAACATTTAATATCGCATATAATGCAAAGAAGAAACAAACTATTAAAAATTGTATAATCGAAATAGTCTTTATTAATGTAAACAAAACAAAGATCGCAAATATAACTTTTAATAGTCTTTATTTTAATACAATCGAAATTTAAACAAGCAACTTAATTGATAAGACTTTAGATAGTAACAAACAAAGTATTGCAATTAAAATAAAGACAACAATATTATATATAGTTTTTAAAGATTATTAAATAAAGATCTTTGTAATAGTAACAAGCTTTTACTATAGAAATAGAATTATATTTCGATTTAAAGATATCTTTGCATATGTTACGATTCTAGGCTAGATAGATTTCGCTCTCCGATTATCCTTCAAGTCTTCGCCTTCTAGTCTCGAATATACTACGAGTAACATCTAGCGTCTTAATACTTATAATACTTATATTTATTTTTTGTATATAGTTAGTTTTGCATAGCTAGTATTTTTTTCAATTAACTATATACTAGTTATTAAAGCTCTAATTCTAACATAATATTAGCTATTTTTTTAGATACAATTTTGCAAATCGTATCTTAAAGATACTTATATTTGTTAACTTTTTTTCTTTAAAATATACTTTAAATATAGAGTTACTAAAGTAGCTTTAGATATAGAGTTACTAAAGCAATTCTAAATATAGAGTTACTAGAACAAATGCTTTGCAAAACGTAATTAAATTGCGACAATAAATATCTCTTAATCGACGTATAACTCAACAATATTTAATTTTGTTAACTCTCTAGTAATCTTGCTAGAAAAAATAAACAACAAATTGTTCTAACTACAATCTAATAAATTTGCTAGAATAAAATCAATAAATCTACTAAAATAAAGAAACAACAAATTGTTTCGACTTCGATCTAGTAAGTTTGCTAGAATAAAATTAGTAAACTTGCTAGAATAGAATTAATAAACTTGTTAGAATAAGATTAGTAGACTTACTAGAACAACAATTACAATACAATTTTGTTGTTGTCTTCAAACAATATTTTTGTCTTCGTATACTAAAAAATTCGCTACGTAATAAAACAATACTTTAAGCAATATTTATTTTCGATATCGAAAATTTTGTCTCGCAAGTAATATAAGTTATTTAATATTTGCATAATTTCAAATATATTTAATTTCGAGCTCTTATTTTTGTTTACAAACATTTATATTATTTGTATTTTATTTATATTTGCAATATAACTAACAAGAAATTAGTTTTAAAGAGCAAAGTCAAGTTTAACTCTAGCAAGAATTGCAAGTTATTTAAAAAATTCTTAATAAATAAAGTTTAATTAAATGTTAATATTGTTTCTCGTTACAATTACTATTTTGTAAGCTCTTTATTAAATTAAAATAACTTCGAAAACAATTTAAAACTTAAAGAGTATTTTAATTTACTTAAGCACAATATATTCGAATTTTTGTTGCTTATTTAATTTAATTTTTACGAAATTATAATTAACAAACTAATTAAATTAAATTTGTTTAACAATATAAATTTGTCAAATATATTAATTCGATCTTTGATATATTAATTGTTAGATAGCAACTTTGTTCAATTTTGTAACAAATATATTAAGAAAGAAGACAAAAATAAATTAAGTTAATATTGTACTCTAGTTGATTAACTTAACAATTTTAACAAAAATTAATAAAAAACGTCTTAATTTCTTTAAAAAACAATCAAAAATAATATAGAAAAATAACTTCGATTACTTTATAAAAATAATACTATTATTGTTAAGCTTCAAATTAATAAGAAAATTAATTTCGATTTTGTTTATTAGTTAAAAATTCAAATTAACTCTTTGCAAACTTATTTAAATTAAGCAAAGTTAACAATAAATATTTGCAACAAAACAATATATTGTTTTTGACAAAAGCGCAACAACACTTTAGCTTAATACAATTTGTTCAAAACTATTATATATTAACTAAAACAAAAGCTTTTTTTTTTTCGAAATAAAGAAATTGTATTTATTAAATCTATTTACGTAATTTACAACTTCGACAACAATAACAAATATAATTACTTTTATAAATTTAATTTATAAGTAAAAAATTAACTTAATAATATCTATTTTGTTTGTAATCTTAAGTTAAAGCTATAAAATATAAAAAACAATAGATATTTCTTTAATTCTTTTATTTTTATTAGAAATTTCGAAAAGTTTAAACAATAAATTATTGTATTAATTTCTAAATTTAGTAGTGTTTCTCGACATTTTATTTTCGAAAAAATCAAACTTAGTTTTGTTGTTGTTAAGATTATTAACAATATTTTTAAAGAAATTAAGTATTGTTTGTTCAATAGATTTGTTAATTCTTATCTAACAATAGATAATTTGCTTGAAGATCTAAATACTTAATAAGACAATTTAGATAAAAAACAATATAACTTTGTTAAGATTATATTGCTCAAATTTGCTATAAAGAATATTGAAATCTTTAATTAATATATTAATTGTTTTATATTTACAACAATTAAAGTCTCTATATTAGAAGTCGATAAAATATATTAATTTGACAAAAATTTGAGCTATAGATTTTAAAATCACTATATTACTTTGACAAACTATATTATTTTAAATTAATTTATTAAATTAATTTGCAAAATCGACTTAAAACTTTAACAAATAGAGAGATCTTATTTAACTATTATTTGAATTTCTATTTATATATAAGCTATTAATAGCATTAACAAGCACAATAATTGTATTAATATTTTCAAATTTTTTAAATATATTAATGCAAATGCTTGCGATATTAATAATTTTAGCATACGTATCTCTACTCGCAACTAAAAATAAAATATAGAAATATAATTTTAAACTCTTAAGAACAAAATTAAGTCTTTTAATCTTTGTCGAAAATATCTTAAACTAAAATATAAATTATATTATAAAGACATCTTTTGCAAAAACAAATTAACTAAAATTAAAAATAAATTTTTTGTTAAACTTAAAACTTATAATGTTAGCAACTTCGAATTAACAATATTTAGAAAAAATAGTTTCTCTAATATTTTAAATAACAACTTAGATAACTTTAGCAAATCAAAAAACTAAATATTTTTAACAAAAATCGCAATTTAAGATAAAAACTAATATTTATACGAAAAACAATAAAAAAACTTAAAGTTATATTTAATTTATAAAATAAAATTTTGTTTGTTAAAGTTAAACTTAGTTCTAATATTATTAACAACAAGTTGCTCAACAATTAACAACTAAATTTTTATATTAAAATTTGTTTAAATTAAATTTATTTGCTCTTTAATAAATATTATATTAAAATAATACTATTTATTAATATCGAAATCTTTAATAGAGTTTTTGTAAATAAAAAGTTTGTTAAACTTTATAAACTTTCTATTATATTGTTTCGAAATTCTATTAAATTGTATCTAATTAATAACAAATTTGTCTCTAATATTATTTATATTGCTTAAGTTATTGTTAATCTTAGTAAATATATTAATATCTTATAATATTTAATAATTAAATTAGAACAATTTGCAATTATTTTTAGTATATTTTAAATTAAGAAGTATAATATACAAATTAAAGATAATATATAATTTTTCGAATTTAACTTTAATTACTATATAAAGTATTGCTTGTTAAATTAATAGCTATTAGAGATTTTTAGCAATTAATACAAGCAACTAGAATATTTGTCTTTAAAATCTTTCGATAAAGTCGACATTTATTAAATAAGTATTTTTATATTTTTAAAATTTGTTGACAAAGAAAGCTACAAAACAATTGTTATACTACTTAAGTATTTTACTATATTAGATCAATTAAAGAAAAACAATAAATATTTAGTTTATATTATAGACAACAATATTACAATAAATATTGCAATTATTATTCTTAATAATTACAATAAATTCTATATAAAGTTTAAGCGAGATTCTTCTAGTTTAAAGCAATTAGAAAAACAAATATATTCGAAATTTAAATACTAGATTAAACTTTTTAACTTATAGAAAGCTAACAAGCTATTATTAAATAAAAATATTAATTATACTATTAATTTTGTTTTAGAAGCAACTTCTTCGATTAAAAAAATCTATAGTATCTCTTATTAAAAAGAAAAGATTATTAGAATCTATCTAAATAATATAAAAAGCAAAAATTAAATTCGCAACAACATTTTATAATATGTTGTTTTTATTTTTATAGTTAAGAAATCTAATAAAGATTTGCGCGTTTGCGTAAACTATAGAGATTTTAATACTTTAACAATTAAGAATTACAATATTTTATTATTAATTCGAGAGACTTTGCAACAATTATGCAAGATTAAGTACTATAGCAAGTTTAATATTATTGTTGTCTTTAACAAGATTCGAATATATTTTAATAATAAATACAAAATAGTTTTTATTACTTGTTACAATTTGTTTAAATACATTGTTATATCTTTTAAGTTATATAATATCTTAACTATATTTTAATTTTTTATTAATAAGACTCTTAGTCTTTATTTGAACAATTTTTGCATTGTTTATATAAATAATATCTTAGTTTACAATAATATTAAGACAAAATATAAAAATTATATAAATAAAGTTTTTGTTAAGTTTTATAACGCAAGTCTTTATTTAAATATTAATAAATATATTTTTTTTGTTAAACAAATTAAATATCTAAGTCTAATTATTATTATTAAGAGAATTCGAATAAATTTCGAGAAAATTAAATATATTTTTAAATAAGAAACTTCTATTTGTATATACAACGTACAAGTTTTTCTAAACTTTGTTAACTTCTATTAACAATTTATTTATAATTATTCGAGTCTAGTTAAATTTTCGTTAGCGCTTAATAAATTTAAGAACAAAAGTCTTAATTTTTTATAACAATTTAACAATTTCGAAGATCTTGCGTTTAAAACTTTTAAATAAATTTTTATTAATTAGTTTATCTTATATTATTTCGATCTTAATTTAGAGACTTAAATCGAAAGCAATATTTTCGACTTTATAATTGTTGTTGTACTCTTGCAAATAAACTTAAATAAATTGTTTTATTTAATAATTTATATATTTAAAATTATATTGTTCGCAAAATACAATTACAAAATTTATAACAAAAAATTGTTAACTATTGTTTGCGCTTTTAAAAAGTAATATTTAAAATATATTAATATATTTATTAAACAATTTATTAAAATTATTATTAACTATTGCAATCTAAAATATTTTATAATTATTAAACAATTTAATTGTTGTTAAACTTGTTAAGTTAAATTTTTGTTCAAATTTAATTTCAAGATTATTTATCGATTAGATATGCTAGATACAAAATCAAATAATTTAATTAAACAATTGCAAAATTTACTCTTTAACAACAATAATTCTTGCAATTAATTTTAATAACAAACAATTCTTAAACAATATAACTTAGAATCGAATATAACTAAAGTTGTTGTATTAACTTTGCTACTATTTGTAAAGCGTATCTCGCAATACTAGATCTGCTTTGCAATAGCGTGTCTAGCGTACGTCAGTGCGTGTTTGGCAAAGAGTTGCGCGAACTAAATCTAAGCAAAACTAGTATTAAGTTAGCAAATATTGTTTGCGCATTGCTCTCTCTTAATAGCAAGCGAGAAAGCGTCTTATAGAGAGCGAGATTTTTCTTGCACTTGCATTTTTTAGCAATTAGTTTTACTACAAATATTACTATTATTATTATACGTACTATTTAACTTAACTTGTTTGATTATATAGCTTTACTTAAAGAGATAGTAACTACTTTACAATTCTAATTGCTTTGTTTAAACAAAGTTGCTCAATTAGAAGCGATAGTTAACAAACTATTAGTAACTCGCTTTTGCAAACATATCTAGAAATTAATTAATTCTTAAAATATTATTAATAATTAGTTGCGTAAAGAAACTTACGCAAATATCGCATCTTAAGAATTAGACAAAAATAATTATCTCAATACTAGCACAACTATTAATTAGAACAAAGAAAATATTAAAGTATTTAACTTTAAAGACAAATCTACACTCTTTATCTTAACAAATATTATTATATAGTATATTAATAATACAAATGTGTTGCAACTTCTAAGACTTAAAGTTAAGCTTGCAATTGCAAAGCTTTAGCTCGCACAATATATTAATAATTATTGTTGCAAATATAGCAATAATTACTATTAATTTAATCGACGTAAGAAGACTAGTTGCGTTAAGAAGTTGTCGATACAAAAATATATTAACTATATTAGTTTAGAAATTTAATTCAAGAATTGCAAAAATTATATTTAGAATAATCTCGCAAACTATTTCGATAAAAAGTCAAAAATACTTTGAATTATATTATATTTTATTAAAAAGCAATATAATTAATAATGCAAGTACGCACAAGAAATATATAATAAGAATAAAGAAATTATTTAAAACTATTTTCTTCGATATATTAAAGAATTTCTTAGTATACTTAAGATTTGCAATATAGAAATTAAATTTAAGCTCGAAAATACAAAGCAACAATCTTATTAAAAAATTAAGAAGTTTGTTATTTATTTAAACAATTTATACTTGCAATTGAAGAAGCTAATTATCGATAACAAGAAAATGCAAAATTTAAAAAACAAGTACGTCGACAACATTTGTTAGAAAATACTTTGCTAGCAATATAGTTACACTAGTATTACGTAGATACGTAATAAATTTATTAAAATCAAATAATATTTGTAATCAATTAAGAAGCTTTTAAGACTAAACAATATCTCTTATATCGCAAAAAACTTTAAGAAACATAATAAAGAAAATCGATTTTTGCGCAAACAAGATAACTCGTCTAGCGCAATTAACAATGCGAACAACTCTATTATATTTATTATTAAAATTATTGTAACTATATAGATTAAAGATAGTATTAACAATAATTAGCAAAGCAAAAACAATCGCTAGATACTTGTCGAAAAGAAGTATATTGTATCTATCGATTATAAATACTATATATACAATTAAATAAGTTATAAATTAAGTAATTCTATATATTCGCAATATCAAAAATAAATAAAAAAGCAAAACAAGAGTAATATATTTTTAGAAAAAGCCAAAGCTTAATACTTGTTGCTACAATATTAAATATAAAGAGTTAGAGACAACAAATTAGAGTATTAATTTAAATAGTATTTGTTAATATGTTATATAATATATGCGAAATTAAGTGTCTTATTAACTTAGAAGTTGAAAAAAACTTTATTTTGCAATTCTTTGTCAAAAACGCGCAATTATTCGAAGATATCTCTTTGTTATTATAGATATAGATTATTAATAATCGCATTGTCGCTTTGTATAGAACGCAAAAGCTTTCTATTGCTATTGTCGATAGCAAAGAAATATACAAAAGCAATTGCTTTAAATTCTATGTTATTAATATACAAAACTATAAAATAATTCTTAAGCTACTTTGACTTCAAGAAGTTAACTTGAATATACAATAATTAAATTGTACTTAAATTTATCGAGATAATCTTGCTAAGCAATCGAAGAAGAATATTTAAATAATTAATTCTAAAAAATTTGTACAACTTGTTATATTTGCTTTTAAGAGTTATAGCGAAGTCTACGTCGCACTTTTGTATCAAATGCTATCTTCGAAAAAGTTTTCGAAATATATAAGAAAAAAGATTGTAAAATACAATATATTCTAAATTAAAGAATTAATTGTTTCGAATTAAATTAAGAAAATTATAAAGATATTTTTGAAAGAGCTTTTAAACGCGTTTAATACGCATAATTAAATAGAGTATTTAATTAATCTTGTAAAGAACAAAATATTGCGCACAAGATACATATATAATATGTCGCAAAATAAGTTAATTACAATATAAAAATATTTTGCAAACGTATTAAAGAAGAACTAGATATATTTTTTTAATAATTTTATCGAATTTCTAGTATTGTTTGTAAAGAAGCTTAATAATAGTTTGCATCTTTGTATAAACTATCGCGAACTCAATAAGATTACTATTAAAAATAAGTACTTTTTTTCTTTTTTTTTAGAGACGCTTAAGCGCTTTGCAAATGCAAAGTGTTTTATTAAAATTAATATATACAATATATATTATTGCATTTAGATTTGCTAAGACAATAAATAAAAAATAGCTTTTTGTATTCGATATAAGTAATTTAAGTACTAAATTATATTTTTTGATCTTGTTAATGCTCTTGCTATCTTTTAATTTTATATAAATTGCGTATTAAGATTGTATATTAACGTTTGTTGCGTAATATATTTAAATAATATACTTATTTACTCAAATTTGAAAAAGCAATATTAGAAAAATATTCGCAAAATACTTTGCGCATTGTTCGAGCATTAATTGTATACAAAGCTATCAAAATGCATATTTAATTGCGACAAGATAATTTTTCTAAACTTTGTAATTAAAAAGCAAGATATTTAAATAAAACAAGTTTGTATTAAGATTATTTAAAAATAATTTAAACTAGAGTTAGCAAAAGATATTTTTGTGTTTTTTAAATTTGCAAGATTTTATTAATACTTTATTTGCGAGTTCTTTTAAATTGTAGTATCTTTAATTGATTTAACAACAAATGCAAAGAAGAACAAAACATATTTGCAATTTATATATACTAAGAAAGCAAAGAAAGCTTTCGAAATATTTAAAATTGTCTTTATTATTATTTCTATTTTAAAATACTACAATTAAAGTGTTTCTCTTTGCGTAAAAATTGATGTGTCGAATTGTAAAACAAAAGATATATTTAGTTAGTTTAACAAAAATATACAATAGCACTCTATTATATTTATTAGCTACAAGTTTAAAGAATCTAAAGTTTGTTAAAATACGTACAACAAGAAGCTTTATACTATTGTGCTAGCTTTTAAACTTTAAAGATATTATCTACAAGATAGCAAATATATTATTTGCGTAATTATAAATTACAACAATTTTTGTTACTTTATAATTATAAAGAAGCTTTCAATTAAGCAAATTTGTTAGATTAAGAAATTAATTACGTTTGACTTTAATATAGAATATTGCAAAGAAAAGCTTAATTTCGCAAATACGTTGTTAAAAAGACTTAATATTATAAAACTTAATAATAGCAAGAATAATAATAACAATTTTTTGTCTATCTTGCGAAACAAGCTTTGCAATTCGAAATATCAATTGAAATTGCAAAAAGATAAAGATATTTCTATTATAGTTAAACTCGTAGCTTTAATAGCGCAATTGAATAATACTATTATTGCAAATATTTAAGTTATAAATTTAAATAAGGAAGTTTTCGAAAGATTACGCAATATTTTAGACTTTGTATTGTCTTAACTTTTGATATAACAAGTTACAAAGTCGGAGAAGTTCTTTGCTAATTTAAAAGAATTAATAATAGCGTAATTGCGAAAATTATAATAGAAGAACACTTTTGTTGTAAAAAAGCAATAGCGTTAAAGATTCGCAAGTAAGTAAAATAAACTTTCGAAATAAAATGTTAAAAAGAATAAATTGCTATATTAAAATCTTGCAATCTATATCTTGAAAGACGCAATAACAAAAAATAAAATTCTTTGTATATATTACAATAACTCTATATTTAGATATTTTATATATTGACAAATCAAAAATGTAATACAACGAAAATATTATTAATCTAGTATAGTTAAGAAAATTAATAAGTATATTTGTATCTATCTTAATTGTTAATGTACGCGTATTTACTATTATAAATTGTATAAAAAACTTAGCTCGATATCTTCTAAAGATTTGCAATTCTTCGAAACAATAACAATAAACTTTATTACAAACATATTGCTTGCAAGAAATTTATATATTAAAAAAACTAATAATGCAATCTTAATATTAATTAATAAGTTAATTAAGTACGCAATCTATATCGCAACTATTAAGAAACTTAATGCAAAAAACTTTGCAAAGCTTTTATAAAAAGAGTTTGTATATTATTATAAAATAATGCGTAATATTATTTTTAATAGAGATTTGCTTTTTACGAGTTATTTTTAATCGATATTGTATTAACATTTAGATACAAAGTATTAACTTAGTATTGCGTTCTATTTGCAAATTAATAATTAAACAAAAAGACAAAATTAGATTTTAAAATATTATTTGCGTATTTATTGTAATTATAGATAGAATAATTGATCGAAACTACTATCTATAATTGCGTTCGTATATAATAATAGTATTTACTTAAGTATTAAAAAAGCTTTTTACAAACTATTAATTAATTATATTGTAGACTTTGCAAATACGTCTATAGACAAGCTTTTAATAAGAGAGATATCTCTAGCTACAAAACAAGTAGAATAATTGCAAAATACTAGAAAGTATTTAAAAGAGTTGTAAGTAGCAATTTCGAAACAACAAATAAGAAACTACAACAAGAATTACAAATTAATAAGTTTTCAAATAGACAACAAAATGCTATTGCAAAGCGTTAATATACGTATATTGCAACTTAAAAAAAAATTAACTATTATTAATTAAGACTCTTTATTATTTTAATTAAGAAAAATAAGCAAATATATTAATTGAATCTATTTGCGAAGTACAAAGCAATTTATGCTATCTTTTATATTTTGCTATTTAAATTTTGATATTTGCGAAACAAAGATTTAAAGTTAAAATTAATTCTTATTAAAGATAAAAAAAAATAAGATATAAATAAAGTGCTAGACAAACAAATTAAGAATAATATATTTAAGTATTTAATTAAATAATTTAACGCGATTTTGTAAAAAGATACGTAAGAGTCTTTAAAATATCTCGAAAACGCAATAAACAAAATTTAGAAGTTTAAAAGAAAGCAAAAGAAGCACAACGTAGTTGCGAAGATATCAAAGAAAAAGAAACAAAAGAAACAAATAGTTAGCAAACTAAGAAAGCAAAAACAATTATACAAAAACAAGTAAAACAAAGAACTAAATTAAAGTTCGAAGACTATATTTTTAAAAATTACAAAAACTTTTATAATAACACAAAGATCTAGAAATAGACTTAGATATATAGAAATACAACTACGTATATATATTTATACAAGCTAGTTTTTGCTATTTTAAAGATAGCGAATAAGACATATCTCAATTGTAATTGCTACAAACAAAATAATTATTGTTACAAGTTAAACTAATATATGTTAGCTTTATATGTTATAAACTTCGCAATGCAACTTATTATAACAAAATAGCTCGCAAGTTTTAGTACAAAAACTTTTATTAAAAAGTAGACAACTAGAGTTAAAAACAACAATATAATAACAAGTAATTTAAAAGAAGCGAAGAAAGTTGTTAACAACAATAATTGCAATTGTACAAATTAGTTTAATATCTTTTTTGAAACTTGTGCGTTGTACTTATTATATTATACACAATAGTTTATTCTTAATTAAAGAATATTAATAACAATAAAAAAGATTATTACAATAGCAACAACAAAGCAAACGCGCAAAGCGAGAAAAAATACAATAACAACAATAGAATTCGACTTGCAAAGATATTTTGCTACAAAATAGCAAAAACACTTAATAACGCAATTTGCTATTAAGAAATATACAACAAAGAGGTTTTGCTTAAAAACAAATACGCAACAATAATATTAAACAACTATTGTATATTGTTAATCTTGTTTTTATTTTTTTTGATTTGCAAATACATTCTATATTGCAATTAAAAAACAAATCGAGAAAAACAAAAAATGCAAGCAAAATTACAACAAACAAAGAAGAAGTTAAGAAAACAAAAGAAATTAAAGTTAAAACAAAAAAGACAAGAGTTAAAGCAAAAATAATAGAGACAAGTACAAGAGCAAACGCAAGAGCAAACGCAAGAGCAACAATAGTAGTAGCGACAACAACAACAAACAAGAAACGTTTATTAAAATCGCGCAAACAATTTGCTTGTACGTATGTTAGTTTTGTTTTTAAAACAACATTAATACTATTAAATTGCTTATTATTGTTTAATAATTTGTAAAAGTACTAGTAATACTTTATACAATCAAAAGTTAGTTAAACTCTTAAATTAATCTCGCAATTATTTTTGTTGCAATTAGAATTAAAACAAAGTTATTTTTTGCATAGTATATAAACAATCTTAATGTATATATATTAATCGCAATAAGCAAAAAGAATACTAAAGAGTAAACGCTTGCAATTGTGTTTGCAAAGTTGCGATATTTATCTACAAAAAAGATAAAAATTATTATTATTATTGCGAGACAAGCTTAAAGATTGCAATATTAATTGCGCTAGTTTAAATTAAGTATTGCGATAATTAAATGCTCTTATAGCTTGCAAACAAATACAAGAATAGAAGCAATTATATTTACGAGACTGTTTTGCGAAGTAATATAAGAAGCAAGAAAGCAAGATAGTAGTAATAATATCTATATTACTATGTTGCGTCTAAGAACAATAGCAATATATCTACGCACTACAAAGAGAAGTAAATTATTGTTGTTTATTTAATATTTGTTAAAAGTAGTTCTATTAAGAAGATAAATCTACGATTACCAAAATAGACAAGAATAATAATTGTAAATATATTATTGTAGATATTTATTGCTTTCTTATTATTTGCAAGATACAAGAAACTATTCTAGATATTTGTTTCTATTTTATTGTTGTTAAGAATAATTGCGAAGTAGAACTTTGCGCATCTACAAAGTTGTATATCAATCTTATAAATATATTGTCGCAAATATATATTGCTTTCTTGTTATCTATAGAATGCAAGAAATTATCTTAAATATTTGTTTCTATTTATTGTTGTTAAGAAGCAAGTAATTGCGAAGTAGAATTTTACGCGTCTATATTGCAATATACGCAACTTCGTAAATATTGTTACAATAACAATTTGAAATTTATATTGTAGATAGAATTAATAATATAGATTTTAGAGACTAAAATTCTAAGAAAAGATATAACTATAAAGCGTATCTCGCAATACTAGACTTGCTTTGCAATAGCGTGCTCAATATATACTAGTACGTATTTGGCAAAGAGTCGCACAAACTAGATTTAAGCAAAACTAGTATTAAGTTAACAAATATTGTTTGCGCATTGCTCTCTTTTAATAGCAAGCAAGAAAGCATCTTATAGAGAGCAAGATTTTTCTTGCATTTGCGTTTCTTAGCAATTAGTTTTACTACAAATGCTACTATTACTATTACACGTATTATCTAACTTGACTCGCTTGACTACGTAGCTCTATCTAAAAAGATAGTAGCTACTTTACACTATTAAGTATTATTTACAATCTAGTAACAAAATTGATTTATTTATTTTAAAACTTTATTAAGTTTAAACTAATTGCTAACAAGAGAATTGCAAAAACTTGCAAGAAATTTATTTAAATCTTGTTAGCAATTAACAAAAATATAGAATTATTTATATCTTTATTGTTTGCAATACTTGTATTACTTTAACAAGACAAATTTTGTTTTGCTAAATCTCTTTTCTTAGTTTTGTTGTTTGCTATTGTTGTATTTACAATTTCTTAATCTATAGTTTTGTTATCTTTAGTTGTCGATTTTTTTTTTTTAATATATTTGCTTTGTCTACAACTTATTTGTCTATATTTGCAATTTCTTTTACAATTTAGTTTTTGTTTGTTGTTGCAATTAATTTAATAGAAAAGAAGAAATTTAAGACAAAACTTAATTTCGAAGTTTTTGTTCAATAGATATTAAAGACATATTTGTATAACAAAAAGATAAAATAGATTATTTAGACTAAAAAAACTAATAAACAAAAAATTTTAGCTATTTTTTGTAAAATAATTAAACTAGAACTTGAGAACTATATAGTAATCGAATACTTAACAATTAATATTAAATATTTGTTTGTTTAAAACAAAATATATATATCTCGAAATACAAATAATATTCTTCGAATTAAAACAATTAAATTTTAATATAAATTGTTAAGCGCTAAATATCTAGATCGAACAACTATTTTTAAGAAAGTATAGTATTACTATTATTAACTTACATTGTATTTAGATGTCAAGAAATATATTAAAAACTATTTAATTTGTAAGTATATCAAATTATATTGCAAATATAAGTATAATCTACTAAAGTCTCTATTTATTTTAGATTGTTATTAACAAAATATATTTTGCAATTTTATTATCTCTTTGTTGTTATATTGTTATAGAGAAAAGATTTTTTAATATATCTTAATAATAGTTAATAAATTATTCAAAAATAAGAAGTTTATATTTATAAATTCTTTAAAAGTTAAGATTGTAATTTAGATCTTTATTGATTTTGTCTAACGTATTAAGAACTTCTTAGCTACTATTGTTTCTAACAAAGATACTTAATTTATTGCTTATTTCTAGCAACGTTTTTGCAAAAGATTGAAAATCAAATTTAAATTGTCAATTGTGTTCTATTTAAAAATCGACAATTAAATCGAAAATATTAATATTGCTCTTAAATAATATCTTTGAATATATATACAATACAATTAGAATAACTAAGTTAGTTATCTTGCTATTGTCGAATTTGTCGCAAACAATTATATTAACAAGTCTATTAACTTATTATTTTTCTTTGTTATTAAAGATTATTTGCTACAATTAGATCTAAAGTTACTTATAATCTTTTTTAATAATATTACGTTTGAAGCTTGTTGCAACATAAAAAATATTAACAAGATTGTTAAAAAAATCAAGATCTTGCAAGACTTTCTTTGTTAAAAGCTTATCTAAATTTAAATTAAATAAATAAAATTCGCTAATTGCAAACGCATTGTAATCTTGAAATTCAAAATTAATAATTAAGTTATATTCGATATTCGAAATATTAAAACAACTTGATTATGCAAGTCTTTAAAGTATAAAAATATAAATCTTTATAAGATTATTTGGGCAATTAACAATTATGTCTACGAATTAGAATTGCTCGACTTAATAAAAATTTATTTAGTATTCTATTTATAACTTTTGCACTTCGACAAAAGCAAATTTTTGCCAAGTTAACAAATTAAATTCTTGTTGTTTATCAATGCTATCAACAATACTAGCAATAATTTCGAATATTATATTAAGAACATCGAAGCATTACGATACAATATGCGCAAAAATAACAATAACATAAATTCAAGTCTAATTGTTACTAATTACAAGCGCAAAATGCTACAATATTAAATTCTCTTTACGAGCTACACAAATTACAACAATAGATCTAAATAACTAAACTACTTTATAGTTGACAATTGTTCCGACTTTGTTGTCGACTTCCACTATCAATATTTAGACGCAGCAAGATCTTACTAAATATTTAAGATATCTTCTAATTGGAAATCTAATAAGTAGAATAACATCTATAGTTCTTGTCGTTGTATCTAGAATCGATTCCGGAAACGCATTGCCAGTACATTACTATTGCTAGAAGTTACTTGTTATACATTTGTAGTCGAAATTAAATTCGATATACTATCTTGTTTTCTATCGCACTCAACAAAGATCTTAGAAACGCATTATTAATATATTACTATTGTCGAGAGTTAATCGATATATACTCGAGATTCTTGTTGTCGCTTCTATAGTGCTCTTATTAAATATTTTATAATTGTCTCTTCTAAAAATTCTTCAAATTAGAATTGACTTAACATTTCTAAATATACGCACAACTATATATAAATTGTTGCTAAGATACTTTTATATTATTTTCTTTCTTTGTGTAATAGATTTAGACAAACATATTCGAACATAATTAAAATTTAACAAATTTCGACTTTTTAACGTTGCTATCTCTTTTATTGTTGTCAATTCTCTCTTAGATTATGGAATTGATCGACTTTTTAATTTTTTTTAAATATAGTCGATTCTCTAGATTTTTTTAAACGCAATCGATCTCTATTTTGTTGTCGATTTCTCGACTTTTGCGTTACGTAACTTGAACTCTCTTTCTTAA
>JAABUL010002799.1_pt1 | contig 27841 bp, 24 predicted proteins | sample 5559151 | NCBI WGS metagenome assembly JAABUL01 (sample SAMN10711876, study PRJNA513368) | rock metagenome | isolation source: Antarctica rocks | place: Antarctica: Victoria Land, Pudding Butte sud
CTGATGTACAAGGGTTCTTACATCCACCCAAGCCGTCGTCATCACTCTCGACAGCTTTTTCCTCCTCAACCGCCACTTCTTGGCCTTTTCCTCCGTCCGCTTTGATTACCCTGCCCTTGCTCTTTGCATGGCTCATCGAAGGCCGTCCTTCAGCTTCTCTCGCTCTACTCATCTTGGGAGACGTGGTCTTTTGCTGTGTTGCTCGTAGCAGCTTGCGGATCTCGAGAAGATACGATTCGAGTGCATCGACAAAGCGCCTAGTCTGGCGGTGTTTGGAGCTTGCGCAGATAGAAATAGAGTCTTCCTTAATGATGTAGCCAATACCGAAACCATCGCCGGAGGTTGGACCGAAGCCGAATTGTCTCAAAGAGGGGTTGCCGCAGTTGGAGGTAGAAAGAATGGTGTTGTTGATCTTGTCCCACCCGGGATCTGCGAAAAGGGCAGGCATTTGCTGCAATGGCGCTTTAGACGGTGGGGATCCACCGGGAGAGCCATCCTCGGACAAAAGGGAGTTGCGGTTTGGTGAGCCAATGTTTGATGCAGGATCCACGTCTGAACCGTTATCTGCAGGACTCGAGTATCCATTCGAACTCATGCCGTTGCTACTCGCGGCTTCAGCGCCCTCTTCATCTACGGCCCGCTGCCAAACGCAATACAAGGCGTAGAGGTGACGATCTTGCCCTAACGCTTTTGCACACTCTTTCGTATTAGCAGTGTGTTTTTGGGTTGTCTTCCTTAATGCCTCTATCTTCTGCTGTGAAGGATTCGAGCCCCAAAATGTCTTAACGAAGTCGTATGCCTCGGCGGTAGTAGACCGGACAGCCTCAGTACGGCCATGCAAAAAAACCTTAGTCATTGCTGGTTCGTATGTATTTTCCACTCGGCCATAGAGACCATAATAAGCGGCTTGGAAGGCCATTTGGACAAAAGCATCTGGAGAAAACCCCATCGAAGTCATAAAGTTCTTTCCGTAGCCTGAAAAATCAAGCGTCTGGAACTCGTTCTGCTGAATTAGATCCGCCAGTCGGGTTTCCGCAAACCGTAAGGCCGTGCTGAGCTCAGGCAGCATATCCCATTCCAGCTTGTGAGGTGTCGTGCTGACTTCACCGAAGCTATCCGGATCTCTCTTCGAAGGATCCGGACTCATGGAAGCCCATAAACTCGGTGCTTGCCCATTGATACTCTTCGCAAACCGTAAGATTGTATCGGTGTAAACGTCACTCGCCATTCTCAGTACTGTGTGCCCATCGACCCCGGTATGCTCAAAATTGATGCCTGCGCTGCCATTCTTGCATACGATAATTTGAAGCTTGTCGTACCAGCGGTTCGTGCAAGTGCCGATCTGAACTCCTTTTACCACCTCACTGGTTCCGCAGAGCATGTTACCGCATAACTCCGGTCCCGTCAATGGCTCGGTGTAATCCAGGCAGAGAATGAACAATGCAGAGTCCACAATGCTCAGACATTCGGCATTATTCGTATCTTGTCCACGGGTCAGAACATCTCTCAGTCCCGCCCAGATTTTCCGATTCTCGGTACTGAGAACACCGAGTGCGCCCTTTGCAGCCTCATGGATCGGCGTTTGCTCAGCGTCATCAACAACGACTTGCAAATTCAACGCCATATCCTTCTCAGTCATAATCAGATCCGAATTGTCATCGAGGACATCGAACCAGTAGAACTGTCCTTTACAAAGCACTACAATGTGCTTTGCCCCCGAATCTTGAGCGATTTGACAGCCATTGTCTGTCGGTACTCGAGCCGTGCCAAACAACCGGGAGTATTGGTACATGCATAGCGGTGAACCCCGAATGGTATCAGGAGGGAGCTCTTCCCGGCGCACAGCACGTACGAAGGAAAGAGAGGACACCACTAAGGACGCAGCGCGGGTGACTTGATTGTTTCGGGCAGGTGTTGGATCATCTTCAAGGAGGAAGAATGGATTTAGGTTCAGGACAACCGGATTGTCGAAGTTCAAATACGAGTCATACCCTAGGCCGACTTGTTAGCTCAAATGCACAATAAATGTCCAGGTTTTCGGCGTTGACTGTTGTAAGGAAAGGAGAGACTTGCAGAATTGTTCAATGTAACTAGTCTTGCCAGTAGCATACTTCTTCAGTCTGGCTTGCAATTCGGGTCCATCGTGCTTCGAGAAGTCCGCGACGGCGGCAGCTGTCTCTTCTTGCTCCCGGCTGCTCTGCAATGGTTTGAGAGCCTCGACGTATTTCTTTAGCGAGCCTTCGAGGTCTGGTATTGGTAGCTTAGGTAGCTTGTCCTGTGCAGCGAAGGTTATTCCAGGCTTGCAATCTGGTTTATGTGAAGCCAGCGGTTCACGTTGTTCATTTGAATACGATTGCTGATTGCTTTTCATAGGGGACCGATCGGTCTCTGAATTTGGTGGTTGTGAGGCTGCAAGCGACTCGTTGAGAGACGTGGGCATGGTGAAGGTGCGTACTGTCATTGTAGATTGATTTTCAGTCACGCGTACAGTGGGGAGATGAAAGTGGGTATTGATAGAAGCCGTAATGCACTACGGTAAAAATAGTGACAATCGTGGAGACAGTAAGGAGGCATTGCAGTGCAATCCTACAACGTCAAGACAAGAATCAGAAGCAGCAGCTGGAGCATCAGACGAAAGATGTGGGCATATGGAAGATTTGGTATTTAGACGTTCGAAGGTGGGGAAAGCCCCGCGACCGAGTTCGAAAAGCCCATGAAGGAGGTGTGGAATAGACTTGGTGGACTAAAGGAACGGGGCTTTCATTGGTAATGCCATATTTCTTTTTGACGTACCGGGGGTGGCCGGACAGCTCACAGAAAAGTCGGGTTGATAGATGAAGTACTCCGTACCTTAAAGCATTCGGTCAGTCGGACGGATCCCCTGTCGGATTTGTGATTCCCAAGTCGGAACTACCTGCAGGTATCTTGAAACAAAGCCAAAGGGTCCGAACCTGTGGTACGCCGTGTTACTTACTCTCTGGACGTTGCGTACACGCGATGCGCAGGTGGTAGGTACCTTAAGGTAGGTATGTCCAGTCGGACGAAAGGGGATTAGATAGGAAGATTGGCTGCAGGCTGCAGATGATCAATCCGAGGTTGGGACACCCTGTGCGTTCACGACACCAGCATCACGGACGAGAGGATGTCTTGATTGGGGCGCCAATTCGCATCGACAATTACGAGTGTTCTATTGCTGCAGCAATGTCACGGAACAATGGAGGAGACCAGGGGAAAGATTGGAGGTAAATGTATAGAAGAAGAAATGTGGTTAGGCGTTGGATCAACGGATTGAAGACGGCTACGTACAGTAGATACAGGTCACTACAAAAGTGGAATACAGTACAAGCCATGGGACTGGTCACGGCAATCCCACCAGCTCACATGGGCGGGGTGGAGCTGTCCTGGTGGGGGGCATCATGGGGCATCCCCGCGGGGTTGCGGAAGCTAGTGCGGGGCCAATGAGATCCCGCCGCACTCCCGGCTTGTGAAGTCGAGATTCGACGTTGTCGCTGTTGTCGAACGAGGGAAGCAAAGCCTCGACTGTCAGAATGCTTGCTTACTCTGAATTATATTATCTTTTTTTTTAGACATAGTAACTTCGATTCGGGAAATATCCCAACTCTCGGTGTTATGTCCTCGATTCTGTTTCTGTTCGCCTCCCGGATCATAAAGGTATAGCCGTCTCATCAAAGCAGAAGGTGGAACTTGGGACGCAGCAAATGCTATCGAGAGAAAACCCCGGGTGATACTGATCGTTCTTGATGAGGCTTGGGGACTAAGGCACACCAGGCCGGTCAGCATGTGGTCATGATTGTGATTTGAGATATTACCTTACCATCTCATCCAGCAATTCTGCGCTCTTCCCTTGACGCTGTTAGAACACTTTGAAATTTCCCGTTGACTTCTGTTTCTGCGGGTGGTAATATGCCTTTCCTTTCCGACCAGCTACTTTCTCGTCAAACTAGTTTCTTTCAAGATTCCGAAAGCCAAGTTGTTCCTATCATATTTCAGAGCAATGTTAGATATTCTCAATATTAGTTTTGCAGCATACCAATCCCTTGTGACAACTTCGAAGTGGTTCTTCCAGTGAAGTCATATTGTTCCTGGCGTCCCACAACCATGATGAAGATCATCAGCAAATGAATAGCATATTCCCCGAAAGCGCACTTCACCCCCACCAGAGTCGAATGAATAAATGCGCAGGAGTACCTCTGCATATAATCACGGTGTTTCCTGCTTTTTCCGTCTCTTCTTTCAAGATGCCCGTATTCGTATCAAGATAATTCACCTCTGTTCGGCAGTAGCAGATGATGCCTGTCGTTCCTTCAATATGGAGAATCTTGCCGAAGAGAGTTTGCAAAGCATGGGAAGGGACTCGAGATTTGAGAGGGAGGCAAATGTTTGGAGTGAGAACGAGGAACGAAGAGCAAGGAGCAGTTCCTATTTCCAGCCCTGGAGGTTTGGTGTCCCCATCGCTGGGCAGGATAGAGACTTCGGATATGTCGATGATTCCCTTCGAGAACGTGAAACGGAGCACAGCCCTTGAGTCGACCACCATGGTCCCGCAATCCCTAATCACGGTCTCCGAGCGTCCTTCCTTGACCGCCACATATATACCGCCATTCACTTCCCCGACAATCACTCTCACGCCGATCTCGCACCCAGCGGTCACGGTTTCCACCATCACATACTCGACGGTGACGTATCCCACCATCACACATCCGCCTCTGTCGTGCTCGACCTTCACCTGTCCCACGATTACGTATCCCACAATCACATATCCCACCCTGACGTTCTCTACCATCACATACCCAACCGTGACATTTCCGACTATCACGTACCCAACTTCTAGCACTCTAGGTTTCACGGACCCGCTAACCACATCCTCCAGCGTCATACAGACCACTGCAACAATGTCAAATCCCCCCATGTCGTTCCGCTTGATAGGGTCTGTCATCACAATGTCAGACTTGTCGTCCATTGCCCAGATCACGGCAGCCCCCTCCCAGTCGTCTTCGACTGCTCTGGTGACGACAACCCTTGCCGTGGGCTGCTATGAAGACAATGAGCTTCGTGCCCTTGTTCGCTTCTCCGACTCCGCCGCAGTATTCTGTCCGACCTTCATCCCGACACCCACCGGCACCCTCCCAGATTACATTTCGGTTTTCCCCACCCCGAGCGTGGAGAGTGCGTGTGCTTGTTTCTTGGGAGAAACACGTAAGTCGCAGATGCTGAACGCAGGAACATCGTCTGCATTGCTCGCGGGAAACGGGGTCCTTCTCTTGCGAGTGCTTGTTCGACTTGAGCACGAGATGGCCAACGCTATCGTTGATGGCCACAAACACTGATGTTCGGTTCTCCCATAGCTTCAATTAGCACCAACCCGGCCGCTTCCGGTTCCTCGAACGCTACGGCTCCACCGACATCCCCAACCCCGACCGCCCCCGCCGCTGTGGCCAACCCGACCCCGAACAAAAATTTACCACTAGCAGGCTTAGCAGGGCTCGCTCCGCTGTTGGTACTGGCCGGGGTAATCTGGTTTCTCGGTGAGACTCTACCTTTCTTCTCGACCCGATCATCTTCGGTCGATACAAAAACGTGGGCGATGGGATGTCCTCGGGTATACAGTAGCACGGGTACGGAACGAAGACTGACTCGGAAACGAATAGTGCGAAGAGGGAAGAAAAAGCAAGGGTGGAACGCAGGAGGGAATGAAGTGCAGCAACGATCAATGCCGGGTGGAAGATACAGGGCACGCTGAGGATGCAACCACGAGAGTCTTGGTAGAACCGGGTGATGTAGCCTAGATACGACTTGGGCGTCAGCGCTCGACGTCTGTAAGCTTTGTCAGGGGTTACTTTGGATGTAAAAGATGGTCGTAGATCTATGGGGGATATTGTCAGGTCTACTGAGATACTTGATGCATTGGAGGGGCTGTATTAGCGGAGATACGTGTGGGTAAACCAGAAAAAGAAATCAGGCCTGTGCGAAGATGAGGCAGATCGGTGTAACAAAAGTCGGTGATCAGAAAATTCAAATCAAGACCTCGAGATCAACGACTAAGCGAGATCATGATCCAATTATGTTGGCATGAGAAATACACATGTGACAAAGAAAAGCTCCTAGATTGCTGTGTGAAAGATACCTACAGAGTCTTCCAGCATGTAGATGCCATCAAGCTCGCGCCATCATCATCAGGAGCTATCGACGTCCCATCCAACACACAGAAGAAAAAAGACAGAGCTCCTCTAAACGTAAGCAAAGCCAACCGTACATGTAAAACAACCTTGTTGTACCGTGCCAACCTGGATAGAAGGTCGACAACCCATGCTCTCCGTCATGTGAACTGCCCCAAGCGCCTGATGTTCTTTAACAGCATCCACCCGCCGAGCCTGACTGAACACCTTGTCCTTGACCAACCTGAACTGTTGGCTTGTTGTTAACGGTCGTAGTACCCATTCGCTCTTTGATTTGTCGGGCCATGGTCAGGAAGGCTTGTTCGACGTTCGAGGCGTTCTTAGCCGAAGTTTCTAGGAAGGGAATGCCAAGACTATCGGCGAACTCCTGGAAATGAAGACATCAGCTATGGCATAGTTCCTGAAGCCAGAAAGGAAGGTTTGACAGTTTAGACGCACCTTTGCAACAGTATACTCAACCACCTTCTTGTCTGACATATCACTCTTGTTTCCGACGAGTAGCTTGTTCACGCCCTCAGTAGCATAGCGATCAATCTCTTGCAGCCACTGTTTAACGTTGTTGAACGAATCCATATCCGTCACATCATAAACCACACATATGCCATGGGCACCTCGATAATAGGAGGAGGTGATGGTTCGGAATCGCTCTTGACCCGCGGTATCCCACTATTATTCATGTCAGCTCATCCAGCTCGAGATAGTAGTGATGGAGAGAGCGCACGATCTGAAGCTTCACCGTCTTGCCATCAAGTTCGATCGTTCGGATTTTCTAGCCATCGTTAGCGTAGTATTCATAAAGCTTGATGGTCGGGATAGGACTGCATACAAAGTCAACACCAATCGTAGAGATGTAGCTTTCAGTGTATGTGTCGTCAGCGAATCGTAGCAGCAAGCAAGACTTTCCTACTCCAGAATCACCGATGAGGAGGAGCTTGAAAAGATAATCATATCTAAGTTGAAGGGCGGTCAGCATGGTCCCTTATCGTCTAGGCTATCCTCGTATTGAACTCAGAAACGGAACCTAATGTGTTTCGATGCACTTCTGGGGTTGTGGCATATGAACTCTGTGAAAGAGTGGCTGTTAGTGGCCTGTCATGGCCTTCCACGGTGAGAAGTAACTTACTACTCAGGATTCATCTTATTGAGTCGACGGAGTCCCAGGTAGATGCTATGGAGAAGTAGCTAGGGACAGTTGGTAAGGCTAGGTTTGTGTTCTTTGTTATTAAGAGACTGGAAGTTGGTGCTGGAGTGTATCACAACGTTCAAACGGTCGAGGAACGCGCTCTAGTTCATAAATGGCCTAGTGCTCGTGCTAACTTGGTTCCTGACGTTCCAATCCCGTGACTCCTCCCCTCCCGGTCATTTCTCCATCTGTTTCTGAAGGATCAATGCTCGCCAGTACTACAATAGCATCTCGACTTGGACAGGCTGCGCTACTGAATACATGCACAGTGGCGAAGTCTGAGACATAGAAATGACTCGCCTCACAGGATTCATCACAAGAGTAAAGCTTCAATTGCACGTGCATGCAACCCGAAATATCATACCAGCCCGATAAGAGCGTTGGCACTTGATATCCAGATCCCATGAACCGAAAGATATCGAACCCTGGAATCGAAGAGTTTCCCCTGGTCTTCGACGATGCCCAGAAATAATGGGACATCAGCTCAAATTCATGACATGTCTTGTAATACGAAAACTAGTCTAACGCTGGCACAGAGCGGATTAATAGTACAAAGCTATTGACCTTTGGGTATCGCCCTGTTCATTCTGCGTCAATTTCTGTACAAAGCCTCCACTAAAATACACAACCCTAGTAAGATACAGAAATATGACATGTGACTGTCGAGAAATGAAAGCTCTTACGTTGCGAGCGGCGCAGAAACGCAAATGCCACACCGGTACTCTGAGCCAGTCCCGACTTGACAATGCCCTTTATTTCCGCCACGGTCTTTCCAAAGACCTCAAGGGCACGAGTGCCTATTGCTTGAGAAGCTAGGTCAAAGAGTCTCGGCCAGAACCGAATATGATGAATTAGAATGCGATAAATTGAAACGAATGTGACTTGAAAAAGGACCAAGTGTATGCCAATCTCGAGAGCCAGAGCTGACTTCGATGTTCACGGCGTTCGTGCGGTCGAGAGACGTGGCGAGCAACAAGCTACAGTGAGTCTCCATATTGATGTAGAATAGCGAATCTTGAATAGCAGTCTTTTTTTTGTCGTGTGGTAGCCTCAGGCAGCCATGAGCTCTTGCAATAAAGGACGTGTGAAAGAGCGAAGTTCGGAAAAGCGAAGTGAGGATCCAGTTGTTGGTTGAGTAGCCAGAAAGCACAAGATCTTAGGACGCTAACTGCCAAGAATTCCTAGCGATAAGCTCCACTGAAGCGAGATACATTGCTTTGGGCGCTCGAAAAGCGGTTTGCGGGAAGTCCAACACCGGGGCCAGGATGGGTGGCGTAGGCTGGGTTACAGCACAGCATACCAACACGAGATCCGAATTTCGAGCCTCGGAGGGATACCATGTGTTTACTATAGTCATTTAGTCTGATATTAGTGTGCTGAAGGGACGAGCAGTAGACATACCGAATGTGGGAAGCAACGATATCGCGATGGTTCGGATTAGCATGGGTGAGGATGTATTGGATCAGATAATTCCCATATTGATCGCTGGCAACTAGAAAGGGGGTTAGTATAGTTGGCAACTTGTTCGTGGAGACAGCTTACTGTCAATCAATGGGATGCGAGGACGGTCGGCACGTCCTTCGCATACACGCTCGAGGTAACGCTCCATAAATTCCGCACCGCCAATTTTGAGGCATTTCTCGACGACCTTGGATGCAAATTGGTCCATGCTATACTCGGTGGCATAGCGAAGAACGTGGTCAATCGCACGGCTTCGATCCTGGGGCGCTCCATGTTCGCAGATATGTTGAATGCACCAGTTTCCGAATTGGCCATGAGCGACAATATCAATGCTTGCGAGGACTTCATTGATACAAGGCCGCTATTATGATAGTGGAGACCGTTAGCCTTTGATCGGTATAGATTAAGAATGGTAACGGACCTTGTCTTCTTCAAGGCAATTCTCAAAGATGTTTTGCACAACTAAGCTGCCGGTCTCCCCAAGCGCAACATCGTGCCACATACCGGCTAACGCTTCGTTAACGTACTTCATGATCTGCGGTGGCGAGTCACTCCAACGCAACTCGAATAGCTTCTGCCAGACATGGCATGCATAACGGTGGATAACCGTTTCTGGGATGCGACGGAGAAGCTCATGAACCATGATGGCTTTGTAATCTTCAGGAACGGCATCGAAAGCCTTTTGAACGACGTGGCATCCGAAAGCATCCATACTTAGACTCAAGGTATTGCCACGAATGGCGTTGGCGATAGCAATCACCTGCTCAGGCGTTCCGTGTTCAAAGCAGCGTTGCACGAGGAAGTTTCCAAAGCGATTCACCATCAACGGGTAAGCTTGAGCAACAATGGCCTCGATGATCTCGTATTTCTGCTCGACAGTACCAACTTTGAGCTTCTGTTGTAGAAAGATCGACGCTTGCTGGTCATTGTTGCATACAATCTTATCAACAATGTACTTCCAGTTGCATGTCACTGTTCGATCGAGGAGACGTCGATAGTTGAGAGGCTCCATAGGTGAAACGTATGTCTGCCCTGGCGATGATGGTGCCCGTGAAATGTTAGCGTTTTGTTTTAAGCGACTACTTGAATGACTCACAGCGGCGTTCCAGGGATTTACCGATGCTTGGCTTGTCCTAAACTCTGAGGCTGTAGGAGAAAGAGGCGTGCCGATAGGTTGCGGTTGGTATGGAAGAGACGCTGGATACATGCCGACGGACTGGTATGCTGCATTGGGAGCCATAGCAAGATTGATGCCCTCTACGCCACCAACACCGCCAGTGTACATGTCCCAGCCGTTGCTACGCGGTTGCGGATAGAACGAGGTAGCACGAGTGCCTTGCGGGTTGGATCGACGAAGGCCTGAACCGCCCTGGAACTGGCTGTAGTCATTCATACCACGGGCATCATTCCCAGAAATAGGAGATGCAGGCCCAGACCAAGTACGCTGTTGTTGCATGTGCTGCTGCTGGGGCAGCATGGGCGCTGGCATGGGCGTACTCAAACCCCGAGGATTCCATGGACGAGCACCTGCCTGACCCCAAGTAGAGCCAGGTTGCGGATAGGCGGCGCCAGACAAAGCAGAGTTGAGGTTAGCTCTCGACGAGGGAGACCAAATATGGACGGCATTGTAAGTCGCAGCAGGCATTCCGTCCGATACATCAGACTGGGCATCTTCATTCACGCGCCAGTTGTCATGACGACTACCTTTTGGACGACCTGAGGGGGTCGACGTATTATACTTGTTAGTCTCGTAGGTAGGACTCATGGCTTTGTCAACATTTTGTTTGATCACGCGTGTCTGGTCAAGTTCTTGCTTCTGACGGGCAATCTGGTTTTTGGCAGCATCCAGCTCTTTCTTGAGACGAGCCATCTCACCAGCGTTAAGTTGGACGGTATCTTCATCTTCTTTGCTATCAGAGTCGTTCTCGACAGTGAAAGCCTCGGAAGCTGGCGTTAAGAGGACGGAGCTTGAGGAAGAACCGTCTTTTTCATGGCCGATATCCTTGTCTCCTTGAGCCGATACTGCGTTCTTCTGCTTTTCCAACAAGGCTTGTTGCTCAGAGAGCTTGGCGAGCAGAGTATCCATCGTGGCAGATTGCATCTCGCTTTGGGTGGTGGAAGCGGAGTGATCGATCTTCAACTTCTGTCGTTGTCAGTGGGGTCCTTCATTACTAGGAGAGACGTTTCCTAGCGAACCTTGTAAGCAGAGACCGCACGATTGCTTGGCTGAGCCTGTAAGTTTCCCATCTTTGAAGTTGTTAAGGGAGCGGAGCCATCACTGGATGTAATGGCGTGCTTCGAGCTCTAGATATGAAGTCAGTTTCTTCTTTGACTTATGTTAAGATTGACCTACAGAGCTAGCCTGACGCATGGCGGTGGACGTGTTTTGGCTATCTCCTTTGTCCTCGTGGATAACGAATTGAGCTGAGGGACGTGAACGAGCCGTCGGCGATCCGTTTGAAGGCAGTGCTGACATATTATCGAACTGGTCAGGCTTTGCTTCAATGGTACTTGATCGGGCTCGTCTGGTTTGTAGCGTACGTGTTGCTCGTAAGTGTTGTTTTGGTGCAAGACCGAGTGCTAGACACGCCTGTAGAGACGCTCCGGATGCAATAAATGCACAGTGTCTCCAAAAGTTCAGAGCAAGGTTTGATTTCGACTAGATTGTGGCAATGATGAAGAGATGCAGGACTCTAGAGAGAGGCAAGGGAAACTTGGTAGATGTTGGGTAGTAACCTAAATGGCAAGCGTGCTTCAAGGTGGGAAGGAACGTGTTGACTACGATGCCTGTTAATGAGAGGCAAGAGCTTTCCAGCCAAAGGATTGCAAGGGAGGAGAGACTCTACACGAACGTACTTGAGGGAAAATGTTGTGTTTGGTGAGTTTAAGTAGGAAGGGTAAGAGAACATGAAGTCGGATGTGTTGTTTATGTATCGTTTCTCATACGGGCAACCCCAGATCTCGGCTATCGTATGGCGCCAGTGAATCAACACGCCAGATCTCGATATGTGACGACATAGATGGAGATCTCGCGTGGCAGGTAAAGCATGACACGGTACAATAAAAAAGTCGATTTACCTCAAGCTGTCTTGTGTAAATTCGTATCTAGAGGTGGCGTATCGTTCAAGCAATGAAAGAATTCTCTGATACTTCCCATAGGCTGTTAAAAAACCCCATAGCATGCACTCCTCCTGCTCCTCTCCAAGCACACTTCTTACTGACAATTACAAAGTCTGGCTGCCCCACACCTGTTACAATTGGCAAGAGGCGAGCAGCATGGCGAAGTCCATGAATGTCATAACCCCAAATTAGCAGCTCCAGCCTCTCGCTTGGCAACGGTCTCAGAAGTAAGGCTCCGAGACCCTCTTGGAATTCAAAGAATCTCTTCGCGCCATACTTGCTGGAGACAGAGACTCCTCGCTCTTTGTCGATGGCTACAGGGAAGTTTGCAAGAGGGCAAAGTGGGATTCCTCTCCCCAGAGATACGGTGATGAGATTTCCTTTGTGTTCTCCGAGTGGGGCGTCTAATTGAACGATTTCTGAGTCCGCTCCGAAGTATTGGAAGAGGTTTCGAGATATCTGCAAGGCAACATTAAAGGCTTCTATGTGAGGGGTGTACACCAGGAAACGTCCGCGTGTGTGAAGTATCGAGGCTATGGCGCCCAATTGAGTACCATAACGTTGCTGTATTGATCGCCACCCCTTGTCATCCGAAATCTGATGAGATCAGCAACAAAAACGACATTGGATGGAATTCCTACCTTCCAGGACCCTTTGGCAGACCGGAGAAACCACAGCTCATCGAGGCAGCTCAAAGGTGGCACATCTAGCAAACACCCATCAACATGAAAGGTATGGGGTACAACACCTTCCATGCATCGAGTTGAGAAATGGAAACGAAGAATATTTGAAGTCTTACAACTCCAAGCCAACGAGGAGCTGCGCTCTACCTCTAATCTGCCAAGCTGGCCTGGAGATACCAATTGGTCTACAATAATACCTCCCCGCGATCCATGGTTTGCAGGGTTTGCAATCACGATGGTGAATCGACCAGGTAGGTCCGGCTTCATTGATCCTTTAGCGAGTACCTCATGATAGTATTTGCGGAGGTATGTGGTGGTCATTACACCATCAAACCAATGGCCCTTGCCTGGCAGTTCGACATACCTTGATGAATTTCCATGTTGGGATATCAATTGGCTTAGACGTCGAGAGTGGAACGCCGGAACATTGTCATCCGCACTCCCGTGCTGCTGCAAAATTGGTATACCAACAAGATTCTCGAGGAGTAATTCATGGCGGTAATCAGCCAGAGAACTCTGTATGACAGAGACCAACTTCGGGTCTGTTTCGTTCCAAAGTTGGAATGGAACGTACGCTATGGAGCGAAACTATAAGAAAAAGTGCTTCCTCAGGGCTGCTGCAAGCGATCACTGACCTTGTATCGATGAATAGCCTGATACTGGGGCAGCTCCGATGATTTTGTCAGGTTTATGGGTCAGGGCATACCACGTTCCTTGTCCTGAGGATTTTCAGAAACCTCTTCTGGAGAGAAGACTGCTACTAACCTCCATTGGAGTGACCACTGACGAGCCATTTGTTGATGTCCACTAAAGGGCCTTTCCAGCCGTTCGTGTCTATCCAATCTGTGATTGCTCTTATCGCAGCTTCTATATCGGAAAAGCCCCAGACATCTAAGTTGAGTATCAGCACAGGGGCTCAAGACTGTCATTATGGAGAAACATACGCCAATCGTCACCACTCCAAGGAGTAACTCCTGTCGGGAATAAGACCCATCCACGAAGATCCGGAATAGAGTCAAGCATATGACGGACTTGTTGACTGTCTGCTTCGAGCCCTGCTCCATGCAGGTTCAGGATTACGGGTAAAGCCTGTGTACGATTCAAGCCATGGCTTGCACTTGGTGAAGGAGCCCTCAGAATGGCATATGAAACTATGTTTCCGGGATGACGGAAAGTAATCCTATGAGGGTCGTGAATGGTAAGGTTCAGAAAGGTATGAGAGATCGGGCCACTGTAAAGAACCAATGGGGATCCCTTTACTTTGAAAAGGATCTTCAAACACAATGTGTAAGCTTTGGGGCTCGACGTGACCAGCCGAAATGCTAGTGGTCTTGACTGACCCGGTGCCAGCCAAACGGAGTCTCCGCCTAGAATGGTAGTCTTCGAAGTGTCCTTTCTGGCCATTAGCAAGCCTTCCACACATGAGCCGCACAGATACATACGTCCATAGATATGATACACTTAATCTCAATCCAATCTTTGCTATCGTTGCGTACAGGAACAGAGGCTAAATCACTCGCTAGCTTGCTTCCAATCATATCCGGTACCAGAAGCTGTTCACAAATGACTGTCAGACGCCGAGTAGATATCTGAGCTTCGAGGCTGATAGAGATGTTTGGTTCGCCGACCCCTCCCATGATTCGAACATCTCGAATTAGTCTGAAATCTATCTTGTGATTTCCTGGTTTCAATTCAAGTACCAGAGGTGCCCTACGGTAAGCATATAGGTCTCCGCCAAAGAAAGGCTCACTATCAACCCAAAATTCAAGTACATTTTCCGTATAGAGTACGACCGATCGAGGGGTATTGCCTTCAACTACAAGGATCCCTCGTGCCCATGCTTGGTATTGGAGTGCAGCCCAGCCATATATTGACTGCAGAAATGGCCAGTCAAGGCCATCAAAACCGACGGTCAAAGTCACCTTGGCAGCGTTTGGCTCACTTTTTGAGCCATGTGCGTGATGAATTGACCATCCGACCTCACCATTCGTACCGAGTGAACTGTTGTACTTTGTCTGGCTGTCATACTCGAGGGAACGGAAACCTCCTATAGATTCAAGGGGATCTGCTCCCCAGCTTGCCTCTGGGGCTCATCAGAACAGCAGCGTTTACAGTATTGGTCTCAGATGTCAGGCTCACCTCTTGTACCAATTTGGAAAGGTCCAAGGACTTGCCATTCGCTTGAAGTGCGGAGTGGTGTAGTTTGCACTGCTTCGGGACGAAGAACTTGCATCGTTGACCATCAGCACTTGCTATTGAGGGATCCACGATTTCAGCCAGTAGCCAATCTGATTACATAGCATCTCTCGAGGTGTGGACGAGGGATTGGTGGATATTGTCAGCATTTAGAGATCTTGACAGCCTTACGGATTATGTAATCACATCGTAAAAAGCCACCAATCATATCTGATATCTAACCAGTTACGACGACCTTCCCATTGCTACTCTCTAGCTCAGTACATTACATTTCTCAGTTGCCAACACGACACTCGTTTACGCTTACAGTCTGAATGGATATCTGCACAAGTCTATATCTAGGTTCTAGGCACTACATATTCAGGCATCATCTTTCACTCCTTTGCATGGCTTAGCCCACACAAGATGTCCCCACCGTTCCTACTACCTTCCACGACTGTTTGGCCTTACGACCGATTGGGCAACCCAACGCTTGAAATAACCACATGCGCGACGAAGAAGCCTGATAGTTGAAAGACACTTCGATCGAAGCTGAGCATCTTGCTCTCGAGCTGCGCCTTCTGCGTTGAAGATGAAACCTTCAAATAGCGGGCGTCGGCGTTCTTCCTCCACGAATACTCGCACAGAGACCTTCAAATTTCCAGACTTCGAGCAGCCCGCACCACCAAAAGACCTCCTAGAGACGCACCATGAAGAAGCCCCTGCAGGCGGATTGTCAGCCAGGACTTCGAGCCCTAACACCTTCAAGAACGCCAATGGGATTTTACTCAATGGAAGGTGGCACGCTCCAAGAAATAGCCACGTAGCATGGAACGACGGGCATGTCAACGGGACTGGCAGGGGCCATGGACGCCAGAAGAGCTTAAGTGATGCATTCAGAACAATAAGAATGCGGAAAGGTAGCGTTGGTGCCAATGCTCATGAGATTGCGGATGCTCTGAAAGCACCAATTTCCATAAGACTCATAGTATGAGCCTCTGACCGCTGCGTGATGAACAAGTCTGATCGGAATAGATCCTCTGTCTCGTCTGGTACATGAGCTCCGCCCTGACCAATACTTCCTCCAAATCCATCCTCAATGTCTTTCCGAAACCGATCACCCTCACTCTCATCCAATTCGCCTTTGTCTCCTCCTGGTGCATATTCTTCGCCTATCTCGCCCATCTCTTTCCTCCTCTGCAAGACGCCATTCCAGCGCTCAAACACGGCATTCGTTACCCAAGTCGAGACGTCATAGCCACCACCCTGCCCCTCGCGCTTTTCCAAATCGGCGGCCACATCCTCTCCTCCACCGCAACGGAGAAAATCCCCGTCTCCCTTGTTCACACCATTAAAGGCCTTTCCCCGCTCTTTACAGTTCTCGCATACCGCTTCCTCTTCCACATTCACTACCCAACCGCCACATATCTCTCCCTCATCCCCCTTACAATGGGCGTCATCCTCGCCTGCAGCGTCGAACTCTCCGGTAACTTCTTCGGCATCCTCTGCGCTTTTGGCGGCGCTCTCATCTTCGTCACCCAAAACATCTTCTCCAAGAAACTCTTTAATGAGGCCGCGAGAGCAGAAGCTGACGGCGACTCCGCACATGACAAGAAACTTGACAAGCTCAACCTCCTTTGCTACTGCTCCGGCCTCGCCTTCCTTCTTACCCTCCCAATTTGGCTTTGGACCGAAGGTTCTCCGCTACTCTCCTCCACGTCAATCATGCATCCTGGGACACTCTCCCCGATCCCCCCTAGCATCCCGTCAAACCTCCCCCTTGAATTTCTCTTCAACGGCATATTCCACTTCGGTCAAAACATTCTCGCCTTCGTTCTGCTCTCTCTTGTCTCACCCGTCACCTACAGCGTCGCTTCATTGATAAAACGCGTTTTTGTCATCGTTGTCGCTATTGTCTGGTTCGGCTCTCGCACCACGCCGCTCCAAGCCGCCGGCATCGCCCTGACTTTCCTTGGCCTGTACTTGTACGATCGTACGAGCACATCTACCAAGGCCGAGAAAAGGGCGAAACTTGAAGGCTTGCGAATTGAGCAACCCCTCCTGCCCGTGGCAGCTGATCACGCCATCACCAACAGCTTATTTACAGAATCTCCTGTGTCAGCCTTCTCGGGCAATATCTTCGGTTATACGAACGGCTACGTCAGCGGTGGCGAGAAGAAAGCAGATGCAGCAGGACCGGGCAGACCAGATGACGGGAGGTGGAGCTCATGGTTACCGCCAGGGATGAGACAAGAAGAGACGTGGAGGCCGAGGGATATGGGTGGAGGGGGAGGGATTGTGGTTTCGTGAACGGTTTAGATGGGTGATTTCTTCTTTTACAGGGTTTACATAGAGGTATATGCTGACCAGCTATTGCATATGGGGCGTATGTGGATATCGTACTAGCTTTTTGCGATGGATGTCTGTACTGTAGATAATATACCCTTTTGGCCACATAGAATCTATACATGGAGATTGCATAACTTTGTTGTGCCGGCAATTTGTGATCTGGTATTTTAAATATATTCCTCCTGAATGATTGCAGTACGCATTACTTCTACAAGTACTTTGCACTCCGCGGCGCAGATGGCACGATAACCCTGGTCATTCATACAAGCCACCAAGCAACTCGGCAAAGCGCACACTCCTCAGCAACTTCATCCCGCAGCCGATGATCTTCTGATGGTCTTCGCTATGATAGTTTGTACACAGGAATACGATATCTACATTCCCCCATACGCCTCCAGAACGCCCCCTCCCCCTCCCCTCCGACCTCCACCTTATGTATGCGCATTGTGCTGTATCTGCGGCGTCCCGTACCCAACCTGACTGTTCGGCTCCCCCGGTGCCATGAAATTCGTCTCTGGGTTCCCCGTCGCCTTCGCGGCCGAGCACCGAGCCATTGTTGGTGAACTGTAAGAACTTATGTCAGCCGTTGAAGTAAGTCACCAGTGGTGCACGGGTACTCGAATGATGTATTGGGAAAATGTGGAGAAGAAGACACACCTTCTTGAAATCGCATCTGTGAAATAAAAGTCCTCAATAACTTTTGTAAAGGGTGTTCCACTTGCTTTGGCCCCTTTATTCTGATCCACCAACTCCACCTTCTGCAACGCCGGGATACCTGTACCTTCCACGACATCATATCTCCTCAAGGCAGGGCTAATTTCTTCCATCCGATCTCTTAGGGCCTCCACATCGTCGTACGGCAACGGTACCCCCAGGTATTCGCTTGCTGCCCTGAGGATCTTCCAGTCATCACGTGCAGCACCAGGAAGCGACGTCGCAGCGCGGGTCATCTGTACCCTACCTTCGGTATTAACGTAGGTAGCGTGTTTTTCCGTGTAAGCGGCACCGGGAAGGATGACGTCTGCGAGCTGGGCGCCCCGATCACCATGGTGGCCTTGGTAGACGACGAAGGCATCCTTAGGGATGTCACTTGATGATATTTCATCGGCACCAAGGAGCCAAATCATCTTGGGGACGGTAGCAGCGACGGCGGGGGAGGGAACAGTGAAACCGACGTCGTAGGCTCCGGCGCGGGAAGCAGCGCGCTGGAGGACATTGTAACCTTGCCAGTCGGGGGTAAGGAAGTTCGCAGCGTTTTTGTCGACGAATGCGCCAACAGTTTCGAAGATGGTTTTTGCGTCAGGGTGTTCGACGGCAGAGCTGCCGACAATGATCATGGGGCGTTTTGCCGCCTGGAGTTTCTTGCCCCAGGGACCGGAGAGGGCTTTTTTTAAAGACGCGGCGTCAGCGCCCAGGTGCTCGAATTCGAAGGTTGATGCGAAAGGTTCGCCAATGAGCGCAACTTCGAGGTCTGAGCGGAGCCATTGTTTTCGGATGCGGGCGTTTAGGCCCGCGGCTTCGTGGCGAGGGTTTGTGCCGACGAGGAGGATGGCGTCGGCTTCTTCAACGCCGTATATTTTGGAATTGAAAAGGTAATTTGAGCGGAGGTCGATTCCATGCGCGACTGGTTGGCTGCCTTGTGGTTGGTCGAGAGCGAGATTGTCAGATCCAAGCTTGTTGGCAAGGTGTTTCATTGCAACTAATGTCTCGGTCTCAACGAGATGGCCTGCAATAGCCTTGAATTCGTTTTCTTTGGGGCCTATTCTTTGAAAAGCAGTGCCGATTTCTGCCAGAGCTTCTCCCCAGGACGCTGGCGCAAATTGGTTGTCCCGCCGGATCAACGGTGTTGTCAGCCGTTGTGTCTTCAGCCCGTCGCAGGCAAATCTGGTCTTGTCATTGATCCACTCCTCGTTGATATCGTCATTGATCCTCGGAAGAACCCTCATAACTTCCAACCCCCGTGCATCGACTCGGATATTCGACCCAAGTCCATCAAGTACATCAATGGACTCGAAATGCTGTAGCTCCCAAGGTCTCGCTCGAAAAGCGTACGGCTTTGATGTAAGGGCGCCAACAGGGCATAGATCGATAACGTTTCCTGACATCTCGGTGTCCAAGGCTGTCTCCAGATATGTCCCAATTTGCATATCGTTTCCTCTGCCCGTCGAACCAAGCTCTGGCGCACCCGCCACGTCGTTTGCGAACCGTATGCACCTTGTACAATGTATGCATCTGTTCATGGAGGTCTTGATCAAAGGCCCCATATTCTTGTCCTCCACAGCACGCTTGCCACCCATCTCATGAAATCGGCCTCGGTCGGCACCGTAGCGCATTGACTGATCCTGCAAATCGCATTCTCCTCCTTGATCGCAAATTGGACAGTCGAGAGGGTGGTTTGCTAATAGAAATTCCATTACGCCTTCTCGAGCTTTATGGGTGAGGGCGGAATCCGTCTTGACCACCATGCCGGGTTGCACGGGCCAAGCACATGACGCTACAGGCTTCGGTGCCCTCTCGACTTCCACCAGGCACATTCGACCTGAGCATCATCAGCTTTCTAATCAATCCTAACGTGGTCCACAGATCACTCACAGTTGCCGGCAATCATAAGTTTCCTAAAAGCTTGGCTTCAGATGATCCTTGTTAAAAACTGTGGAGGGGCGACCTACTCATGATAGCAGTATCTGCAAAGAGCAATCAGTCATCTCTAGCAAAGCGTTATATGTGAGGGACGTACCTTGGTATAGTAACGCCTGCCTTCTCACAAGCCTGTATCAGGGCCGAGCCCGCTGTGGCAAGCATCAGAAACCTTCCGTATCACCCCACCCTTAAGATATCGCGTACCTTCTATTGAAACTTTTTTTCCATCTGAATGCGCAGTCAGAATATCATCGCCTGGGGACGTGGGGGCTACCAACCAATTGTGAGTTCCACCTCCGCCCGCCTCGAGGGCGTGGCGTAGAATGTCCTTGCGACATTAGGTTTCGCATGCCTTCCCGCTTGAGCTGCAGACCTCGTAAGCTGTGTCCGCAGCATCCTGGCAGACGGGAAAGAAACAAAAGAGAAGGTATATCTGTGGCGTGACTTCGAGGTCTTGACGTTCACACCAAATCCTTACCTCCGGCCAGCCTTAGCGCTTGATTTTAGATTAGCGCTTGCCGCTGCCCCCATGTGTTAACGACTTCCATCGCAGATTGAACTTTCCTCCTCATACTTATTCCGGGCACAATTTATTGTAGGAGATTTTGGCAACTGTGCTCTTGTGCAAGAAACCTACCATGTTTTCCTCTACAGTGTGGTCCAAGAACACGAGGCTTTTCGAAGGCGCCGTAGCTGGAGCGAACGAGGGTTTTCCCCATGAAGTTTTGTTCCTTACCAACGGCCGCTACATTTCCATTTGAGGGTTTTGACAATGCGATGTACACACAAGCAGCTGAAATCTCTGCTGCAATACAGTGTTCTTTATTAGCAATGACTTAGGTCAGAGATTTGCAACAGTTGAATGTTGACATACGGCACACCTAATATAAGTACTGTGTGCACTAGACCCCAGTAAGACAGCATTTCTTTGAGGTTCTAAATACTCCCTAGATGCAATTTAGTTACTTGATTGCTGAAACCGATGCAGAGATGCAGTTATATAGGAGCTAAAGATAACAGGTAGGACCCCAAGGTCCTAACAGAAGCGTACATCTCTGTAATGACGAGCCTCTATACTTCCACTTTTTCTTCTATCTAAAAACTTTGACCAACTTATATATTATCGCATTTCTAAAATTACATAACATGTAAGAGATGGCGAATGTACCTTACATAGGTGCATGGTACAAAAATGCAAAAAGCTCGGATCGACTCGGAGTCGAACCTACGAAAACTTGGAGTTTATCCTCGTTTATCAAGGTTACAGGACTTGACCCTAGTGCTTTGTTTGTGGCTGGTCGCATTCAAGTAACCGCATACCACTGCACCATAGGTTCTAATCCTTAAATAAGTATAGTTGCTGGGGTATATATATTACCATCTTATATACATCTTTGCACTTTCCTCCTCAGGCCATTTGTCTTTCTTTACGCTTTGCTTCTTCCTATATTTCACATTGATTCTAGAAAGTAAGAGAAGCCCTTGTTGGTTGACATAAAACGAAAACTGATTCAAAAAGTGCAAAAAGCTCGGATCGACCAGGAGTCGAACCTACGAAAACTGGGTAAATTTATAATACCGCGTTTATCAATATGGGACTTGACCCTAGTGACTGGCTGGCCGCATTCAAGTAACGGCATACCACTGCACCATAGGTTCTAATCCCTAACATAAGCATAGTTGCCGGGGTATATAATCATGTTAAACACATCTTTGCACTTTCCTCAGGCCGTTTGTCTTTCTTTATTTACACTTTGCTCCTTCCTTATTTCACATCGATGCTAGAGAGTAAGAGAAGAAGCCCTTGCTGGTTGGCATAAAACGAAGACTTGATTCAAAAAGAGCAAAAAGCTCGGATCGACCAGGAGTCGAACCTACGAAAACTGGGCAAATTTATAATACCGCGTTTATCAATATGGGACTTGACCCTAGTGATTGGCTGGCCGCATTCAAGTAGCCGCATACCACCACACCATAGGTTCTGATCCTTGGTATATAAGGGAGCATTAGCATATATAAACAACAAAAGTGAACAAATACCAACACACCACCCGACATTGCCCACACAGAGGTACTGCTATACCTGCTGTCTGTGTGCCTCGATTGATGTCACGGCATGGGGATCATTAATTCTTTTAGGTCAACTGAGAGGTTTCTTCCACAACAGCGATTTCCACACGGTATCCCGGCTTCACTCTGCTTCCCCTATCCCCTAGTCCACTGGAATACCCGCAGACTTTCTCAAGCTTAACAGTAGCTAGATCAAGCAGCTTCCTATACTAAGACTATGAGCTGTTCTTAGCTACCACCTTACCACGTCTTCTGAACCCATCTTTCGAGAGTGTTGAGAACTCTTAAGTCCAGTAGAGGGCGATTAGGCTAGATATATGCCGTCTGTCCCAAGTAATGGCTCTCGTGAGGGAATCTACGAATTGATATATTATTGCCATTTCGACTCCTGGATCAGAATTACCCGACTAAAAGTCAAGTCATGTACCACTTTTCAAGCACTACATCCTCACAATGGAAAAGAAGGAGCAAATGATCTTAATCCCTAAATTTTCCTAGCTAATGGAGCAACTATCCTGAAAAAAACCCCTACCTAGATCCTTCCACTTCCCGCTTATCAACACCATCGCTTAAACGTGCTGCACAGCTTTAATCAAGCCATAGTCCATCATAGAATTTCAACTTTGCCCCGAATAGCCCACCTCCAATCCTCTCCTTCTCCTTCATCTGCTCCAGTCCGAATACCTTCTCCCACCCAGCCCTCCACCTTTCGCCTCCATTTCTCCTCCTCTGCTCGCTGCCTCCTCACGAACTCTGGACCAACGTCGAACTCCTCGCCAACAAGCCATTCCTCATCTGCTGTTGCCTTTTTTATGCCGGAGGGCATGTCATCGCCGTTGTTGGAGTTTAGACCAGGAACAACCTTCTTAGTGTCATCTAGATCGTCCAAGCCAGCGAATGGATCTTCTTCCTCTTCAATGGCGTCCGGTGACATGGGATTTGAGTAGGTACCGGAGGACTGATGGTGACCCTGTGATGGGGCCATCTTCAACCAGCACATACGTTGTGGATCAAACACCATTCCACCGACAACCTGCACGCCTTTTGTAACTCCCACGCTTGCAATCAGTGCTGGTGCTGCCTTCATACCACTGTTTCCTGTCACGGTCTTTGGAGAATGTGGTGCGGGCAGAGGCGCATCGAAAGGTGCAAGGGCATTCTCGTTCCCTTCCCACCGGTATAGAATAGGGTTCCATTGCATTCCCTTCAAGCTCTTCGGGTTATTGACGCCTTCGCCCATGGGTTTAATGAGTTTCGGCTTCTGGGGCGGGGCTCTGCCGCGTTTTGTTCTCTGTACGCTGGGTGATGCAAGTCCTCTAGCTGCAACCTGAGCCTTCCAATTGGTACTTAGGGGGGCGAGCGGACCGCTCTCTCGAATTGCTGGGAGACTTGAAGGACCGTGGAGAGCTGCGCCAACAGAGCCAATGCGATGCTCGCGAGCTGAGCGCGACGCATTGGTGTCGCGCGCAAAGCGTGGAGTGTTTTCCATCTTCGTAGGGCTCATAGGAACAGATCCTTTAGGGATTGGAGATTTGGCGGTCGATGCGGCAGGCTGATGAATTTGGGGCAGCCCGAGCTTGCTACGCAACTGAACAGATTTCGGGGCGCCATGAGCGATAGGCTGCCTAACGAATTTAGACTCTGTAGAGGCGGAAGTGGGAAGATCGTCAAAAGCTTCGAGCTCTGTGCCATCGCCAAACGCCCGACGCCGTGTTGGTTTGGTAAGCGTACGCTTAGAAGCAGCTTCGCGAGTCAAAGCTTCAGGCGCGACGTCTCGGCGAGACGTCGGTGTAGTGGGACGATGGTGGGTATTAGAAAGCCGAGATACTGGTCGATTGTTAGGAGCGTTTTCATTCGAATCGGAAGAGCCGGGACGATGGAAATGGCGCGAAGATTTGATGCTGATGTGGTGAGACTGGGCATGAGATGTACCTGCTGGGAGGAAGGGAACAGTTGGTTTCCGAGAAATACCCAGGCTAGATTCAGCCCTGTCAACCGGTGTCTTCGGTCGAGAGGGGAGCGCTTGGCGACTGGTATAGTCTCCTCCTCGGGAAATAGGACGCTGGTAGGAGGGTTGGTTCCGAGCTGGTGATGGCTGGCTCCCCATAATCGGCATTGAGCGTTTAGCTCTCAAGTATTGCGCAGGATTTGTTGACGAGTCCGATCTCAGCGTCTCTCTGGATACTGTACTAGTGAGGCCACGACGGCTTGGTGTGGAGGGTGCTATGGTGCGTGAAGAGGAGGGCGTGGAGGGAGTTGGAATATTAGAAAACGAGGACTGTGCAGAATGACCTCCCATTCGTGACTGGGGCCTATGATATTTAGGAACAGGGCCTCCACTCTCAGACACGGGCTCCAAAGTAGAACGAGCTCGGTCATGGATTTGGGGAGGTTTCGGTATTCGCGTTGTACCAGGCTGCAGCTTATTTGTGAAGGTCAGTGACGTTGCTGGGCGCCTCGTTGGGCTTGTCGCTTTGGCGGCTTTGTGTTTGATATTACGGTTCAATGTGAGCTTCCCGGAATCGAATACATCCCCGTCACCGATGTCGATTCCAGCGAAGAAGTCCTCTTTTGCCGCTGTAGGTTCCTCTACGGTTTTCTCCTTCGGATGGTCCTCATGATCTGGGGATGTATTCTCGAGGCGTTTCTTGAGCACTTCCTCGAATTTGAGAGGACCGTCCGGAAGTACTAAGCCCTCTAAGCCTTCGTCTTCGCTCTCGGCAGTTAGGCAGCTGGAAGTGCTGGGACTGAAAGCCGATATTGAAGAGCTATGGTTTGATCTTCCATCTCGTCGAGTACCCCCAAACCGGGTACCGAGACTACCTTCAGCCCATTCCATATCGAATTCGTCGTGTAGTTGCGAAGCTGGAGTTCTTGGTACTTCCTTCCGGGCCGAGAGCTTCAAAGGCTCACCGTCCGCTGGGAACTCCAAGTCTTCTTCCATATCATCTGAGTTCTTGATTTCTTTGGTTGGTGGAGGAATGAAGTGGTTTGGTTTCTGGGATGATCGATTTTTTGCAATCTTGATGGTAGGGATATCTCCAAAAAAATCATCGTCTTCGTCATCTCGAAATTTGTCTAGAGCAGGAAGCTCGGGCTTTAGCTTCCTACCGGACTCCATGCGTTCCATGAAAGTCATCCCAGTCTGTGGCTTGGATGGACTAGGTGGTGTGTCAAAGCCGGCGCTGAACTGTCTTAATGCTTCTGGGAACTCTGTTTCGTCTTTCTTCTTCAACTTGAGACCACCGTCTTCAGGCTTTGGTAGGTCCAGATCTTCACTCCAATCGTCGCCCAGGACCCTCTTAAGCCGCCGACCCCCTAGTCTCTTGATGGTACCACCCATAAGCGCAGAAGCTGGCACATTAGCGGGTATTGGGATACCGGCAGTTTTCGCAGACGCAATAGCTTTGGTGGTGGAGCTCTCATCGTCGGTTGGGAGCAGTACCTGCCAATCCTCATCACCACCGCCAATAGATTCCCGGTCGGACCTTGTTGACACGTGAGACGAGACCGAATCTCTATGCTGAGAGGTGTAAGTAGAAGCTATGGTAGTGCTAGATACGTTGCGGAATTGGAGATCGTCAATGCCTTGGAGGTCTCCGTCGTCATCCCAGCACTCAACGTCGTCCTCAACAGGTTGCCGAGCTTTCAAAGTTAATGATTCCATATTAGGTATTGCGATAGTAAGGAAATTCGTGACCGGCAGATGTGTCTCACACAGTGCAATTCTCACTTCTTACTCAGAAGCTCAAGCTCAATAAAAAGAAAGAGCGTGTTTTCGCAAAGATTGTCGAGAATGGAAGGTCGTGAGTCGTAATCATAAACGCTACAAGCTCATTTCGTGACTGCAATAAGGCTGTATGCAGTGTTCACCCGGTTGCGCTTTGAGGATCTTGAGGCTTCCTATGTCGTGCGATAGATTGGGGCAGCGAGGTGACTCCTGACGAGCTCCTAGAAAGCAACTTCCTGACCCGGTGAACGGGTAGGAGCTGCAGCGGTCAGTTGCGTGCAAAAGGTGCAAGATGCGAGAAAGATTGTGGTGGTAGATGGCCGAGTGTTCATTGGTGTTGGGGGAGGTTGAATTCGAAGGAGGTTGGTGCGCTAACCCTAAATGGCACTAGCACAAGGCCAACGCGATGAGACCGCGTCGCTCCATCTTTGAACCCCCGCCACGAGATCCTACAGTAGGTCACCACCAGGCAGCCGCCAGTACATGCTATTATATACATCAATTGCTATTGCGACTTGCTTCACGCATTATGCGTTGCCATCTTCCTGATATTGTGTAGCTTTCTGCTCTTACGATGGTCTCAGAGAACATCCTGCGCGTTCCCCGCAGTGACAGCGAGGGCGACTTCGTCCTCGTTAACGTCTCTTCCAATGGCCCATCACCACTAGATCTCAAACTTCTCGCAACAGAAGGATTCAACCCATACATCTGCAAAGGTAAGCCGTGCAGTAATCTCTTCTAGCCAACAACTGACTAATTGATAGAGTAAAGTAAAGCAATCTCGCATATCCAGACTTCGCGCAAAGCACAGCCCACTCCAAGATGCGCAATGGGAGACTGTTCTTCTCTCAACGCTCCTTCAGCGCCGTACGCATGGAGATTCCTCTGAAACAGATGCTCTCGACAAGCTGGAAACGATTGCAACCATTACTGGCGAGCAAGTTGTTCTCGTCTTCCGCAAGAACATCTCAGGTATCACACAACGACTTGGCGAAATCGCCCTCACGAAAGATGAGGATGTTGAAATCGATCCAACTGCTTGGGCCGGAATAGCAGTAACGAGAGCCACGAACCTGGAACAAGAGGTTCGGGATTTAACAGTCAAGTATAATGAGCAAGGGAACACCATCCAAAAACTCAACCAGCAACTCGAAGACCTCGTCGAAGCCAAAATCCAGCACGAAACCGCTCTTCTCGAGAAATTCAGAGAATTACTCAACGCAAAGAAACTGAAAATTAGAGACCAGCAACGCCTTCTCGCTAGCGCCAAGGTCGATCCCCAAAAAGGTAATCAGCCCCTCTCCGCCCACCGATTCACCATCCCCACACTAAACCCCCTTTCTAACGCAGCCGATCACATCCATACTACCCGCCATGCCCCTACCCCGCACATTCCAACCGCCTCCCGCCCCACAAAACGCAAACCCTCTCCCTCTCCCTCTCAATCCTCCTCCGATTTCGACAACCCCCAAAAACAAGAACTCCCCGCAACCCCCGCGCAAGTCACGCCTGAGCACTCGGAGCTCGACGCCACGGAAGACGAAGACTCTGACGATCTTGATTCTGCGCCTGCGCCGCCGTCGCAGGGGTTAGGGGCGAAGGGAAAGGTTGTGGAGAATGCGAAGGGGAGTGGTGATGAGGATAAAATAGCGCGGAAGCCGTCACCGCCGCCGAGGCGAGAGCTGCCGTTCCCGAGGAAGGCGGGTAGGGGTGGGGAGATTATGGGACAGCAGGCTATGAAGTCTGAACCGGCGGAGGCTATGGACGAGGATGGGGATCGGGGCGGGGAGGAGACGAGCGACGATGAATTATGATGAAAGCATGGTTTTGGATAGTAGAGTATGACGTAAGCATATGATGCCTCTACCTGACTCGCAGCCAGAAAACAAATGGTGATTTTTGGCGATATCCCTCATGAAATCTTAGTGACACTTGTTTATTAACACATCAAGAGTCACGATTGAATGTTCTGCACATCTAACAATTAGACGATTAGACACTTGTTAAAGGGAAAGAAAGAGGGGCGAAGCTCCTCGTTAAAAATCCCTATTATTTTTTCCGGTGCGCTAGACTCCTTTTCCGGCGAAGTTAGATGCCTGCCTATTGTAACCAGGGAAAAAGCACACCAATCATGTTCGCCAGAATAACTTGTCTTTACGAGAATTTTCTCGGTTTAGATCTGCCACAGGCTGCCTTTGTCGTGCAGGTATATCGTTTGCCTCTGCCCATCAAG